>Ga0209716_1000132_pt1 | contig 77323 bp, 49 predicted proteins | sample COGITO_mtgs_1205_FD_184811 | JGI IMG/M metagenome (GOLD analysis project Ga0209716, IMG submission 184811) | Pelagic marine microbial communities from North Sea - COGITO_mtgs_120531 (SPAdes) (version 2) | ecosystem: Environmental > Aquatic > Marine > Epipelagic ... | reverse complement strand
CTGAAAAACAGGTTTTAGAAAGATTTGACAATGTTGTTTCAGTTTCTGATTCAATAACTACAGTTTTAAAAAATAAACTTCCAAATTCCAAAGCATTTTTTACAACAATACCAAATGGATTTGACAGAGAGGATTACTTAAATCTTGAATTTGAAAAGATTATCACCTCTAAATCTAAAATAAGACTTGTTTTTACAGGAACATTTTATAATTCTGCAAAAAAATATCTAACTCTTTTATCTAAATGGTTAGACGAAATTAAAGCCCAGAATATAGAAATATATAATATTATATATATTGATTTTTTTGGAACTATTAATATTCAAAATTCTATTTTCAATACTCATAAAAATGTGATTTTTCATGGATTAAAATCTAAAGATGTTGTTTATAAAGAAATTTTAAAATCTGATGGTTGTCTTTTATTTTTAACTGATGATATTAATTACTCATTCAGTTCAAAATTCTGCGACTACATAGCGCTAAAAAAACCAATTATTGTATTTTCCAATAAAGGATTTACATCTAATTATATAGATGAAAATAACATTGGTCACTCATTAAGTTTTGAAAACTCTTTCAAAATATTTCTTGAAACTCTTGTGAATTTGAAAAGTAAATCATCAAAATATTATTTAAATTTCAACTTTGAACATTTTGATTTAAAATATATTACCAAAGACCTTCTTAAAATTCTAATTTGATGGTATCAATAATTATTCCAAATTATAATAAATCAAAATATATAGAGGAAACTATTTCAAGTGTTCTTAATCAAGTCTATAAAGATTGGGAATGTATAATTATAGATGATTTTTCATCTGATAACTCAGTTTCTTTAATTTCAAGTTTAATTACAAATGACAAGAGATTTAGCTTAATTAAAAACTTAAATAATAAAGGTGCTAATTTTTCTAGAAATCTTGGTCTAAAAAAGTCTAAAGGAGATTTTTTAATTTTTTTAGATGCAGATGATGTATTACATCAAAATTGTTTAAGCTCTAGAGTTGATATACTTTTAAGTGAGTCTAATTTAGATTTCGGAGTATTTCCAGTTGGAACTTTTCATGAATTCTTAGGGGATAATGAATTTGTCTGGAATAATTTTGAGGGCATCCATTTAGATAGGTTTTTATATCATGATTTACCATGGTTAATTTGCTCGGTAATTTGGAAGAGAAAAACTATATTAGAATTAGAAGGGTTTAATCCATCTTTTAATAGAATGCAAGATGTCGAACTGCATTCAAGAGTTCTTTTAAATAATAAAATTACTTATAAAACATTTCCAGACCAGAAACCTGATGTTTATTTTAGGATTAACAATGACAGAATTACTGACAAATTTAATTTTTGTAAAAAGGATATTAAATCAAAACTTTTATACGTAGAATCTTTTTATAAACTGCTATCGAATAATAAAAACTATTATAAAATAAAATTTTTAAGAGGAACTCTTTTCGAATCTTATAGTTTAATATTTAGTTTTTATTCGAAAAGTTGTATTAGCAAGAAACAACTTGATTATTTACTTGATTATAACCTTAAATCCAAAGACTTACTTAACAGAGGGGTTTTTTCAAAAACATTAAATTTTTTTTATTTATTTTTAAGAAGAAATAATATTTATTTTTTTGGGATGAATAAATTTTTTAAGATGTATTTTTAGTAATAAATTAATTTAATAATGAGGATTCTACTTTTAAGCGATGGAATTATGCCCTTTGTTACTGGTGGAATGCAACAGCATACATATTACCTATCTAAGTACCTTACATTAAATAATTGTAAAGTCACTCTTGTGCACTGTATTTATGATGGTGAAATCCCACGAAATTCAGATATTAATTTTTCTTTGTTTGATGATGACAATAAATTATTCAAAATTATTACTCTCAAATTTCCAGTTTCTTTTAAGTTTCCAGGACATTATATATATAATTCATGGAGATATTCTAAATTAATATATGAATTGGTTAAAGAAGAATTAGATAGTTTTGATTTTATCTATGTGAAAGGCTTTTCTGGTTGGCAATTATTAAGAATGCGGTCTAAAGCAATGAATAATTCTTCGATAGGAATAAATTTTCATGGAATGAATATGTTTTTACCAACCAATGGCTTAAAATTAATTTTATCAAATTTATTATTCAGACCATTTGTTAAGTTTAACATGAAAAAATCTGATTATGTGTTTTCTTATGGAGGAAAAGTAACATCTACAATCATTTCAGCTGGAGTCTTAAGAGAAAAAATTATTGAAATTCCAACTGGAATTGAAAGTCGATTTATTATAAATGAAGATAGTATTTTGGTTAATAATAAATTAAAATTTTTATTTGTTGGAAGAGACGATCCTTTAAAAGGAATTGATGAAATTTTTAAAGCTCTTAAAAGTATTAAACCCTCATGTTTTGATTTTCAATTTATCGGTCCAATACCTAAAAAGCTTGTTCGAAGTAATATAAAATACCATGGTTTAATTAAGAATAGGAAAGATATTTTTAATATTATGGATCGATGCGATGTTCTCATTCTTCCATCATATTCTGAAGGCATGCCTAATGTGATTTTAGAAGCTATGTCAAGAGGGCTAATAATTATAGCATCTGACGTTGGATCTGTCAATATTCTTGTTTCCTCCAAAAATGGTGTTTTAATTGAAAATCCTAAACATGAAAATATTTTGACTGCAATGAACACCTTACTTAAGACTGATACTGAAACATTACTAAAAATGAAAAAGTTTTCTGTTAAATTGATAAATGTTTCATTTACATGGGAAAAAGTTGTTAATTATGTAATAAAAATGATTTCATCTTCATTAAAGAACTAATACGCAATGTTAGATTTGAAAAAAAATTATTTTTTCTGGATTTTATTTATTATTCTATTTGGAAGTGGATATGTTTTTTTTAAAAGACCTTTTGAGTTTTATTTCCATTATATTTTTCTATTTCCTTTAACAGTTATTTTTCTTATAAAATTTGGCATCCCAAAATTTTATTTAAAGTTATTTATGATACCTTTTTTAATTGGATTAATTCATTTAGCTCTTGGAAATAATATTCCATTTACTTTTTTGAAAATTTTTGCAGGACTTTCAATTTCAATTCTTTTTTTCTATTACCTATTAAGGAAATATAACTTTAGTTCTATTAAAGTATTCAAAATTTACTGTCATGCATGTTGGATTTTATGTCTAATTGCTATTGTTCAAATACTATCTTTTTCAATAGGATTTGAGTCCGGATATAATTTCTCTTGGCTATTGAATAAGTGGGGAGTTGTTCATGGAGGAATAATAGGCTTTCGAGTAAACTCAATTTTGCCTGAACCTACTTATTTAGCAACTTCATTGTCCCCTGCTGTTTATATTTCTATTAGAAATTTAATTAAGAAAGACATTTTTTTTTTTTCAAAAATTCAATCAATTACAGTTATAATAATTTCAATTTTGACCACTTCAACAATTGGTTATCTAGGGATAATAATGTCCATAATTCTTAGTCTAGATTTCTTTAGATTTAGATATGTTTTTTTTGCTATTTTAATTTCTTTTGGAGGTTATTTCATAGCATATAATAATGTCTCTGATTTTAGTAGTAGAGTTAATTCAGCTAGAGGATTATGGATTGATGAGGATTTCACTTTAAATAATACTAATAACTCAAGTTTTGTACTATACAACAACCTACATGTTGCAAAAAAAAATTTAAAGTGTTACCCTTTTTTTGGAACTGGATTAGGGTCTCACGAAACAGCGTTTAAAAAATTTACTTTAACAAAATCTTTAATTCAGTACGATTTTGAATTTAATGTCAAAGATGGTAATTCATTATTTGTTAGGCTATGTACAGAAACAGGTCTCGTAGGGCTGATTTTCATATTTATTATAATTTTTAATGGTTTTATTTACAAGTTAGATAATGATACAGAAGAACTTATTTCTCATAAAGTAATTAGTCAAGCTATATTTATATTTATATTACTTGTTTTAATTAGGCAGGGTAACTATATGCTAAATGGATTGCCTTTTATGTTTCTTTTATATCATTTTAATAAAATAAGTTATAATGAAAAAATTAATTCTCTAAATGAATAATAAAACCGTATTATTCCTTTTTACTGAACTTTCAGGATATATATTAGCTTGCTTTAATTTCGCTTCAGAAAATGGTTATAATGTTCATGTAGTTAATTATCCTATAAACTCTGATGCACCATTTGAACTAGAAAAATTAGAAAAAAAAACATTGTTTTTTCACAGTAAAAAAAAATTCAATACCAAAAAGAAATTAAATGATTTTGTTTTAGAACTTTCACCAGGAATAATATTTGTTTGTGGTTGGATGGATAAACTATATTTTAAATTCTCAACTGATAAAAATAATAGTTTTAAAAAAATTCTTTTACTTGATAATCCTTGGTTAGGATCCTTAAAACAAAACTCATGGTCATTTTTATTTAAAAACAGATTTAAAAATGCTTTTCAAGGAGTTTGGACTCCTGGTCATGAGCATAAAACTTATGCAAATAAATTAGGATTTAAAGACGTCGAAATTCAAAATGGTTTTTATACGTGTGATACTAATTTATTTAATTCATTTTATTTAAATAATCACCTTCAAAAACAATCTAATTTCCCCAAAAAATTCTTATTTGTCGGTAGGTATGATGATGTTAAAGGGATAAGACACCTTTGGAATGCATTTATTAATGTGGTTGAAAAGAATAATTTCAATTGGGAGCTTTGGTGCGTAGGTACAGGAAAGATGTGGGATTCCAGAGTAAAACATCCATTAATAAAACACTTTGGTTTTGTTCAACCTGACAAACTTAAAGAAATAGTACAAGATGCTGGAATTTATATTTTACCTAGTAAATACGAACCATGGGGGGTAAGTCTTCATGAAATGGTTAGTTTAGGAATGCCGGTTTTAATATCAGAAAATATTGGCTCCAAAATCTATTTTTTTAAAGAAAAAATTAACGGATTGTCTTTTTCACATTTAAAAGAAAATGATTTGGAAAATAAAATTTATGAAATGATAAATTTATCTAAGGAAGAATTATTTGAAATGGGACAAGAAAGTGTAAATTTATCTAAAAAAATTTCATTAGACAGTTGGTTAGAAACTTTAAACAAATTCTATGATTAAAATACTTATTACCGGAGGAGCAGGAAATGTTGGTGGAGCTCTAGCTAGAAAATTAGTGGAAAATCTAAATTATTTTGTTGTTATTGTTGATAATCTTTCTACTGGCTCCACTAAAAAGTTACCATCTAAAGAGTTATCCAATTGGACCTTTGTTAATTGTGACGTTAATAATTATACAAGTATTTCAGAAATAATGTTAACCAATCATTTTGATTATGTCTTTCATTATGCTGCTGTAGTAGGAGTTCAAAGGACTCAAGATAATCCAATCATGGTTTTAAATGATATTGAAGGTATTAAAAATGTATTGCAACTTTCTAAGAATAGTTCTGTAAAGAGAGTATTTTTCTCTTCTTCTTCTGAAGTGTATGGAGAACCTGTTGAATTACCTCAAAACGAGGAAACAACTCCGTTAAATTCTAGAGTTCCCTATGCTATAGTTAAAAATGTTGGTGAATCATTCTTTAAGTCTTATTTCAAGTCTTACGATCTACTATATACTATATTTAGATTCTTCAATACTTATGGTCCCAACCAGAGTGAGGATTTTGTAATCGCAAAATTCTTAAAAGCAGCTCTTAAAGGAGAGGATATTACAATTTATGGAGACGGTTTACAAACTAGAACTTTTTGTTATGTGGACGATAATATAAATACTTGCATTAAGATATTTGAAGATAATTTAATGTTAAATGACGTTATTAACATTGGAGGAGCTATAGAGTTTACCATCAAAGAAGTAGCACAATTAATAATAGATAAAACTAAATCAAGCTCAAATATCGTTCATCTTCCTGCATTAAAAGAAGGGGACATGACTAGAAGAATGCCCGATAATTCAAAAATGATTAAAATTTTACAAAAAGATTTAATTCCTCTAAATCAGGGAATAGATTTAATGTTAAAACATTACGATCACAACCTGTAATGTGCGGTATTAATGGTGTGTTTAATTACGATTCAGTAAATACTGTAGAAAAAAGAGTTAAATCAATGAATGATTTAACGGACCATCGAGGTCCAGACTACTCCAATATCTACAGAGATGAAAATATTTGTTTTGGTCATAATAGATTAGCCATAATAGATTTAGACGAGAAATCTAACCAACCTTTCAAATCTAATGATGGTAATATAATTTTGGTATATAATGGTGAAATATACAATTTCAAAGAGTTAAAAAAAGAACTATCCAATAACTATAAGTTTAAAACTAAATCAGACACAGAAGTAGTAGTTGCTGCCTTCAAGGAATGGGGGATTGGCATGTTGGAAAGGTTTAACGGAATGTTTTCTTTTGCTTTGTGGGATAAAGAATCAGAAAAATTTTATTTGTGTCGTGACAGGTTGGGTATTAAACCTTTATATTACTCTGAAAACAATCAAAGTATTGTGTTCTCTTCTTCAGTTAAGGCTATTAATTTTCACAATAAAAATCAACTTATAATTAATCAAGAAGATATGGTTGATTATTTAACTTTTGGAACAGTTCATTCTCCAAATTCTTTTATTGACGATATTAAATCTATTCCTAGAGCGAGTTACTTACTTGCAGATAAAGATGAAACTAAATTGATAGAATATTGGAGTTTTTTTAATTCAAAAATCCCAAAAAAACATAGCGATAAAAACCCTCACAACGTTATAAAAGAAATCTTAAAGAACTCAGTTGAAAAGAGGATGATGTCAGATGTTCCTTTTGGAGTTTTTTTAAGTGGAGGGATTGATTCCAGTATTTTAGTCTCAGCAGCTAGTAAAGTAAAATCAGATCCAATAAATACTTTTTCTGTAGTTTTTAAAGATGAAGATTATGACGAAAGAAAATACTCTAGAATAATTACTGAAAAATTTAAAACAAATCATTCTGAAATTGAAATTCTTCCTGATGAGTTGCTCCATAATATAGAAGAACCTTTTAAGTTCATGGATCATCCAAGTGTTGATGGAATAAACACCTATTTAATTGCAAAAGCAGTAAGTGATAAAGGATTTAAAATGGCAATTTCAGGAGCTGGCTCAGATGAATTATTTTCTGGTTATCCAGTTTTTAAAAATGCTTGGGAATTAAATAATAAAAAATGGCTTTTTTCTTTTCCTCCAATAATAAGAAAAATAGCAGGTCAAGCTCTTGTCAAATACCAAGCTTCGGATAAATCCAAAAAAATTAATGAGATTTTAAATCTCAAATTATTAGACTTGAACCATTTTTATCCAACATTTAGAAAAATATTCTATTCTTCAGATTTAAAAAAATTATCAAAACAAAAATTAAATGTTAATTCGTTGTATCCTCAACAATGGGCTTTAAATGAACTTTCTTTTAAAAAAAGAGGATATTCTTTTTCCTTTTTAAATAAAGTTTCTGCTTTAGAAATAGAAACATATTTACAAAATGTACTTTTGAGAGATGCAGATCAAATGGGAATGGCCAGTTCATTAGAAGTTAGAGTACCGTTTCTCGATCACAGATTGGTAGAGTATGTGTTGTCTCTTTCAGATGATTTAAAATATCCTAATTATCCCAAACAGTTATTAATTGATTCAACTAAAGGATGGATTCCAGATGAGATTATTCACAGAAAGAAAATGGGCTTTGTATTTCCTTGGGAAACATGGATTAAAAATGAACTTAGAAATTTTTGCCAAAATTCCTTAGACAGTCTTGAAAACACCTCTCTTTTTAATATGAAATATGTTCATTCTATTTGGAATAGTTTTTTAAATGGAGACAATTCTGTGCACTGGCTTCAAATTTGGAATTTGGTTGTTTTTGGGAAATGGTACTCGATTAATGATATAAATAAAACTAAATGAAGAAAGTTTTAGTTTTTATAGATTGGTATTTGCCCGCTTATAAAGCAGGTGGACCAATTTCTTCAGTCAGTAATATGATTGAATTGTTATTAGATGATATAAGTTTTTTTATTGTTACTGGAAATAGAGACTTAAATTCTGATGTGCCTCTTAGAGGGGTAGATAGTAATACCTGGCAAAAAGTAAAAAATGCAAATGTTATTTACCTAGATAAAAAGAGTCAAAACTTAAAATTTTTAAAAAAAATTGTTGATGAAATTCAACCGGATAAAATTTATTTAAACGGAATATTCTCTTCTTTTTTTTCAATTTTCATTTGTTATTTTTTTAAAAACAAAATTAAAATTATAATCAATCCTAGGGGAATGTTTGGCCCAAAAGCGTTGTCTATAAAGAGTCTAAAAAAATCCATTTTTATTAAGCTGGTAAATTTTTTTTCCTTTTATAAAGGTATTCATTGGCATGTGAGTAATGAAAATGAATTAAAAGAGTTATACAATAATATTAAAGGAGTTGATAACATATCAATAATACCAAACTTACCTAGAGATGTTGCATTCTTTAAGAAAGTAAAACAAAAAGAGAATGAGTTAAAATTAGTCTCCGTCTGCAGAGTAAATGAAATAAAGAACTTAGAATTTATTTTAAAATTATTAAAAGACTTATCAATAAAATGTAGTTACAAGGTTATTGGATTTATTGAAGATGAGAATTATTACAATAAATTAAAGTTGTTGGTTCAATCAATGCCAGAAAATATTAATATAGAATTTACGGGATTGCTACCAAAAATTACAATTGATTCTGAATTGAAAAAAGCGGATCTTTTTATTTCTAGCTCACTGAACGAAAACTACGGTCATTCCATCGTGGAATCTTTAGCTGCTGGTGTCCCGGTTTTAATTTCTGATCATTGTCCGTGGATGGGTTTAGAAGATAGTAATGCGGGGTTTAGATTGCCACTTGATAGAAATATATTTAAAGAGAAGCTATTATTTTTTCATACTATGACAGAATTAGTATACAATAAATATAATCTAGGGTCTAGATCTTATTTTGACAAATTCATAAGTTCAGAAATTCATAAGAATAATTACTTAAATTTGTTTTCTAATTAATAAAGTGAAATCTTCATCAGACCTATCTAAATTCAATAATAAAAGTTATAATCCAGGAAGTATTTTACGAAGGTTTTTATGGTATTTTGTTAATATTATTTTCTTTAAATCAAGCATATTCCCTTTTAATTTTATTAAAGTTTTTTTTCTAAAATTTTTTGGTGCTCGAGTAGGTAAAGGAGTTGTCGTTAAGCCGAATGTAAACATAAAATATCCTTGGAAACTCAATATTGGTAATTATGTTTGGATCGGTGAAAATGTTTGGATAGACAACCTTGATGACGTAATATTTTCTGATAATGTATGTATTTCTCAGGGGGCAATGATACTTTGCGGTAGCCATAATTATAAAACTTATTCATTTGATTTAATAACAAGGCCTGTCTACTTAAAAGATGGAGTTTGGATTGGTGCAAAATCTATTGTTTTGTCCGGTGTTGTTGCAGAATCTCACTCAATTTTGAGTGCTGGATCAGTTTCATCTAAAAATTTAGAACCTTTTGGTATTTATAAAGGGAACCCTGCCCAAAAAATAGCAACAAGAAAATTATCATGAAAGTTTCAATAATAACAGTCTGTTTTAATAGTCAAGACACCATAAAAGAAACTATTGAATCTGTAATTAGTCAAACATATAAAAACATTGAATATATAGTTATTGATGGAAAATCAAATGATGGTACATGCAGTGTCATCAATCAATTTAATACTTCCATAAGTAAATTTGTTTCAGAAAAGGATAACGGTATTTATGATGCTTTAAACAAAGGTATACGTATGTCAACTGGAGATGTCGTTGGCTTTTTACATGCTGATGATGTTTTTGATAACAACACTGTAATTGAAAAAGTAGTAAAGTCTTTCGATGTCAATATTGATATTTTGTACGGAGATATTAACTATGTTAATAGAACTAATTTAACTAAAATAGTTAGAAAATGGAAGTCTAGTACTTATTTTAAAAATAAATTTAAATGGGGTTGGATGCCACCTCATACCAGTTTTTTTTTGAAAAGAACTAGCTATTTAAAATATGGATTATATAATTTAAATCTCGGGACCTCAGCCGACTACGAATTAATGCTAAGAATGTTCGAAGTTCATCAATTAAGTTCCGTTTATTTGCCATCAAATATTACTAAAATGAGGATGGGTGGAGTCAGTAATTCCAGTTTGAAAAATAGGTTTTATGCTAATAAAAATGACAAAAAATCTTGGATTATTAACTCTTTAAAACCTTATTGGTTTACATTTTTATTAAAACCGTTACTGAAAATAAAGCAGTTTATTTAAAACTTTGCCTTCTTGGTTTTTTTAGATTTTTTCTTTTGAAATTTATTAAACTGATAATAGTTACCTCGTTGTTTTCCGGAATAATTTCTTTTTTTCCTCAATTTCTTGGGAATTTTATACTTCATTAAGTAATCCGCATAGTAAATATTGTTTTTACTTGAAATTACTTTACTGAAGCTTATATTAAGCATGAAAATATCATCAAAATTAGATGGGTTACCTCTTACTTGATCTATTCCAAAGCTTGAAGCACTTTCTTCTGGACCATTATAGGGATTAGCAAGTGATCCGTTCTCACTAGGATTTTCAGTATAAAAAGTAGATATATCGTCAAGATAATCTGTATAATTTTTCATGTAATTAAAATAAAATCCAAACTTATAGAATGTTTTACTAGTAATGGTGAGACCTGCTCCATAGGGTGTAGACATTCCTAGTTTACTATAACTTTTTCCTTCGGTTTCTAGTGGTTGTAATGCCGTCCAATTTTTTGTGGGTGTATTGGGATCTACACTTCCTTTAGGATTGTGATAAAATCCGGAAACCCCTAAAAAAGCATATAATTCAAGAGAAGTTGTATATCTACCTCTTCCACCTAAGTCATTTAATTTGAAAAAGGTATATTCAGCTCTAGTATTAAATTCGTATATAGTGTTTTGAAATCTTAAGTTTCTCCAATAACGGGGACCTTGTCCTGTGTTTAAATCGTCGCCACTAATTTTTACATAGTTGATTCCAGTACTTAATAAAAGTTTTGGTGTTATCTTAAATTTTCCAAATACACCACCTGTTAAATTGGTTTCTTTTAATATAATATCTCCTAAAAACCCTTTAGCTTCTAAACCTGTCCCACCAATTTCACCTAAATAACCTGTTCCACCAACATTGAATCCAACCTCAAAGTTATATTGTGCGTTATTTTTAATGATAAAAGCAAAAAGACAAAATATGATTACAATTAATTTCTTCATTGCTCTGCAAATATAATTAAAACTTAAAATCTTTACTTATTATTCATTATATATCAATAATAAATTTAAAGATATGGTTAGTTGACTTTAAACAATTTTAATTTTAATTATATTTAGTCAGTTGATTAATAATAACTGCTTAATTAAAATAAATCCAATTATAAAAATTTGAGTATTAATAAAATAGTAAAATTATTTGGAGTAAAATATCCAATAATACAAGCAGGTATGATTTGGTGCAGTGGTTGGGAGTTAGCTAGTGCCGTATCTAATTCTGGTGCTTTAGGAATTATTGGTTCCGGATCCATGTATCCAGAAGTGCTTAAAAAGCATATTAGGAAATGTAAAAAGGCGACAAACAATCCTTTCGCCGTAAATCTTCCATTATTATATCCAAATACGAAAGAACATATCGAAACCATCATCAAAGAAAGAGTACCTATAGTTTTTACTTCAGCAGGTAATCCAAATACATGGACAAAAGAACTTAAATCACATGACATCAAAGTAGTTCATGTTGTTTCAAGTGTAAAGTTCGCTCTTAAAGCAGAGTTTTGTGGAGTTGACGCAGTTGTTGCAGAGGGATTTGAAGCAGGTGGTCATAATGGAAAAGAAGAAACCACAACATTATGTTTAATTCCAGATGTGGCTAATAAAGTAAATATTCCATTAATTGCTGCTGGAGGTATTGTAGACGGTAAAAGTATGCTAGCAGCTATGCTACTCGGAGCAGATGCTGTTCAGATGGGAACAAGATTTGTAGCTTGTAAAGAATCTTCAGCCCATGAAAACTTTAAAAAACTAGTTGTTGAAGCAACAGAAGGTGATACTAAACTCACTCTTAAAGAATTAACTCCGGTTAGACTTTTAAATAATGAATTTTACCAAGAGCTTGTGGATCTTTATAAACAGCATCCAACAAAAGATATGTTGATGAATAAATTAGGAAGGGGAAGAGCTAAATTAGGAATGTTTGAAGGAGATTTAATAAACGGAGAATTAGAAATAGGTCAAGCTTCTTCACAACTAAATAATATTTTTAGCGCATCTGAAATTATTGAGCAAGTTCTCAATGAATTTAGTAGCTATAAAAATCAAATCAATAATGACAAAAAATTCATTTTTTAGAATATTACAACTTTACCAATTTCTTTACGTTAATTTAACATGAATAAAATTTTAAATATTTTACATACCAGGTTTTTCATTTTAATCCACATTACTTTATTTTCAAATTTTACTCATTCTCAATGTACGACTTCCCCTTGTTTTTGTGTTCAAATAAATGAGATTGGACAATTGTCAATTTCATGGGATACGGTAAATATTTCTAATGCTAACATATACGAACATCAATTTTTTGCTGATACTTCAGCAGGTGGATTTGTACTTATAGGTACACAGAACAACCCCACATTAAACACTTTTAATTTTCCCAATTATTTTGCAGGCAATTCCTCATCATCTTACTACATTAAAAGTTCCTATGGAATATCTGGTTCTAACTCTTTTTACAGCGATACCCTGTCTTCAATTTTTTTTGATTTAGTTAATTTATTTGATGGTCGTGTTTCTTTATCATGGAATCATCCTTTTAACATGACTAATATACCATTAGGAAGTCAATATGTAGTAGAAAAATCATCTCCAGTTAATCCACCAACATCAGCAGTCTGGAATCCAGTTGTTAACCTTCCCGTAGATTCTACCAGTTACATTGATGATATCAATATTTGTTCCGCATGGATTAATTATCGCGTTAGATTAATTACACCAAATTGCGATTTCATTTCTAATATTGATGGTGGTTTTATTGAAGATCAACAGCCTCCAGATGCTCCTATTATTAATTTCGTAAGTAATGATACTTCTAACAATAATATTTATATCAATTGGAATCCGAGTGTTGCACAAGATGTAATGGCTTACATTATTTTTAAATTTTCTAACGGTGCATGGAATCCTATCGATACTGTATTTGGAATTCAGAACAATACTTTTTACGATACCGCTTACACTTCGTTTCAAAATAATGTAGTTCAATTTGCAATTGCAGCAATGGATAGCTGTAGCTCAGGATCACCTCCTCAATTTAATACCTCTTCTGCCGGATTATCTCATAATAACTTATTATTAAATAAAAGTTACGACCAATGCTCTGGTCAAGTTGAGTTAACTTGGAACAGTTATATTAATTGGCCAAATGGAGTTGCTAATTATAAAATATATTTCACTAACGATTCCTTGAATAATTGGGTGTTTTTAGATTCCACCAATATTTTAAATTACAGTTATACAATTTTACAAGGTAATATGAATTATAAATTCATTATTGAAGCCAATTCTGATTCTCTAAATATAAAATCAAATTCTAACTCCATAGATTTTTATGCTAACCAACCACCAATACCTCAGCTTTCTTATATATCAGAAGTAAATGTAATTGGAGATACCATTGCAATTACATATTTGGGACAAAATAGTATAGGTATTCAAAAGATTAATATTTATAAATCTTTAAATAATGGTATTACTTTTAATCTATTAGACGTTATTTCTAATCCAACTTTCCCATATACTTATTATGACAATTCAGTAAACACTGATGAAACATCCTATACATACCAAATATCTGTTATTGACTCTTGTATGAATGAGGTGGCTTTTTCTAATTTGGGTAAATCAATTCATTTAAAAGTTTCTTCGGATGAGTTTCTAATAAATACTCTTACCTGGAACAAGTACATAAGTTGGGAAAACGGGGTGAATAATTATGAAATTTCATACATGGATAATATCAACAATACTTTTCAAATACTAGATATATTGGATTCTTTAGAATTTCAATATTTTCATGATTTTAGCAACTTGGTTTCCTCATCTTTCAATGGAAATTTATGTTATAAAATTACTGCCAATGAAAATCAAAATACAACTGTTAGTTCTGGTTTTAGTACTTCCAATATATTTTGTATTCAAAACGACCCCTTAGTTTTTATTCCAAACGCAATTTCATTAGGTGGTACAGTTAATTATTGGAAACCTGTTATTAATATGATTAGTTTAAATGAATACTCAGTTTCTATTTTCAACCGACATGGAGAACTAATTTTTTATACAGAAGATGTTAATCAATCTTGGGATGGTTCTATTTCAGGTTCACCTAATACTTCTATGGGAGTGTATATTTACCAAGTAGAGTTTAAAAACTCAGAGGGAAGATACTTCCTGAAAAAAGGCCATATCAACCTTATTCCATAAACCTAAGTTTTTTGTTTCTTCTTTTTTGCTGCTGGAAATAAGATATTATTCAGGATAAGCCTATAACCTGGAGAGTTAGGATATAAATTTAAGTCGGTTGGTGGGTCGTTGACATAATGCCTGTAGTCTTCAGGGTCGTGACCTCCGTAAAATGTCCACTGACCTTTTCCAAATTCTCCATGAATGTATCTTGCAGTTCCAAATACTTTTGATTCACCCATAATAAGTACATCTGATTTAACTAAATTTGTTTTAAAATCGGTAGTCTGGCCCATAAACCCTTTAATAATTCTAGTATGATTTTGGCATAAAAGAGTAGGTACAACATCCCATTTTGCAGAAAACTCAAACAAAGTAAATAAGTCTTGTTTTTCTGGCAATTTATGAAGTGTAGTTCCATCAATGTCTGAAAATTCATATTCCATGGGATTGGTTTTTAATTTGAAGTCTTTAAAAGCTAAGGTTTTATTATAGTTTAGTTGGTCTTGAGCATCAGCATCAGCTCCGTCACCGTCAAACATATACTCACATATATCCGTATTTTCTGCAGACATAGAAATATCATAAGAGTCTGTTCCAGAGCACATGGTGAAAAGAAATCCTCCACCTGCTACAAATTCTTTAATTGATTTACCAACTTGGAGTTTTAATTTTGAAACTTTATCAAAACCCAATTCTTTTGCTCTTTGTTCGGCATTTTTTTGTTGATTGATATACCATGCTGCATTTCTATAGTTTCTGTAGAATTTACCATACTGTCCAGTAAAATCCTCATGATGAAGATGAAGCCATTCATATTTAAATAATTCATTTTGTATGATTTCTTTGTCATAAATTTCCTCATACGGAATTTCAGCATAGGTTAATACTAAAGTTACCGCATCATCCCAAGGTTGCTTTCCTTTCGGTGTGTAAACTGCAATTTTCGGAGCTTTTTCAAGTTTTATTATTTCCTGATTTATTTCTGGGTCAGAAATATTTGATTTTATTTGTTGAACCTTTGAGTTGGTTATTATTTCATAACTAACTCCTCTTATGACACACTCCTGTTCAATGGATTGATAATTTTCAATTAAAAAACTACCTCCTCTGTAATTTAGAAGCCAATTTACTTCAATATCATTTTGTAGAATCCAATAAGCGATACCATAGGCTTTTAAGTGATTTACCTGTTTGTCTTCATCCATTGGAATTAAAATGTAAGACGCAATAGCTGTAAATTGAAGAACAACTAATAAAATAGATAAAACTGCTTTTTTTAAGAAGTTAAACATGAACTAAAGATAATTACTAATTTATAAACGAATGTTAAAATGGATCATCATTATTGGGATCGTCGTTCATTTTAGAGGGCATGGTAAAAGACGACACATCATTTCCAAAATCATCATTTGGTTTAATTCCAGCATTGTACATGAAATCCTGCTGTTGAAGACCATCTAGATCGGAGAATTTGGCGTATTTACCAGTAAATTTGAGTCTAATATCTTTCAACGATCCATTTCTATGTTTCGCTATAATTATTTCTCCTTGACTATTACAAGGAGTTCCGTCAGGCCATTCTGTTAACTGGTAATATTCTGGACGATATATAAAACAAACAATATCTGCATCTTGTTCAATAGCTCCAGAGTCTCTTAAATCTGACAACATAGGTCTTTTGTCACCTCCTCTTGTTTCTACAGATCTGCTAAGTTGGGACAACGCTATTATAGGTACTTCTAGCTCTTTAGCAATCTCTTTTATTGATCGAGAAATATTACTGATCTCTTGTTCCCTATTTCCGCCCTTACCTCCAGAACTCATCAATTGTAAATAATCAATAATGATAAGCTGTACATTGTGTTGTTGTTTCAGTCTTCTACATTTTGCTCGAAGTTCAAAAATAGAAAGGGCAGGAGTGTCGTCTATAAAAATAGGTGCTTCAGAAAGTGCTTTAGTTCTCTCAAAGAACTGTTCAAACTCGGATTTTGAAAAATTACCTCTTCTAATATCTTCAGCAGGAATTTCAGCTTCTCCAGAAATAAGTCTATTTACTAATTGAATAGAACTCATTTCTAAAGAAAAAATAGCTACAGCATGTTTAAAATCTACGGCAACATTTCTAGCCATCGATAAAACAAATGCTGTCTTTCCCATTCCTGGTCTTGCAGCTACAACAACCATATCAGATTTTTGCCAACCTGAGGTTACCTTGTCTAGCTCGCTAAAACCACTACCCACGCCATTAATACCGTCTTCTTTTTGCATGGCGCTTTCAATCTCTGACTGAGCTTTAAATAATAAAGAAGCCATTGTCTCGTAATCTTTTCTAATATTACCCTCGGCTACCTTAAATAATTCGCTTTCAGCTTCATCTAGTAAATTAAAAACATCAGTGGTCTCATCATAGGCATTTTGAATTATCTTTCCAGAAATCCTTATCATTTCTCTAAGAATAAATTTTTGAACCAATATTCTAGCATGTGCTTCCGCATGTGCAGCTGAGGCAATTCTATTAGTAAGCTGTGAAATATAATATGCGCCACCAACTGTATCTAGTTCACCATTTGATCTTAGTTTTTGTGTAACGGTTAAAATATCAATGCTTTCTGAAGATGAAAAAAGTTCTTGAATAGCTGCATATATTTTTTGATGAGCTTCTTTATAAAATATCTCAGGTTGGTGAATTATATCAATAACATCGTTTAAAGGTGATTTTTCCAACATTAAAGCTCCCAAAACAGCCTCTTCTAAGTCTAATGCCTGAGGTGGCAGCTTGCCAATTCCTGATAAGTCTTGAGGTCTGGTTATGGTTTTTAGGTTAGATTTTTTGGTTATTTCCATTCGATTATCCATTAAAACAAAAGTAAACTAATAAAGATTAGCTGTTAGATTTTGACGGCTTATAATTATCAAATAACTTTATTAACAAATGTTAGTAATTATCCAAAGGCCTATAAATATTATTATTTTTTTTGGCTTCTTTTTCTCGAGTTGTCAAAAAGAGGATTCCGTAGCACCAACAATTTTTATAAGTAATCCATTAATTAATGAATCTTTTCAAGTTCCAACCTTAATTAATGTTTCAGGATATACTCAAGATAATATTAATATTGATAGGGTAGAGATAGACTTAGTTGCTGATAATTCTACAACTATTATTCAAAAAATAGACTTTGATGTTGATTCTGTTTTTTTTGAGTTCGATATTCAATTTTCTATAATGGACAGATTGTTAGCAAGCGGCACTTATTATATAAACATCAAATCATTTGATGATAATCAAAATATGTCTTCAAAATATGTCCCCTTGTATTTATATGCAGTTCCAAAAGTTTTAATGGCTGAATTTTTTATAACCAGTAGTAATAATATTACAGAGTTATATAAGTTGGACTCCACAGGCAATACTCATCTTAGTTACCAGTTATCAGGAAATTATAAATCTTCAATTGGCAATTCACGACACCAATATTTATTCATTGGAACGGATGTTTCGGGTTCTTCAATTTCACCACCTTTATTTAATAATCTATGGGACTTATCTTCAAGTATCTCTTTTTATAATTTTTTCTCTTCTAGCTCTAAATCTAATAATGGTGATCAAGTTCATTTCTCTTTTTCAGATGGAAGAATATTTACTTGTAATAAAGATGGTAACGTTATAAATGCTATTTATTCCGATAATCAAGAAAACTTTGGAAAATTTTATGTCGATAATGATTTAGTTTTAGTTGAAAGTACAACGAGCTTTTCACAAAATCAATTAGTAGTTTATTTTAGGCAATCTGGAATTGAGAAGCAAAGAGGAAATATAAATGGTAATTTGGTGGAAATAATTCCTTTAGATAATCAAGAATACCTTCTTGCTAGTAATTTTTCAAATAAGGTATTACTAAGTATCTATTTTGAAAATACTAATTCCATATACGACGAATTTGAAATTCAAAATTCTGAGATTTATGATGCTTATAAATTCAATAACAATATTTTAATTGCTTCATCTAGCGGTATACTTAATTATAATATAATTACAAAAATGTTAAGCACAATAAATTCTCAATTATTCTGCGAAAAAATAATTGAAGACGAGATTACTCAGGATATCTATTTTATTTGTGGAAAAGAATTATGGAATTATAACGGTGGAAATAACCTGATTCAGGTTAGAAGTTTTTCGGATTCTCTGAAAAATTATATTTTTTTTTATAACAAATAGTTAGTTGCCCATATTACTGAACTTTTCAGTCCTAACATTGATTCTTTCTTCGAAAGACATTTTTTCCAACTCTTCAATGTTCTTTTTAATTTCCAATTTCAGCTTTTTAAACATTTTTTCAGGTTCCGCATGCGCACCACCTAAAGGTTCTTTGATAATGTTATCTATAAGTTTATTTTTTAGCATGTCTTTCCCAGTAAGTTTTAAAGCTTCAGCTGCATTTTCTTTATAATCCCAGCTTCTCCAAAGAATTGAAGAACATGATTCTGGAGATATTACAGAGTACCAGGTGTTTTCTAACATTATTACTTTATCGCCAATGCCAATACCGAGTGCACCTCCTGAAGCTCCTTCCCCAATTATTATACAGATAACGGGGACTTTTAATAACATCATTTCATAAAGATTTCTAGCTATTGCTTCACCTTGACCTCTTTCTTCAGCTTCTAAACCTGGGTAAGCTCCAGGAGTATCAATTAGAGTAACTATTGGTTTATTAAATTTTTCTGCCAGCTTCATCAATCTAAGTGCTTTTCGATAGCCTTCTGGATTTGCCATACCAAAGTTTCTATATTTTCGCTCCTTAGTATTTCTACCTTTTTGTTGCCCTAAAATCATGTATGTTTTACCATCAATTTCACCAAAACCCCCTACCATAGCTTTGTCATCTTTTACATTACGGTCTCCATGAAGTTCTATAAAATTACCATCTGTAATATTTTTAATGTAATCTAAAGTATAGGGCCTATCAGGGTGACGACTTAACTGAACTTTTTGCCAAGGAGTTAAGTTTTCAAAAATTTCTTTGGTGGTTTTAGTTAATTTCTCTTCCAGCTCTTTTAGAGTTGATTTAATTCCAACTTGTCCTTTATCACCGATTTCTAAGGTTTGAGCAATTTGATTCTTTATCTCTTCAATTGGTTTTTCAAATTCTAAATAGGAACGATCCATACGCATTTGTTTTGAGTGTGAAATTAGTAATATTTAATAGGAACGTAAATAATTGGGAATATTAATTCAATTAATTATCCACAGATTTATTTTGTGAGTGATATAAGTTATAATAAATTCCTTTTTTACTAATTAGAGATTGATGCGTCCCGTTTTCAATAAATTCTCCATTGCTTAGAACCAAAATATTCTCTGCATCTTTTAAAGTAGTAAGTCGATGTGCAATTACAATCGAAGTTCTATTTTCTAGTAATTTAGAAAGCGCGTCTTGCACAATATTTTCTGTTCGATTATCTAAGGCGCTAGTTGCTTCATCTAAAATTAATAGAGAAGGATTTCTTAATATAGCTCTTGCAATAGCAATTCTTTGTTTTTGACCACCAGAAAGTTGTATACCTCTGTCACCAACTAAAGTTTCCATACCATCTTCGAACCTATCAGTAAACTCATTGATGTTAGCCATTTTTGCAGCTTCATTTACAGCCTCTTCATTGGCAGAAACATCTCCATAGGCTATGTTTTCATATATACTTCCTCCAAATAAGAATATTTCTTGAGGAACTAGACTTATATTACTTCGGTAGTTGGATAAGTTGTAGTTCAAATAATTTTTGTTGTCAATTAGAATTTCACCTTCAGAAGGTTCATAGAACCTTAAAAGTATTTGCGCAAGGGTAGATTTTCCAGCCCCGCTTCCACCAACGATTGCTGTTTGTTTGCCAATAGGTATTTTAAGATTGATATTTTTAAGAATTTCTAAATCAGATCTGTTAGGATAATGGAAACTTACATTTTTAAACTCAATACTTTTCTTGAAAATTGGAGTTTTTTGAGTTGTGGTATTTTCTATGTCAATTTCAATTTCACTATTGATGATTTCTAAAAGTCTTTCAGTTGCGCCTACTGCTTTCTGTATATTGCCTATCAAACTAGAGATTCCTCCAAAAGAAGCTGCTATCATGACAGTATAAAGAAGAAATTGAAAAAATTCTGCGTTTGTTAAATTATTGCTGTTTACCATTTTCATTCCATTCCAGATTACAAAAATTATGGATCCGAACATTACCAGAATAATAAAACCCGCAAAGAGCCCTCTCCAAATAGCATTTGTTTTTCCAAGTGTATTTAGTTTGTCAGTTGATTTTTTAAATCTATTGAACTCAAATATTTCGTTAACCGTTGATTTAACATTTCTTATTCCGTTAAGGCTTTCTAATAAAACTATGTTAGAAATAGCACTTTGGTCTTGTGCTTGTTTGGATATTTTTTTAATAAACTTTCCAAAAAAAACAGCAGAAATTGCAACCACTGGAACTATAGCAAGCATTATTAATGATAGTCTCCAGGATATGAACATAATAAATAGAATACCAAAAATTATGGTTAAAATTTGTCTTAAAAATTCTGCTAAAGTTGTGTTGAAAGTTTCAGTCAACAACGAAATATCAGAAGACACTCTGCTTTGTAGTTCTCCAACTTTATTGTTGTCATAAAAAGTAATGTTTTTTCCTATAAGTTTTCTGAAAACTGTTTCTCTGATATCTCTAAGAGAATTTTCTGTTACGATTCCAAATAAATAAATTCTAAAAAAACTAGCTATAGACTGTATGATAAATAAAATTAAAAGTAAGGCAAATAAAGAATTGATATTGTTAAAGTCCATTAATGAAAACTGACTTCCTTTTTCTTGATCTTCAACTCCTAATAATCCTCCTAGTAAGTAAGGAAATATAATAGATGATACGGATGAAATTAAAAGTGTAATAAGCCCAAGAATATAAATCCACTTATATGGTTTTATGTAATTAAATATTTTGAAAGATTTTTTCCAGGAATTAAAACTGATTTTTTCTTTTTTTTCGTATGTTTTCCTCTTTTTTTGAATCACGTTTCAAATTTAAATTAATTATATAAATTCAATAAATTTTCTTTAAATAATGTTTTTTTTGAAAGATATTGAGTATTAATTTTTGTTTACATTAAAAAACTTATATTTTTGCACTCCTTAATTAAGAGATAATGAGTAAAAGAACATTCCAACCTTCTAACAGAAAAAGAAAAAACAAACACGGTTTTAGATCTAGAATGGCTACCAAAAATGGGAGAAAAATTCTTAACGCTCGTAGAAGAAAAGGTAGAAAAAAGGTATCTGTTTCTGACGAATCTAGACCTAAAAGATAATTCTAACCTTTTTTAAGGTACCCAATTTTGTTTCGATATAATGAGAGCTTCTTGTACAGAGATTCTTTCACCATAATTATAAGCTGATACAAATGGTCCAGGAAATTCATTTATTTTAACTTCGTTTCTAGAGTTTCTTGCATTTTGATACTCTGAATGACTACCAATCGTGTATTTAATCCATCCTAAATGACTTTCAATATCATAGTCACCATTATAATTGAATTTTTCAAATAAATATTTTGCACCAATTATTCTGTGACCAGCAAGAATTTGAACTTTATATTGAATATTGTTGTTAATTTTTTTAGAGCTAATCACATTGTTAACCAATGGTTTAATGTTCTTATTTTCAACAATAATTTCTTGTGTATCTTTTGGTGAATTATTAGCCATTAAAATTGAATTTTCTTTTTTTACCGAATCTTGATATTGTTCTTGGTTATTTTTCATGTATCTATTCTTCATTGTTATTCCCCAATTACTGGACGGTTCCCAATCAGTGAATTTTTTATTTATATCTCCATTTCCAATCGATGCAGTAGCTATAACAGCTGAATCTATATCAATATTTATTTCTTTTTCAACATCTCTAAGTGAGTCTGAACTATTTTCTTTGGCTATTTCTTTTTGTTTTATCGAATTGCTTTTAACCAATAATTCTACTTTAGTGCTATCAACAATTGGCTCTTGAATAATAATTTCTCCAACACTATCTGCAGTTACATCTGATACTTCTTCTATTTCGTTTGTCTCTAAAGATGCTAAATAATTGGTTTCAGTTTGGTAGTATGATTCTGGAATAATAATTCCGGTATTATAACCTTCGCTTATTAGTTTTTCAGAAGAATAAACACCACTAATTGTAAAATTGGTATCTAGGCTACTTTCATTAATAATCTTATACTTTACTGTAAGTAATTCTTTTGAATCATCAATTTCTGACCAAATAAATTTTGCGTAACCGTCAATATTTTTAAAAACTGACCCCGATGTTTCAATTGCTACTGCAACAGATTTTGCTGGAATTTCTTCTTTTATCCTTGCAAAACCTTTATGATTTTTAATTTTTGTGCTAATTGTCACCAAATATCCATTATCCGTTTTCTCAATGGTTCTTGTTGCATTTACAGATGCAGATTTATTTGCAGCAATACTATTTTTATCTTTCAATTCATTATTAATATTAAAAATAAGTACATTTATCTCAAGTTGTTTTCTTTCATTGTCATTAATAAATGAAAAGTCCCCAGTAATTTTTTTCATTCCCTGTGCTTTCTCATCTGCAGTAATTGTGTAGGTAATCTCGATGTCTTTTTCATTAGGTAAGTCGTACCATATAAATAATGCTTCATTATTTTTAAATGTAAATGATGATCCATCGTTTTCTTTTTCCTTAACACTAATATTTGTTGCATTTGAGAAATCTAATCGAAGTCTACCAGGACCTGAAAATTCATTTTTTCCGATAATAATTTTAACATCAGTTTCTATGTTCTTACCTATTTCAGCTTTGGATACTACTGTCTCACCGTTTTGTATGATTTTATGAGAGTTTTCGATATCACCCACATTTAGTATAGTGAAAATTAGGAAACCAATGATGTTGATGAAAATTAGTATTGACTTAAACATGAAGCTAGCTTTTAGACAAAACTAAACTTGATACGGCGCTGATTTAAGTCTCTTTATTAGTTTTTTCAATATGAAATTGTTGAAAAGGATGTTCTTCAAAAGCCAATTCCCCTCTAGTATTAAAAATTAAAAGTTAGGTTTTAGATGATATTTATTATAAAAATCATTTATATGCTTTACTGCTTCGTCTGTTGTATCAACAACTTTAATAAGTTCCATATCTTCTTCACTAATATTCCTTTCTTCTGTTAGTAAAACATCTTTGATCCAATTAATTAGACCTGACCAGAATTTTTTACCAATTAAAATGACAGGGAATTTTCCAGATTTATGTGTTTGGATTAAAGTTAGCGCTTCAAACATTTCATCTAATGTTCCAAAACCTCCAGGCAAAACTATAAATCCTTGTGCATATTTCATAAACATTACTTTTCTAACAAAAAAGTAATCAAAATTTATGCTTTTGTCGTTATCTATATACTCATTTGGCTGCTGTTCAAACGGAAGTAAAATATTTAACCCAACAGATTTACCACCACCTCTTTTAGCACCTTTATTACCTGCCTCCATAATGCCAGGTCCTCCTCCAGTAATAACTCCAAATTTGTTTTGTGTGAGTTGGTAAGCCAGTTCTTCAGCTATTTTGTAATAGTTGTTGTCTGGATGTGTTCTTGCGGATCCAAAAATTGATACACAAGGACCGATTTTAGAAAGTCTTTCAAAACCTTCCACAAATTCTCCCATTACTTTAAATATTTCCCAACTATCGTGAGATTTTATGTCATTCCAGTCTTTCATTATAAAATTATTTTTTCTTAATTTAAGAATTATACTCTAGTCCTATGAATTTCCCAGTATGACTTTTAGGGTTGTTTATTAATTTATCTATAGTTCCTTCATAGATTATTTCTCCACCTTTACTTCCTCCCTCAGGACCCAAATCAATAATGTAATCAGATTCTAAAATTACATCTATGTTGTGCTCAATAATAAGAACACTATTACCTTCTTTTATCAGCCTTCTTAAAACATTCATTAATAAATTAATATCTTGGTGATGAAGGCCTGTAGTGGGTTCATCTAAGATATAGAATGTATTCCCTGTTTGTTTTTTACCTAATTCTGCTGCTAATTTTATTCTTTGTGCTTCTCCTCCAGAAAGTGTCGTGGAAGATTGTCCTATTTGAACATAACCCAAGCCGACATCTTCAAGCACTTTTATCCTGCTGTGAATATAATTAATGTCTTTAAAAAAAAAGGCTGCTTCACTAATAGTCATATTCAAAACATCGTTAATTGATTTGCCTTTAAATTTTACTTCTAGCGTTTCTCTGTTGTATCTTTTACCATAACACTTATCACATTTTATATAAACGTCTGGTAAAAAATTCATTTCGATTAATTTAAGTCCTGCACCAACACAAGTTTCGCATCTTCCTCCTTTTACATTAAATGAAAACCTTCCTGCTTTATATCCTCGAATTTTAGCTTCAGGTAATTGTGTAAATAAATCTCTAATTAAATTGAATATTCCTGTATATGTAGCCGGATTAGATCTGGGAGTTCTTCCTATAGGAGACTGGTTAATTCCAATTACTTTATCTACATTATCAATTCCTGAAACTTTCTGGTAGGGTAATGGAGTTTTTACAGCTTTGTAAAAGTGCTGATTAAGTATTGGAAAAAGAGTTTCATTAATTAAAGTTGATTTCCCACTACCAGAAACTCCAGTAACACAAATCAAACAGTTTAATGGAAACGATGTAGAAACATTTTTCAGATTATTACCGTTTGCATTTTTTAATTTTATAGAATTTTTAAGAGATATTTTTTTACTTTTTATCTTTTTTGGTAGAAGGTCTAAGTATTTACCCGTAATGGAATTATTTGAGTTTAAATTATTTGGGTGATCTATTGCCACTACTTTTCCACCGAGTTTACCTGCACCAGGACCTATATCTATTATTAAATCTGCTTCTTTCATGATGTCTTTATCATGCTCCACAACCAATATAGAATTTCCTTTGTCTCTTAATTTTTTAAGAGAATCAATCAATTTGTGGTTATCTCTTTGATGTAGTCCAATGGAAGGTTCATCAAGTATGTATAAAACTCCAGTTAATTCTGAACCAATTTGAGATGCCAATCGAATTCTTTGTCCCTCACCGCCAGATAAAGTAGCGGCAGGTAAATTAAGATTTAAATATTCCAGCCCAACGTTAATTAAAAAACCAATTCTATTACTAAGTTCTTTAATAATGTCCTTCGCTATAAGTTGATGTGTCTCATTTAATATCTCCTCTAGATTATCCACCCAAGTCTTTAATTCTTTAACATCAGTTTTTACAATTTCGCCAATATTCTTTTTATCTATTTGGTAATACTGATAATGGTCTTTTAATCTAGAACCTTCACAGGAACTACAAATCTTTTTATTCATAAAACTCGAGGCCCATCTTTTAATTTTATTACCACCATCTTTATGTTGTCTTTGAATGAAATTTCCGATTCCTTCATAACCGTTTAAAACTTGATGTACACCATTTTCACCAAGAATTTTCATGAATTGGTTGGTTCCATGCAATATAAGATTCATACAAGCTTCATCAATTTTCTCGATGGAAGTATCTACATCATAACCATGATATTTCAATAGTAAATTAATTTGTTTGAAAGTCCAATTATTCTCAAAAGAACCAAGCGGTTCTATACCACCTTTTTTAATTGTCGACTTTTTATTTGGAATAATTTTATCTAGTTGAATTTCATGTATGAAGCCTAAACCATTACATTTTTCACAAGCTCCTTTCGGAGAATTAAAAGAGAAAATATTGGGTTCTGGCGATGGAAGAGAAACACCACTTTTTGAACACATTAATTGTTTGCTAAAGTTGGTTGCATTTCCGTTTTCTATTATTTGAATTTCTTCTTTTCCTTTGCTAAAAGCAAGAGAAACACTTTGTTGAATTCTAGTCTTACTCTTTTCATTAACTATTGCTCTGTCTATAATCAAAGAAATATCATGTGTTTTATAGCGATCTAATCGGAATCCTAATGAAAGTTCTTTGATTTCACCATCAATGTAAGCCTTAGTAAAACCCTGTTTTATTAACTGTTCAAATAGCTCTCGATAATGTCCTTTTCTTGATTTCACCAGTGGTGCAGCAATTAAAATTTTTTTGTCAGGATATTTTTTTAATACGATATCTACAATCTGTTTTTCAGTATAACTAATAAGGGGTAAATTGGTTATAGGTGAGATGGGAACAGAAACTCTCGCGAATAAAAGCCTTAAAAAATCATAGATTTCAGTGATTGTTCCAACTGTAGATCTTGGATTTTTTGAAACAGTTTTTTGTTCTATAGCTATAACTGGGTTTAACCCAGAAATGTGGTCAACGTCCGGCTTAGTGAGCTGTCCAACAAATTGCCTTGCATAGGCATTATAGGTTTCTAGGTACCTTCTTTGTCCTTCAGCAAATATAGTGTCAAATGCCAACGAAGACTTACCACTTCCACTCAAACCTGTAATAACTACTAATTTTTTATGCGGTATTTGAAGCGAAATGTTTTTGAGATTATGGGTTCTAGCACCCTCTATGGAAATTACATCTTTTAACATCGTTAATAGTCAATAAAAGTATAACCTATTTTCTTAATTCTTTATGTTGTTGAGTGGTAATATACAACGAGAAAAAAATGGTAAGAATATAGATTAAATAAAACAAAAAATAGTTAATTGACCAAGTTGATCCAAAGCGGTATAATGCTATGGCAATTAAAGAAGATAGAAATGCAATACCTGAATAAATAAATATAATTTGGGTGTTGTTAAATCCATAAAAAGATAAGTGATGAGTGGTATGGTCTTTACCTCCCACAAAGGGAGATTGTTTTCTTGCAATTCTATTTATAAATACGGATGTAGTATCAGAAATGGGTAAAATAAAAATAAGTAATACAATAATTATTTGTCTACTCGGTATTACCTCCTGTGTCTCAAAAACATTAGAGTTCCAAAAATATTTTATTCCAATAACAGCTAATAATAAACCTAAAAATTGGCTTCCTGAATCACCCATATAAATTTTGGCAGGTGTCCAGTTGTAGAATAGAAAACTAATTAATCCACCCATAAGTCCAAGAAGAATCATAAAGTCGTAGTGTTCAAATCCATTACCTAAAGCTAAAAAGAACAATGCAGTTAAGATAATGAATATGGATGTGACGGTGGTTATACCGTCCATATTATCAAGCATGTTAATAGAATTCATTATGCCAACTACCCAAATTACGGTGATCAAGTAGTTGAAATAATTATTTTCGAAAATAGAAATTATATGATATTGATTACCAGATTTGAGAGAACCAAAAATTAAAATTAACGCACATGTAATTTGGATGAAAAATTTTAACCAAGGTTTCGTATCGTAAGCATCATCAGCTAAGCCCATTATAAATGCTAGACAGAGAGAGCCAATTACACTAATAATTTCACCATTTTTAAATAATTCATTATGATCAAATAAGATTCCAAAGCAGGCTGTACTTACTAGAAAACTCATGAAAAAAGTGATCCCTCCAAGTGCTGGCTTAGAAACTGAACTCCATCTTATCATCGTATTTTCTTTTTCTCTTATTCCTAAAGTTTTAGAAAACTTGAGTAGAATGGTATTGATTACTAAGCCAAATAAGGTGATACAAACAAAAAATTCTGCGTAGACTAAAAAAGTATATTCGTAATTATTCATCTTTTAAAAAGGAGATACAAAAGAACTAAATTTTTTTGCATTTTCATCCTTTTCTGACAAAATTGGGTTGGAAATTGGCCATTTAATATTTAAATCAGGATCATTCCATTTTAAGGCTCCCTCAGATTCTCTATTGTAAAAGTTAGAACATTTATAAGAAAAAATAGTATGCTCTTCTAATGATAAAAATCCATGAGCCATTCCAGTTGGGATGAAAAGTTGATGGTGATTTTCTTCATTTAATTCTTCAATAATATATTTTCCATAAGTTTTTGAATTCACTCGAATATCAACTACTACATCTAAAACACTCCCTTTTATAACGCTAACCAGCTTATCTTGTGCAAAAGGTGGTTTTTGAAAGTGGAGACCTCTTAGGATGTGTTTAGAAGAAAGTGATTGATTATCTTGAACAAAACTGACATTTGTTTTTTTATTTATTTTCTTTTGATTAAACGATTCAAAAAAATAACCTCTTTCATCTTTGAAGATTTTGGGTTTAATTAGATAAACACCCTCAATTTTTGTATCAATAATATTCAACTTTTAAATTTAGATTTTAACTTTTCAAAAAAATTGTTTTTCTTGTCTGATTGCTCTTCAGTATAATATGAATTATAAGATTTCCCATAGCCATAGCCATAGCCATAGCCATAGCCATAGCCATAGCCATAGCCATAGCCATAGCCATATTTATTAGCGTATTCATTCCTTTTAGCGTCTACACCATTAAGGACAACAGCAAGCTTTTTAATCTCATTTTCTTTTATTAGTTTTTGTACATTTTGAATGAACTTCTTTCTTGAATAATTGGCTTTAAAAACATAAATCGGATAGTCTGCTTTTTGTAATATGGGTATCCCGTCAGTAACTAATCCGACAGGTGGGTTATCAATTACAACATAATCATATAATTTTTTTAATTCGGATATAACTATATCAAATTTATCACTAATTATTAATTCTGAAGGATTTGGAGGTAAGGTGCCTGCAGTTATGAAGTCTAAAGAATTTAGACTGCTTTTATTAACACCGTCCTTGATTATATTTTTTCCAGAAAGTAAATCACTCATACCAATATTATTTTTCACTCCAAAACCTAAGTGTAGTTTAGGTTTTCTCATGTCTAAATCAATTACGATTACTTTCTTTCCAGTAAATGCTATTATTCCAGCCAAATTAATAGCTAAGAAAGTTTTCCCTTCTCCTGATATGGTACTGCTAATTGCAATTAATTTAGATTTCTTGTTGTTATCAATAAACTGTAAGTTGGTTCTTATAGCTCTAAAAGATTCAGTAACCATGGACTTGGGGCTTTTATCAACAATAAGTTGAGATACTTTCATATCTCTTTTTACAAAAGGGATCATTCCTAAAGTAGATATTTCTATTTGAGCATATTTATTAATTTCGTGAAGAGCAGTAATTTTGTCATGTCTAAGATAATTTAATAAAATTATAATTATTGATATAAAAACTCCAACTCCTAAGAAAATGGAATAAACCATCAATTTGTTTGGGGAGACTGGATTTTCATTTAGAGGAGCATTTTGTAAAACTTCGTTATAAGTAGTTATTCCAGCTTTTGAAAGTTCATATTCTATTTCTCTATTTAAAAGTTCCATATAATATTTATTATTGATTTCTTTCACCTGCTCGAGTCTTAGAAGCTCTAGTTCTTTTTCTGGGATTACTGAAAATTCAGAATCAACATAGGTAATTTTTCTATCTAGTCTTTCAGCTTTGTCTGCATAACTTTTCTTTAGTAATTTGACTGCCTTTTTTATGTACAATATATTTTCTTCAATCTGTCCATTTAAAAGAATAATATTCTTATTGTTGGGGGTAATATCTTTTAACAATCGATCTCTTTGTAGAACATCTTCTTGTAATTGTTGAATCATTTTAGATGTTAGTGACTCATTGTAAAAGATAGTAGTTAATAGAGAAATATTCTTTACGGAAGTACTGTTAATATCTGTTGATAAATTATTTTTAAACATATCACTGAACTGGTTTAAAAGTTCAACATTTAATTGCAGTTTAACGATTTCTTTTTCTATTTCTTCTGCTTTATCTTTTACACCTGTTATATTAATTAAGTTATTTTTAAACTTGTTATTTTTTTTAAATATTCGTAAATCCTTTTCACTATTAATTAGTCTTTTTCTAACACTATCCTTTTGAACATTGATAAAATTAACGATATTATCAGTACTTTTTTTCTTTTTATTGATCTCATGTGTCATATAGATTTTAACAACTGAATTGCAGATGTCTTTAGAGAAATGTGGATTCGTGTGCTTATGACTTATACTAATTGAGTGAGCAGAACGGTCTTTAATGCTTATTCTTAAATTATTTAAAATAGCTTTTTTGATTTCTGATTGAGAAGGTATTATGAAAAATAATCTTTCATTTGAACTAATAGATCCCATGGTTTTAATTATGTCACTAAAATTTATTTTTCCAGATAAATATTTTGAAGAAAAAAATTTGTTTGGAATAATATATTCACCGTATATGATGTCCTCAGTTTCGTTAGTTAGTGAAATATAGGTCCCATCGTAGTTTAAGTAGATCTTTTTTGAAAGTAATGATTTATCCTTTAATGAAAAATTGTCGAGTACGAACGGACTTTTACTGTACAGAAAACGAGTCAAAACTTCGCCTTCGAAATAATAAAACACCTCTAAGCCCAAGTCTTTTATAACTCTGTCTATTGCTTTTTGAGAATTCATCAATGCAATTTCAGAGCTAAGATTTGTACCGATGTCGTAGGTATATAAATCACCAAAACCGTTAGGTTGTTCCTTCACGGCTACTTGAATTAAAGCACTTGTTTCATAATTTTCAGGTGTATACCTTAGATATAATAGAGCTCCGATGAAGCTGATAATTAAAATTAATATGGCATACCATTTAACCTTATTAACAAGATATAAAAATAGTCCCAGTTCAAATTCTTGTGTTAATTCTGAAACATTTTCTTTGTATCGTTGGACATTATCTTCTATATTTTTGAATTCTTCTGATCCCATTATTGATTTATTTGAGTTAGTGTTAACCAAACTATGGATATTGTAGATATAAAGGAAAAAATAGAATTTATATCCTCTGCAATTTCTGATCCTAAATTAAAGTTGGGAGTTATATAAATAATATCGTGAGATTGCATAATCATATTTCCTTCATTTATACCGTTTATCGTTGACAAATCAGCGTTAAATATTTTGATTCCTTCATTTGTTCTTCTTATAATTTTAATTTTTTTGGAGCTGTTACTAGAACTTATTCCTCCAGCAGAAGCCAAAACTTCGAAAAGTGTCATATTATTAAAACCTAAATTCACCACAGATGCTTCTCCTCCAGAACTCCCGCTAAACAAAAAAACTCTTCTGGTACTTACTCCTAAAACTATAAATGGGTCTACATAGAACTCTGAGAAAATATTCTCTAGATAAATTTCTGCTTCTTTTATTGTTTTTCCTACTAAGTTAATGTCTCCAATTATTGGGAATTCAATTAAACTATCTATTCGAACTAAATAAAGACCGCCTCCACCTAAGCCGCTTCCACTTTGCATCATTCTCTGAGTCTGAACTCCACTGTTACCAGTGGCACTGAACATATCAATTAATTGAAAACCATTGTTGGTATATAATTGAAAAGTTAATTGGTCATTGACATCAATTTGGTATTCTAGTTCACTTAATTCATTTTCGATTTTATCAAACTCATAATTTTTCGGAGTTCTGAGCATTCGGTTTGAATTGATTGTACAAGAGCTTACAATAATTAATATTATAGCTATTATAATCAAGTTTATTTTAGAAGTCATCCTGCAAATTTAGTTATTTTTTTAAAAACCAAAGAACTTTGTATTTCAAAGTTAATTTTCATATAATCTTTTTATGTTTTTAATTAAAATAGAGTAATCAAAATCTTTTGACTTTTCTATTGCTAGCTGAGAAAATAAAGTTCTTTTATCTTTTTCCTTTATTAAGGACATTACATTCTCAGTAAATTTATTTAAATCATTATTATCTGAAATCAATGCTGTTTTATTTTCCACAACAATATTTTCTATTCCTCCAGTTCTTGTGGTTACAATTGGTTTTCCACTAGCTTGTGCTTCAATCAAACTAACAGGAGTTCCCTCGTTCAAAGAACACAAACAAATTATATCCATACCTGCATTGACTTCATCAATTTCCTTAATCCAAGAAGTAAATTGAATAGTAGCTATTTTATCATCGATACTATACTCTAAATTATGTGCAGATACTTTGCGAATAATATTCTCTTTTTCTTCTCCATCTCCTACTATAAATATTCTTAAAGAAGTATTGGATTTACAAATTACTTTTTCAATAACATTTATAAAAAAAGCATGATTTTTTATAGGTACTAATCTTCCGATTATACCAATAGCAATTTCACCATCCTTTATTTTCCATTTTTTTCTAAAATTTTTTCTTTTTTCAGTTTGATTTGCATAAAATTTTTTCAAATCAAATCCCAAAGGAATAACTTCAATTTTTTCTTTAGAACATATTTTATGAACTTCACTTAATTCTTGTTTTTGAATTTCGCTTATTGCGATAATTTTAGTACTTTTTTTAGCTAAATCCCTTTCTATTTTCTTATAAATATTTGTTTTTATTTTTCCAAAATAAGAATGAAAAACATGTCCGTGAAATGTGTGATATATTTGTTTTACACCCAATTCATAAGCTGCTTTTCTTCCCAAGGCTCCTGCTTTTGCAGCATGTGTGTGTACAATATCAGGTTTGAATTCGATAATTATATCCTTTATCTTTTTTAATGCAATTCTGTCCATAATTGGATGGATGGATCTTTGCATTTCTTCAATTATAATAGGTTTAAGTCCTAAATTATCTAATATATGCATTGAACTTTTCTCGCTCTTTTCATGTTTACCTCCAATTAGTAAGGTCTCATAATCATCCTCTAAATACTTTGTAAGATATGCAGCATTGTAAGTAGGCCCTCCTAAATTAAATCTGTTAATAATTCGAAGGATTTTTTTCATTAAAGTGTATTGTATCTATTAAAATAATAATTTAAGAATATAATATTTGGCTAATTTAACTATTGGAGTTATTATTGGTTAACCTATGACCAAGTAGTTATGAAAAAAGTAATATTAATATTTATATTTCAATTAATATTTATTTGTTTTTTTAAGGCTCAAAATCCATTTGATAATGCAGTTAAAAGTTTTTTGTCAAATAAAGAAATTTCTACTGCTACTGTAGGAATTCAACTCCAGAATCAAAATGGTAAAGATTTATTCAGCTACAATAGTAATAAATTACTGGTTCCAGCCTCTACACAGAAACTTTTCACTTCCGCTTTTACCTTAAATACACTTCCTATTAATTTTACTTTTAAAACTGTTGTTGCAACTAAAGAAATAGATAGTACATCAAATTCTATTAATGGTAACTTAATAGTATCTACTGACGGTGATCCGAGTTTGGAAAGTCGATTTTTTAAATCCAATAGTTTTTTGGAAAATTTACAATCAGCTTTAACAAAACAAAATATTAAATCAATTAAAGGTAATATATTACTATATCCCAAAATCAACGATTATCAACACAACAAGCAATGGTTATGGAGCGATATTGGCAATTATTATGGTGCAGGTTTTTCAACCCACACATTTATGGATAATTATGTAGAGGTTTCTTTTAATTCCAGCTTAAACATCGGAGATACTACTTCAATTTTTAAAATTAGTCCATCTGAAAAGTCTTTTTCTATTAAGAACAATGTTTTAGTAGGAATCTCCAAAAAGGATTTATCCTTTGCATTTGGAGCACCTTATCAAAATCAGAGAATTATGACGGGGACTATACCAGCAAATAAAAATAATTATGCAGTTAAAGTATCTATGCACAATCCCAAAGCCTTCCTTTTTTCAGCGATAGAAAATGCATGTCTTGATTTAAATATTAAAATTTTAAATAATAATGATAACCTTGAAAAATTAGATACTCTTTTAATTCATCATTCGCCATCTTTGACTGATTTAGTCAAGTGTGTAAATTTTCAAAGTAATAATAATTTTGCTGAGCATCTCTTAATGAAATCAGCATCTTACAAGAATCAGAAAAATATTTCATTTGAAGATGCTCCTGAAATTTTAGAAAATTTCTGGAAAGAGCAACTCCCTTCAAATGATTTTATTTTCATGGATGGCTGTGGGCTGTCACGACTAAATTTAGCTTCACCGGCTTCATTCAATCAACTTTTAATCCATCAATTACAATCTGATAACTTAAAAGTTTTTTTAGAAACTTTACCAGTTTTTGGGACATCTGGCACTTTAAAATACATGGGAGACGGAACTATTGTTGAAGGTAATTTTATTGGTAAAAGTGGTTCCATGACTGGAGTGAGATGTTATTCAGGATACTTCAAAAAAAATAATGAATATTATCCATTTACAATAATGATAAATAATTTCGTTTCTAGTGATTACTTAATCAGAAAACATATAGAAAGCCTAATGGTAGCTATTTACAAAAACCTTTAAGGAAATTTAGGGTATTTTTTAAAATCAGGTTTTCTTTTTTCTAAGAATGCATCTCTTCCTTCCTCTGCTTCATCAGTTGCATAAGCCAATCTTGTTGCTTCACCAGCGTAGACTTGCTGACCAACAAGACCATCATCAATTAAATTAAATCCAAATTTGAGCATTTTGATTGCAGTTGGACTTTTTTTCATTATTTCTTGACCCCAATTAAATGCAGTTTCTTCAAGTTTTTCATGAGGAACAACTTTATTGATCATACCCATATCGAAGGCTTCTTGTGCAGAATAATTCAGTCCCAAAAAGAAAATTTCACGTGCTCTTTTCTGTCCCACCTGTCTTGCTAGATATGCAGAGCCAAAACCACCATCAAAACTAGCAACATCTGCGTCAGTTTGTTTAAATACAGCATGTTCTTTACTAGCTAAAGTTAAATCACAAACTACGTGCAAGCTGTGGCCTCCGCCAACAGCCCAACCAGGGACAACAGCTATAACTACTTTATTCATAAATCTTATTTGGCGCTGAACATCCAAAATATTGAATTTGCTCACTCCATCTATTCCTTTATATCCTCTTTTAGCTCTGACATTTTGGTCTCCACCAGAACAGAATGCCCAACCTCCGTCTTTTTTAGAGGGACCTTCTCCAGTTAATAATACGACTCCAATTTCCTGGCTTTCGTGACAGATAATCAAAGCATTTAGCAGTTCGTCAACTGTTTTTGGTCTAAAGGCATTTCTAAGATCAGGTCTATTAAAAGCAATTCTAGCTACCCCATCGAAAATTTTGAAGGTAATATCCTCGTATTCTTTAGCTGTTCTCCAATTCATTTTTTAGTTAGTTATTTCTTATTACACTAAAGTAAGCATTCAAAACATCTTCATTTTTAGAATTTCCAGTAAAAAATTCTACAATTTCTATTTGATCACTATTGTGAATGTCCTTTAAAATTGTAGTTGCTTCTAATTCAGTGTCTACTTTTTTGTAATTAATTTTAAAAGTTGCGGCGATTTGTTTTAAACTTAAATTATGTGAAGTTTCAAAATGTTTTTTTGCATGTGGAGTACTTTTTGGACCAGGAATAATATTGAAAATTCCACCACCTTGATTGTTGATTACAAATATTTTTAAATTCTTTGGAAGGTCATTATTCCACATGGCATTTTGATCATATATAAAACTTAAATCACCAGTAATTAAAATAGTTTCTTTACTGCTTGCTGTAGCAGCTCCAATAGCAGTTGAGGAGGATCCATCGATTCCACTTACTCCTCTATTTGAATAATAGTTAATGTTTTTTAAATGTGGAAATAATTGAACGTATCGTACACTTGAACTATTTCCCATTTGAACATTAATGTCATTAATTTTTAAGAAGCTGTAAATTAGTTGGTGTGCCTTAAGATCCGACCAATTGCAATTAGTTAAAAATTTTTGATGATTTTCTTCACTAATTATAAATTCTTTATGCCATATTTTTTTAAAATTAGAATTTAAGTTAGGTGGGCAGTTATTAATGAAGTCTGAAAAAAAATCTAAAGGTTCTAATGGAATGAAATTGGTTAAAGAAGAAAAAACATCTTGTGCTCTGTTGGTTGATTCAATATGCCAATGTTCCGAAGGATTATTTTTTCTTAAAATTTTCTTTATTTTTTTCGAAATAATTGAATTACCAATTGTAATAACCAGTTCAGGATAAAAATTTTTATTATTTATTCTTTCTAATGTTCTGTCTATACAGCTTATAAATTCTTCATCGTAAATATTAGATGTAGTTTCGGTTAATACGACTACAGATGGATCTTTTTTAAAGAGTTTTAATTGTTCATTTAAACCTTTATTAGGTTTCAATGATCCACAAATAATCATTTTTTTTGGAGACTTGCTAAACCGCTTTTGAAGAACTATTAGATCATCTTTATTTATAGACTTCGTTAGTTGATGATGAATTATTTTCTTTTGAGTCTTGGTAGCTTTTTCAACAGTTTTATATAGCGGTTCTCTAAAAGGAAAATTAATGTGGACAGGTTTTGAGTTGTTATTAGCAATATGAACCGCTTCATTAATCATGACTCCTGTTTGCCAAAGTGCATCAGGATGATCAAGCATGGGCAAATTATAACTTTTTGCAATGTAATTTTCATAAACCTTGTACTGTCTCATGGATTGACCTTCGCCGTGATCTACCCATTCAGGGGGACGGTCAGCTGTAATAATTATTAAAGGTATTTTTTGATAATATGCTTCAACAATTGCTGGTGCATAGTTTAATACTGCACTACCAGAAGTGGAACAAATAACCACAGGATTATTGGTTTGTTGAGCTATTCCAAGTGCGTAAAAGGCAGCAGCTCTTTCATCAACAATAACTTTTATTTCGAAGTAATCGTCACTATTAAATCCAATTACTAGTGGAGCATTTCTAGATCCTGGAGAAAAAATAATATTTTTTATCTCATGTTTTTTAAGAAGATCTACTACCACTTGAACTCTGAAAGATGATGAAGTCATATACTAATTTCTATCTTTTTTTGATTGCAGTTAAAATCGTTTGAGATTTTATTTGTGTTTCATTGTACTCATCAATAGGTTGACTTTGTTTTGTTATACCTCCACCAACAAATGCTTGAAATTCTTTACTTGAAATTCTTGCACATCTTAAATTAACATACAGTTCGCAACTTTTTGAATCAACCAATCCAAGGTACCCACTGTAAAAACTTCTTTCATGAGGTTCGATATCACTTATGAATTTTATAGATTTATCTAATGGAATTCCGGCAATTGCAGGGGTTGGATGCAAAGAATCAATAAATGAAAAATAATTAGTTTTTAAAGAAAATTTAAAATCTTTATTTAAATGCATTACTTCCCCAGCCAATTTATCATAAGTAGCAGATTCATGATTTAGTATTCCATTTTCTTTAATCTTGTCTTTTATAAATTCTACGACAAATTGATGTTCTTGAATTTCTTTATCAGTCCAATTCAATGATTGGTTATTTAATTTACTACCTGCTAGCGCTTGTGTATAGAAATCTTTTTCCATACTTCCATGTAATAAAGTTTCTGGTGATATACCCATCCACATTCCTAATTTAGGGTGATTTAGAAGATACTTAAATCCTTCTTTATTAAAATTACAAAGATTTTGAAAAACATGATAATAGTTATGACTTTCGAAGGGTGCTTTAACTATTCTACTAATTATGCATTTTTCAAGAACATTAGTTTTACAATATTCAATAGTTTTATTAATAGAGTTTAAATAATCTTCTTTTTTGGTTGCTACATCGTCTATAAAAATAGGATTTTGAATCGTTATTTCATCATTTATATTTTTTGGTCCACCAGAAATAATATAAGATTCTTTGTTGAAAACGTTACAAATAAAAGAAGATTCCTCAACGGAATTAAGAGATTTTAATAAAGACCATTTACCTAAAAACAATTTATTTTTTCTAGAATTATTATCGTGGTAAATCACAAAACTATCCTTTCCAGTAAGGTGGATCATTACTTGTCTTTATTTATAATCATTACGGTTAATCTAGAAACAGAAATCAACTTATTAAGATCATCTTTAATTTCAATACTCCAGACATGCGTAGATTTACCTTTATGAACTATTATCCCTTTACCATAAACAGTTCCATTTCTCGCACTACCAACATGATTGGCATTTATTGAAAGCCCGACAGCATATTCTTTTTGCTGATCTATCAGAATATTAGACCCTACACTTCCAATACTCTCTGCTAATGCAACACTGGCTCCTCCATGTAAAATACCCATTGGTTGGGAGTTATTTTTATTAACCGGCATTTTAGCTGTAAGAAAGTGATCTCCAATTTCTGTAAATTCTATTTGAAGATGAGCTAATAGTGTATCTTCTGAGAAAGAATTAATTTTTTCAATAGAAATATTTTTATGAAACATTAATTTTTAGAAATAATAATTTTGTGAGAAAAATTTGGGTAATTGTCAAATCTTATAAAATACAATCCAGCTTTCATTTCTGTAAAATTAAATTCAAAGATATTATTTCTCAAGTCTGAGGTTTTAAATGTTTCAACTTTATGTCCTAAATGATTATAAATTCCTCCACTTAAGGATTTAATACTTGGTATTTTCACAGAAAAACATCCATTATTTGGGTTGGGAAATATTTTTATTTCTTCATAATCAATAGTTGAAATACTAGTGTTATTTAGAGATAACACAGTAATTACAGTGTCTACAACACAGTTACTTTGTCCACTTGAAACTGTTAGCCTCACATCGTAAATACCAGCATTTGAATAGAGTACATTCGAAGGGTTTTGAACATTGGATGTTGAAGGGGTTACACCACCAAGTCCATTAACATCTAAATCCCAACTCCAACTACTTGAATTAGAATTGGTAGCACCAAAAAAATCGATTAATTCACCTTCATTTATACTATCAGTATACAGTCCGATTATACAATTTAGACTGTTTCCTCCACAAGGAGAATAAGTTCCATCCAAATTATTTACATTTATCCCAGTTGGATCTAACCAAGGTTCTAATTGAGACTGAGGTGAGGAACCATTACTGGTCCAATTGGAAGAAAATTTCCCATATAAATCTTGAGAATTTGGAGAAGAACAAAATGTGGTTCCCCCAGATAATTGACCAACTATTCTTTTATTTTGATTAAAAATTGGAGAACCAGACGAACCTCCTTCAGTGATACCATGGCCGTTTGTAGTGGCATCCCAATAAACATTCCAATGAGCATTTAAGGCCCCATTATTATAACTTGTAGTAGTTAAATTCCCATTAAATGTTGATATTTTTTTTGCACTTCCATCGGGATGATGAATTCCAACACCACTTGTGATAAGGTTGTTTCGATCCCATCCTGCATAATAAGCATTGTAGGAACTGGGGATGGAAGAATTAAGTTCAATTAATGTGAAATCTGAACCAGCAACTTGACTTGAAGTCGGGGGGTTATTCAAGGTTCCACTTCCAGAAGTTGCTTTAACCATTCCATTTATCATAGTCTGATTGCCTTTTGAAGGGTTAGAAGAATTTGAATTGGGCTGACAATTGGTTTTTTGATAATTCCAATACCATGTATAACCACTTAAATTTAAATTTGCTGTTGGCTCTCCGCAGTGCCAAGCAGTAAGGATATAAGGAGTACAATCTTGATTGGTGTTGTTAATGACAGAAGCTGAACAAACATAAATATAATTAGGATCTGTATAGGTAAAATGAACAACAGCATTAATTTGTTCAGACCAGCCAATATTTTCTGGAGCACAAGCTACGTCTACTTGACAAAAATCAGCTCTAGTGCTGGTTGGCTGGTTGTGAGGTAGAAAAGGTTCAAAATAATCTTCAAAACCTCTGAAGTAATATCCTATTTTATCCAATTCAATTTTCAAATTTGTGGTTGAATTTTGAGGTTCGTAATATTCAAGAATTATAACATCTCCTTGTATTACTTGAGTATGAGTTAGCTTATTTATGTTATTGGTTGCTGAATTGAATTTTCCAATGACGTGTTTTTTATTTTCATTATATACAAATAGCTCAGCTCCTTCTGGAATTATGAAATTTTTAAAGTAGACAGAAAGACCTTTGGCACCAGTACTTTTAATTTTAAGATAACAAGATCTAGAACCATCTCGATTTTGAGTCCAGGTGCCATTTTTATATAAAGAAAGATCAGTAGATCTTAATATCCCGATACAATAAGCTTGTCTATTATCCACACTAGCCGATAACAAATCAGTATCCGAGGGTTTACTGATTTGGTAAGACGTTAATGATAAATTATTGTTGTTTTTAAAAGAGTAGGGCACTCCAGGTTTTGAAATTTGAGAGTTAATACTTGAACAAATGAGAAAAGTAAAAATGGTGAAATATAATTTTTTTAAGTAATTCATAGTACTTTTAAAAATACAAAAAAAAAGGGTTTTAATAATTTTGATTTTAATTTTGTTAAAATAATATTCAATATTTGTTTTAATTATGAAGCGTATTCTATTAGTAGAAGATGAAGAAAATTTGCATTTAGCTATTAAGTTGAATCTCGAGTTGGAACACTATAATGTTTCCTCAGTATATAACGGTAAAAATGCCATTTCGAAATTTAGAGAAGGTAGATACGATTTAATTATTTTAGATGTAATGTTACCCGAAATAAGTGGATTTGATATTTGCGAATCTATTAGACTAGAAAATTCTAAAATTCCTATTTTATTTTTAACTGCAAAATCTACTAACGAGGATAAACTTAAGGGTTTAAAAATAGCAGATGATTATCTGACCAAACCTTTCAATTTAAAAGAATTGCTTTTAAGAGTGAAAAACTTGATTGACAGAACTAAAATAAGAGAAAGTAGTTTGGATAATGAGCATATAATTTTAGCAGGTTGTAAAATTGATTTTAAATCATTTATCATTGAAAATAATGACGGTGATCAAGTAACGCTAACTCATAAACAAATAAAGTTGCTAAAATTATTCATAGAAAGAAAAAACGAGGTAATTAGTCGACAAGAGATTCTTGAAAAAGTTTGGGGTTATGATGTGTACCCCTCTTCAAGAACTATTGACAATTTTGTATTACTTTTTAGAAAGTTTTTTGAGAAAAATCTTCCATCTTCAACATATTTCAAATCTATACGAGGAGTAGGGTACAAGTTCACTCCTTAACACAAATCGCAATATAAACTTTCATTTTTATGACTAAATACAGAAGTATTGTAAATACCTTCAATGTTTTCTATGAGCCATTTTTTAAAATTTAAAATAGCGTCATTGTTAATAAGAATATTTTTATTAAAATTTAAATTAAGATGCGGTTGAAAAGTATTTTTTAAAGAAATTATTTGACACGAAATATCTTCATTTTTTAATTGATCTTGATTCCAAAGAAGACCGTAAAAGAAGAGTTGAAAAGCTTTTTCTTTTTTTAATAATTGTTTGAAATCTTTTAAACTAATTTCGTTTGGATTCACAATACCTGTTTTATAATCAACCAGTCTAATTCCATTAGATGTTGAGTCAATTCTATCAATTTGCCCCAGCATTTTTAATTCTTGGACCTCCTTATTTATTTTAAATGAAGATGTAATTGAAATATTTTTCTCAGTGTTTAAAACAGAGTAAGAACCAAACTCCTTAATATTTACTATTTCCTTTTCTAGATAATTTTCTATACACCTCTTATATTGATGGTATATTAATATGTTCTTGCCTTTAGAGTATCGATTATCTGTAAAAATTTCATTAAAGGTGCTTGGCATAACATCATTAAGTTCATTTTTGATTTTGGTGATCTCCTTTTCAGTTATATTTCTATTTTCATAGAATAAGTTCTCCAATGTTTTATGAATAGCAATTCCCCAGTCAGAGGCTGTTAAAAACTTATTAGGCTCTTGTATTTCTTTTATTTTAGTTACATATTTAAAATAAAAGTCCAATGGACAATTGTTATACTTAATTATAGCTGAAGGAGAGATTCCTTTTTTCATCCATTTTAGAATATTATTTTGAATATTCTCATTATTTAAAACTTGATGATCAGTGGAATTATTTTTAGTTTTTATTTTAAAATTTTTAATAGAAATATTTTTCATACCTCCCATTTCTTTTTCTACCTGCCTAATGTATCTGCTAGGTTCATTGGAAGTGAGGCCTTTACTTTCTGCTTTTACGTATATCAAATTAATATTTTTTGCATAATGAAAACATCTGTAAAAATAATAAGCAGATATGGCTTCTCTTTCAAATCCAGAAGGAATTCCAAAATACTTTTTTAAATCTTCTGGAAACAAATCTTCAGAATTAGGCTTAGATGGTAAAAATTCTTCATTACAAGACAAGAAAATAATATTTTCATAATCTATTAATCGGCTTTCAAGTAATCCAATTATTTGAATTTCAGAATCATTTTCACCACTAACTACAATACTTTGACGATTAACTTCTTTGGTAAAAATTTTAATAAAATCTTGATAGTTTAAATCAATATTATAGTGTTTTACTAAAGACATAATTCTCTCTGCTGTTTCTTTTGAAATCTGAATACTGGACTGCTCTTTAGGATCTTCTTTATATAACTCTTCAACAACTGATAGGAATAAATTAATTTCTGAAAGATCATTATCTGAAGAGTTAAAAATTTGATTTAATGAATTAAAAACATCATTAATCAGGGGATGTAAAGTTTGAAATTTTAGAATATTGATTTCATAACTCTTAGAGTCTTTAGATATAAATAGATTTTTAACTTTATTTTTATCGATAATTGATTTAAAAGGAGTGAAACTTAAAAAGTTTTCCAACCATAAGAAATTTATTTTTTTTGATTTAAATACGGATGCTGAATCCAATAAAAATTGAATTAGTTGGTGGTTTTCAAACAGTTTATTTTTAATTCCGGATGCTAAATTTATGTTTTTATTTTGAGTTATTAAACGACTGTAAACTAAGGGCCCCAAACTTTCATCCATTAAAAGAAGAGCATATTCCCCCTCTTTATTTTCTATTATTTTACGTGCAATTTCGATTTGTTGATTCGATGAGTTGGAGGCGTAAATATGAATATTCTTCTTACTTTCCTTAATATTATTAAAAGGTTTATTATAAGATTTTGATTGGTGTTTTCTGTAAAAATAACCAGCCTCATGATCACTGTTTTCGACATAAAAATTGTCAATATCGACAAGTATTTTCGAATTTTTGTCTTCTAGATATTTAATAATATGTTCCTCACTTTTAGATATTGCATTTAGGCCTAAGAAATAGATGTTTTTTTCATTACTTAAGTACTGATCAGGATTTTCTGCAATTATTCTATTTATTAATCCAGAAGTTCCTTTTTTTTCAAGAATTAATTTTTTTCTAAATGCTTTAAATAGTTCACCAATTTTTTTGAATTGAAAAATTAATTTTTCTTGATTTTTTGATAGATTTTTTTTATTTAAACTCCACTGCTCAATTTCAGAAATGTTTTGGAGTTCATTAAACAATTGATCATGATCAATTAAATTTCTTTCAACATCATTATAACTTTTTAACAGCAGGCTGCTTTGTTTTTGAAAATCTTTAAATAATAGTGTTTCATCTAATTTTTTAGCCTCATTATAAAGAATAAAATTAGATTCAATATTACTAATGTTTTCTAATGGTGATTTAGAATTAATAAAGTTTTGAATAGTTGTAATTTCAGGAAGAATAAATACATTTTTTTGATTTTTTATTAAATGCTTTTTTAGATGCCACTTTGCTCTTTGAGACGGAACAATTAAGGTGGTTTTATGAAGATCTGTTATGGAATTTTCTGATAAAATCGTATCCACAACATATTCTAGAAATTTCTTCATAAATAAAAGTAGTACTATTATTTAACAACTTCCCAAGTATGATCTGCTAATAATTTAACCGTGCTTATAAAGTTAAGCGGACATCCTTTTCTTCCCCATTCTGATGGACCAATCATCATCAATAAAAAGTTATTATCATCATTTTCATAAAGATGGTATACATGTGAAATTAGTGGGTCAAATCTTATTTCTGCATGATATATCATTTCTGAAATTTCTACTCTTTTTTTGATTTTATTAGCTTGTTCTGCTAATAGACTCATTTGTTGTTTAATTTGATCGAGCTGTATATCTGTCTGATGTTCCATTGCAGAGATTGCTTTCGATTTGATTGCTCCTTGCTTAGTAGGTATAACAGGAAAACTGCCTCTGTGGTGGCCGTAAGTTAATGTTCCAGGATTTTCTGTAATATTATCTTCGTCTATTGGGTTTACTATATTTTTTTTATTTTTCACTAATTAAAATGGGTTTGAAAAATTTGGATTATTTATAAATTTAGGATCAGAAAAGGTTAGTAAAAAAGCCTTTAGTTCATTTCTTTCCTGAGGATTTAATTGAACACCTCCCTGAGAAGCAAATTCAATTAAAGGATCAATATTTGGTGAGTTAGGATGAACACCAATGCTATAAAAATTGATAACTTGATCTAAAGTGTTAAATCTCCCATCATGCATGTAAGGAGCACTGTACTCAATATTTCTTATGGAAGGTACTTTAAATTTAAAGTTATCACTACTAATTCCGGTGAATAACCCTCTGCCGCTATCTATAGGAAATTCATCTAATCCATTGTTTTTAAAGGAATTATCTGTTCCCAATATACCTCCATGACAATGAAAACAATCTCCACCATTAAGGTCGTTAAATGATGCTAACCCAGCTGTTTCGTCTTGAGTAAGAGCCTCTTCTTGTCTTAAATAACGATCGTATTTTGAATTGGTAGATACCATTGTTCGCACAAATTGAGCAAGGGCTTTTGCAGCATGTGTAGAATCTGGTGAAAGTGTTCCAAATGCTTCATAAAAAAGATTTCTGTAATTGTTATCAAATTCAATTTCCGATAAAAAGTTAGACCAGGTCTCGTCCATTTCGGTACTATCTAAAACAGGTATTAATATTTGTTCTTCAAGCGTTAAAGATCTTCCATCCCAAAAAAAGCTTTCTGACCATGCCAGGTTCTGAAGCACCATAGCATTTCTTTTTCCAGAATCTCCATGAATTCCAATACTTACTTTTTTGGGGTCTGAAAATGCATTTTGGGGTAAATGGCAGCTAGCGCAAGACATACTGTTATTTCCGCTAAGTTTATTTTCCCAAAATAGGTGTCTTCCTAATTCAACACCTTCTTCTGTCAATGGATTATCTTCAGGATGAGTAATCGGTGGAAAATTTTTAGGAATATTAATAATTAAACTAGTAGGTTGATAACTGGACTGAATAATAGTTTTTTTTTGACACCCAATTAGCAATAACATTACGCAAGTAATAAATAATATGTTTGGGTTAAGGAATTTCAATTTTTAATATTCAATAATTAAATTATTACTATTTTCAGATAATTGAGTGGCCAACGGAATGTTATCCATTGTATGTGTAAAATTGTCATTTTTAATATCTATGTTATCAATTATTGAAGCCCAATTAATTTCAACATCAAACTTGTAACAGCTGGATAATGATCCGTTAGATTCTATATCGATTAAAGTATCTTTAAGTGTACTACTTATTATTTTAGAATTTCCTCTGAAGTTATCTCCTCCAATGTGAAAGACGAAAATTTCGCCAGATTCGAAAATACCGTTATTATTCAAATCGGCTTTTCCTTCAAGAACTATAAATAAATAACTCCAATTTTCCTGATTAGCTCCCATTTGCCAATGCATACTAGGGGTTTGATAGGATAGTGGATGATCATTTTGATAGACTGCTGGATCAAGGTGGTTGGTAATAGAATCTACACCAACCTGAAAATCGATGGAAATATTATCGTAATCAGTAGGTAAATAACCTAAATCATAAAAATCAGTTTCCGGCTGGATTAGAATATATTTATTGGTATCATCTAAACAAATATTATCAATATTCATTAGACAATTTTTGCCTAGATAGAAGCTGGCTCTATTGAACTGAATCATGGTTCCGAAATCGTCGTAAAATATAGAATCAATTAAAAACTGATGATTATCGAAATTATGAAAGGTATTTAAAATTAGTTGCTTCTGAGTTAATGTATCGTATTCACAAAGTTCGTTATTTGATTTATTTGCTTTAGGGTTGTAATTAGTAGCATTAGGATCCAGGCATCCTTTTTTACAAGAAATGAAAACTAAAAAGAGAAAGACGATTAATAAGGTTTTTTCAAAAAATAGTTTCATTGCATTTATTAAAATTAGATTTAATTATAACTATTAAATTTATTAATCAAAATTAAGTTATTTTAATATTCGATAAAGATTTGTTTAAATTTATCAGTTATGATAATTAGGTGGTTTTTTTTTATTTCGATAATTATAGCTTTAAATTGGTATTCATCACTTGCGATAAAAACTATAACTAAAAATCCATGGATTTATTATGGCTATATTCTTTTAAATTTCACAATACTTTTAAATTTTATTATTCAAATAATCTTTAAAAGTTTTACGACTTATTTTTTTTACTCTTTGGGTCTTGTTTTAGTTTCTTCGGCCTTTCAATTTTCTGTTATAATTTTTTTATTTGTTGAAGATTTCATAAGGTTTCCATTATGGATGTATCGCATAATTAGTAATGGATCAGAAAATGCTTTAGGCTATATCCCCCAAAGAAGACTTTTCGTATCTCAACTTTCAATTTTACTTGCGAGCATACCAGCTGGTGCATTACTAATAGGTATGGTTAGAGGAAAATACAATTATAAAGTAATTAAACATCAATTATCTTTTAACAGATTACCGACAAACTTTGAGGGATTCAAAATAGTACATATTTCTGATTTTCACTGTGGAAGTTTTGATAATAAAGAAAAATTAAGTTACGGAATAGATTTAATAAATCAACAAAAACCAGATATCATACTATTTACAGGGGATATGGTCAATAATAAAGCAGATGAAATTTTCCCATGGAAAGAGCTTATTACTTCTTTAAAAGCACCGTTTGGAAAATATGCTGTTTTAGGTAATCATGACTATGGCGACTATGTTCAATGGAATTCTGAAGAGGAAAAGACGGAAAATCTAAAAAAATTAATTTCTCTTGAAAATGATATGGGGTTTAAAGTTTTAAATAACACTAGTGAAAAAATTGTTATTGAAAACCAATCCATTGATATTATTGGTGTTGAAAATTGGGGAAATGGTTTCAAGAAAAAAGGCGATTTAAATCTAGCTTTAAAAAATACTAAAGAAGAAGATTTTAAAATATTAATGTCACACGATCCCACTCATTGGAAAGAGAAAGTTTTAACACATCAACAGACGATTGATTTGACATTATCAGGCCATACTCACGGTATGCAATTTGGAATAGAAATTCCTGGGGTTATTAAGTGGAGCCCTGCGAAATACAGGTACAAGCATTGGGCAGGAATTTATCAGGATCTAAATCAGTTAATCAATGTGAACAGAGGATTTGGGTTTTTGGCTTATCCAGGAAGAGTAGGTATTTACCCAGAAATATCATTAATTACTTTACAAAACAAAAAATCCTCAAATATTATTTAATAAATGCTGGAAGTTCAACAAAAACTCAATCAACCTCGAGAGGATCAAAACCTACTAGTCTACAGATCATCTGCAGGTTCTGGAAAAACATATACCCTTGTTAAAACCTATTTAATATTATTATTTCAATCTCCGTCAGATTTTGGGTTTAAAGAAATTTTAGCCATTACGTTTACAAATAAAGCGGCTTCTGAAATGAAAAAAAAAGTTTTAGATGCATTGGATAATATCTATAGAGAGGGAATAAATAATAAACTGGTAATTGAGATTTCAAAAGAAAATAACTTTGATATCAATAAACTTGTTACAAGAGCTAGAATCATCAGCAAAAAAATTCTTCATAATTATAAGGATTTTAACTTAATGACTATTGATAAGTTTACTAACAAAGTCATTAGATCTTTTTCAAATGAGTTAGGATTATCAAATAATTATAATATACTCTTAGAAGAAAATGAGTTTGTCGAGGAGGTTATTTCAGAATATATTGATGAAATTTCTAAAGATCTTAATCAATTAGGTATTCTTCAAAATATGATTGATCATTCCATTGGTTTAGGATTGAAAAACAATATAGAAAATCAACTAAACAAGCTTAAAAAAATAATTTTCAAGTCGAATTATAAATTTCAAAACCCCTTAAGTGCTGAGGAGACTCAAAATCTCAGAAAATTTATTTTCAAAGAATTAAAAAGCAATAAAAAGCAATTAAAAGACTTATGTGATTCAGGATTAAGTTTATTGAATGAGTATGGAATATTAGACTCCTGGATGTTATATGGTCGAATCAAAATAATTTTAAATAGTACTAACAACTTATCTAAATTAAGTTTTAGAGACATTGAAAAATGGAATTCTTGGCTAGAAAAGGAACAGTGGTTTAAAAAATCACTTAAAGTACAAGACTTAGAAACTGTTTCGTTGGTGTATGACAAAATTATTTCAATAATTCTAAATATTATACAAGACCTTATTAATTGGTTGAAATTATTGGAAGTGCATAAATTAATCATTCCATTTTCAATGGTTCAATCTTTAATGGATAAAATTATTAAAGAAAAAACCTTACAGAATGCAATACTAATATCAGATTTTAATGATTTGGTTAGTGATATAATAAAAGATGAACCAGCCGGTTTTATATTTGAAAAAATTGGAAGTAGGTTTAAATACATTTTAATTGACGAATTCCAGGATACCTCCACATTACAGTGGAATAATTTAATACCCTTAGTTCATGAATCTCTATCCGTTGGAGGTAAGAACCTAATTGTTGGTGACGCAAAACAAGCGATCTACAGATGGAGAAATGGGAATGTTAATCAATTTGTCAATTTACCTAAGATTACAGATCCTAACTTAAAAAAATTATATGAGCCTTTATTTGACCATTCTATTTTTGAAGATGACTTAAAGAATAATTGGAGGTCTTCGATCAATATAATTAATTTCAATAATTGGTTTTTTAAACAAGTAGTTCAAAACTTAGAAGAACCAAAAATTCAACAAGCTTATAAAGGGCTACATCAAAACCATCAAAGAAAATGTGAAGGATTAGTAAATATTAGAATCTATGAAAAGTCTAATTTAGATCTAACAAATTATCTAGAAAATTGTATTTCCAATGCAGAACTAAAAGGATATCAATTAAACGATATTTCAATATTAGTAAGATCAAAAAAAGATGCTGTAAATATTATAAATAGTTTATTAATTTTAAAAAAGTCTTTTGTATCGGAGGATTGTCTTTTTTTAAGTTCTTCAATTTCTTACAGGATTCTTTACTCAATTCTTAGTTATCTTGAAGGTCAAGAAGAAAGAGATTTCAAAATTTTAAACCATTTTTTAGACGTTTACTTTTCGAAGAATCAATCGATTTTAAAAAAAATAAAGTCTCAGCTTCTAACTTTTGATTTTAATTCTTATAATAATTTATACGATTTCCAAAAAATTAATTTTGTAATTAGTTTTTTAAATTTCAGTTCTAACGATCCATTTGTAGACTTTTTCATGAACTTAAGTAATCAATTACTTATAAATGAAAACTTTTCAATTTTTGAACTACTGGAATACTTTAAAAATAAATCTGGAAAATTAACCATCGAGAACAATTCTAAAAATGCGATTCAAATATTAACTATTCATAAATCGAAGGGTTTGGAGTTTCCAGTAGTTATAGTTCCGTTAACTAATTGGCTTGTGAATAACAGTTTGGATAGTCCTTATGAGTGGGTCGAAAATATTGTTCTAGGAGAAAAAGATATTGAATTATTTATCGGTGAAATGAGCCATAAAAGTTTAGTTCATTTAGGTAAAGAAGAAATTTATAAAAAAGAACAAGAAGAAGTTCTTTTAGACACATTAAATCTGTATTATGTTGCTTTTACTAGAGCAGTTGATCAGATGTATATTTCTTTTGAAGATTCTGATAAAAAGAACAATTTGTCATCTTTAATGGTTTCTGTAATAAAAAATCATAAAAATTATAATTCAGATTTACAGTCACTTCAACTTTATAATTCAGAAGAAAACTGTTGTAAGGATATTAAAAAAGATATAGATAACTCAGATTTCTTGGACCTAAGTAATTTTAAGATCGTTAATGAAGCTGAAAAAATTAAAGAGCATCTCAGTTTTGCTTCTGATCTTAATTTTGGAACTTTTTTTCATGATGTTATGAGCAAATTATTCTCTGATTTTTCCACAGCCTATTATTATTTAGATCAGAAAAAAAGAACTTCAACTATTAATGATGAATATTACTTTAATGCTAAAATATATTTGAATAAAATACAGGATAACAAAACTTTGGACTTTATATTCGATTCTAACCAAATTATTTACAACGAGAAAGAGTTCCTTTCAAAGGATAATGAAATTCTAAGATTAGATAGACTAATGATAACAAAAGATAGGGTAGTGATCATAGACTATAAAACCTCAAAAGGGTCTAATGATTTAGATCAAGTAAGAAATTATTTAAAAAATATCAATTTAACAGCTTTTAAAGCTATTTCAGCTTACTTACTGTACGTTAAAACACAAGAATTGGTAGAGGTTACTTTGTAATAAGATTCGGAAAGTCTGTTATAATACCATCAATTCCATCTTCAATTAATATTTCGGAAATATCTTTTGAATTAACAGTCCATGCATATACCATTTGATTTTTTTTATGAATCTTTTTTATAGTTTCTTTGTCTAAAGACTTGTATTTTATTCCAAGTACTGAAGGTTTGAAGTTTAAAGAATTAAGTGTTTTATTGTCGTAGTATTCTGATAAAAAAACATAGCTAGAATTTGGAATTATTTTTTTTAATTCATTTAAAATACCCGCATCAAATGACATGAATACAATATTGTTAAGTAGTTTACTTTCTTTAGTTTCGTTATAAATAATATTTGCATAAGTAGGGTAGTCAGGATAATATTTATTTATATTCTGCGGATCAGATTTAATTTCAAATAATATTATTCCACCATAGTTATTTAAACTTTTTTCTAAATCCTTAAATGTTGGTTTCCTTTCTATAATTTTTTTTTGTTCTGGAAAATTTTTTACAAATTTTGTTCCGCAGTCTATTTTCTTAATTTCTTCAAAATTCATTTTATAGATGTTGAGATCGGAATTTTCAAGATCTTCAATTTTACAATAACTAGTATCTACATAAGGTTCATGAGAAATAATTAATTCCAAATCTTTACTAACCACTACATCAAGTTCAATACCATCAACTCCTAATTGAATTGCTTTTTCAAAACCTTTAATAGTATTTTCAGGATAGATTCCCCTGCAACCCCTGTGTCCAAAAATTTTATAATCAGATTGCCCCAATATTGTATAATTATGTGTAAAAAACATCATCAATGAGCACATCAAAATAAATTTTTGAAAATTATTCATTGGTCTTGATTTTAATAAATATTTAAGAATATTTATTTTCTTATCAGGTTCAAAGCACCTTTAAAAGATTTTTCCTTAATATTTAGTGTATAGAAATAGGTGCCTGAAGGAGCTTCACTACCTACATTATTTCTACCATCCCACTTTAGATTGAAACCAGTAGAGAAATATTGAATTTGTCCCCATCTATTGTAAATGGATAGTTCTGAACAAGGTTGAACTTTTTCAGGTATTTGAATTATAAATTCATCATTTTCTCCATCACCATTAGGAGTAAATACATTTGGATCTGTTATTGTAAAATAGTCGTCAAAGTTTAGTGCACTTCCACCGTATGTATTACTTTCTATACATCCGTTAGTATCTTCTATGAATAGAGTTCCGGAAAAGTCTGAACCAAATTGAAATGTTTTAAGTACTTCATTATTTAATGAACTTTCATTATCACTAAACAACCAAGAAAAGTTTAATTCAGGATCTGATGTATTCGTGTATAATACTTCTATTCCATTACAACCTGGGTTTATTAAAGTGTCAAATATTGCTTCAATTTCTGGTATCTGCACAACTAGGGTATCAACAATAATACACCCATTCCCATCATCTATACTTACTAGGTAGGTAGTTGTTTCTTCTGGAGCAATTACTGGATTCAATGTAGATGGGTCAGAAACTCCGTTTGTTGGAGACCAGCTTACAGAGTTTGGATTATCTCCAAAAATATTTGCTTGGAAATTGTTGCCTTTACAAATAATGGTGTCACTAGAAACATTAGCTAAAAATATAAATACATTCATGGTGTCTGTGTCTAAACAACCGTTACTGTCGGTTACTTCTACAATAAAACTCATATCGTTATCTGGGAAGGCTATAGGATTGGCAACATCATTATGATTAAGATATAACGAATCGTACCATAAATAGCTTGATCCTCCAGACGCTTGTAAAAGTACTGGAACGTTTGCACAAGTATCTATATCAATACCTGCATTGGCAACCGCGTTATTGAAAACATCCACTAAAACAGTATCGTAACCAACGCATCCGAAGTTGTCTGTTACTTTTAAAGTGTAGTTGGTTAAAACGCTAGGGGCAGCAATTGGGTTGTATATATTAGGGTTTGTTAACGTGTTGGCATTTATCCAAACTGGTACAGTTCCACCCGATCCATTCAATTGCATTGGGATTCCAGGACAAGCGGCCGTGTCATTTCCAGCATTTGCAATTGGTAAGTCAAGTACTGTAATGAATATGGAGTCTGTACTTGTACATCCATTACCATCAGTCGCTGCCAAGAAATAATAAATACTTGAGTTAGGAAAAACAGTTGGATCAAAAATGTTAAAATTGGTAATATTAGTGTTAGGTGTCCAGTCATAAGTCAAGTTTGTTGCTGAACAAGATAAATCACTGGAGTCTCCTAGACAAATAGAATCCAAACTACTATTCAAGCTTATGTTTGGAAGGCTATTAATAGTTACTCTAATAGAATCATAGTTGGTACAACTCAATGTATCCGTTAAAGCTAATGTATACATGGTGTCAAGCTGAGAAAAAACTAAAGGATTAAAAATAGTAGTGTTCGTTATAGCATAATTAGGAGACCATAAGTAGTTGTAGTTTTGGTCTGTAGGTGCCGATAAGGAAACACTATCGTTAATACAATATGATAAATCTACTCCCAAGTCAAAGGTAGGTAGAGGTTTAATAATGATTGTTGTTGAATCGACAATAGAACAACCGTTTGTATCAAAAATTGAAACAGTAAAAGTTGTTGTATTTAAAGGAGCAACTGTTGGAGAAGATGAAGAATCGTTAATTAAAATAGTATCTCCAACCTGATTGGTTATAGGTGTCCAAGAATAAGAACTTCCGCCACTTGATAATAAAGTTGTTGATTCACCAAAGCATATAGATGTGTCGTTAGAAGAACTTCCAATAACGTCACCAAAAAAGTCAACAAATACAGAATCAATTCCGGTACAAGTATCGTTAGCAGTTTCTACAATAAACCAATTTGGTGTTAAAGGTTGAGATGTAGGATTGGCGTTAGTAGGTCCCAAAATAGTTTCATTAGACAACCATTGATAGGTAGAGCCGATCGGAGCTGTAGGATTTCCTCCTAAATTTACAATTGACGAACCACATATTTTGAGGGTATCTCCACCAGCGTCTGTAGGTACAATACGGTTAACCTTTAAAAATAAAGTATCATAATTCACACAGTTATTAGTGTCTATAACCGTAACTACATAAGTTTCGTCATCAAATGGATTTGCAAGTGGATTAACAATGTTGCTAACATTTAGAGTAGAGTCAGGCTCCCAACTATATTGATTTCCACCAACAGCATTTAGAGAGATTGATACTCCAGGACATATCCATAAATCAGGTCCAGCGTCTGCTTGTGGCAATGCAAGGATATTAATTTTTATAGTGTCTGTATTAAAACAAAAATTAGCATCAACTGCTGTTACGACATAATTGGTTGTATTTGATGGCCAAGCGTCAATAGAATTTGATATAGTAGATGAAATATTTATGTTAGGACTCCACTGATAATTTACAGCTCCTGAAACAATAATTTGTGCAGTGTCACCTATACATAAGTCTTGATCGTTTCCAGCATTTACATTCGGTAAATTATTCACAAGAATATTTACTTCTGAAGTATCATAACAGTTGTTATTATCGGTAACAATTACAGAATATGTTGTAGTTGTTGACGGCCAAATCTCAGGATTTGCTGTATTAACATTACTGATAAAATCAGTGTTTAACCATGAGTATGTTACTCCACCATTTGCTGCAATAAAAATGCTATCTCCCACACAAATAGATGTGTCGTTAGATATAGTAATATTAGGGAGTTGATTAATTTCCACTTTTAGGGTATCTGTATTTGAGCAATTATTAAGATCAGTTCCAGTTACAATATAGTCAGTTAATACAGTAGGATATATGAATGGACTTGAGATGCCGTTATTACTAATATTAGTGTTAGGAGACCATGAATAATTATTTGCACCTGAAGCACTAACTTGAATAGAATCACCTGTACATATAACTACATCTTGTCCAGCATTTACAGGTGGAAGTGCCAATACATTGACGGTAACAGTATCATTATTAGAGCAATTATTAACATCTGTTCCCACAACAATGTAATCAATTGAAGAAGTTACTTCAAATAGAATACTATTTAGAATTCCATTATCCCACGAATAATTGACAGCACTACCAGATGCATTCAAGAGAGTAGAATCTCCAAAGCAAATATCTTGGTCTAAACCAGCATTCACGACTGGTTTTGGGTTAACTGTAATCAGAACTTCAGCTGTATCTTTACAAGTATTGGCATCGCTAACAAGTACAGAATAAAGTGTTGTGGATGAAGGCCAAACCAATGGACTACTAATACCAGTGTTATTAATAGAATCTGTCGTTAGCCAATTATAAACAGTACCTCCAAAAGCTTGAATTTGAATGGTGTCTCCGTCACATATAACTGCATCATTTGATGTACTAAGGGTTGGTAATTGGTTAACATTTACATTAATGGTATCCTTATTGGAACAATTATTAATATCTGTCCCTGTAACTACATACTGTGTAAGATTGGATGGATAAACAATTGGGTCAGAAACAACGTTGTTATTGATGTTATTATTAGGTGTCCAAAAATAATTATCACCACCAGTTACTAATAACTGAATAGAGTCTCCAATACAAATTGTCTCATCTTGTCCAGCGTCTATTAAGGGTAAACTTAGTGTATTAACAGTAACAGTATCTTGATTGCTACAATTATTCAAATCAGTTCCAGTTAAAATATAATCTTGAGTAAGTACAGCTTCAAATAATCCACCATTTATTATTCCATTGTTCCAGCTAAAACTGTTAGCATTTCCAGAAGAGTTTAATGATGTTGAATCACCAAAACAAATATTTTGATCAACGCCAGCATTTACAGAAGGCTTTGGATTGACAGTAATAGTGATTTCCGCAGTATCTTCACAGGTATTGATGTCACTTGCTAAAACTTTATATGTTGTAGTGGAAGTAGGCCAAACTTGTGGGTTGCTAATGGAAGAATTTGAAATATTATTAGCAGAAATCCAATTGAAAGTATTCCCTCCAAAAACTGAAATTTGGATAGTATCTCCTTCACAAATTACTGCGTCATTTGATGTGGTCAGGACGGGTAATGGATTAACAGCTACAATAATAGTATCGTTTTTTGTGCAACCGTTGTTTAAACTACCTGTTAAAATATAAGTAGTGTTGGTAGTAGGTATAACCCATGGATTAGATATGTTAGAAGCACTTAAAAATGTATTTGGAGACCATAAATAGTTGTCAGCTCCTGAGGCTTGTAATTGTGTAGAATCATTTACACATAGATTAATATCGTTACCAGCATCAGTAGATGGCGAAGTTAAAGCAGTTATTAAAACAGTGTCAGTATTGATACAACCGTCCAAGGACGTACCAGTTAATACATAATTAATAGTATTATTTACTTCAAATATTTGACCATCAATTACACTATTGTCCCATGTGAAAGAAGCTGCATTTCCTGAGGAATTTAAGGTGATGGAATCTCCAATACAAACATCTTGGTCTGTACCTGCTGAAACTAGTGGTACATTGTTAACTGTAAGCTGAAAAGTATCTTTTATGGAGCATCCAAAACTATTTGTTCCAGTAAAAAAGTAGTTGGAGGTAACTAATGGACTAAATTCAGGTGATTCTGTTGTATTGTTGCTAATATTTACATTAGGTTCCCACAAATAATTGTCTGTAGTTACAGGTGAGTTTATCGTTACCGTATCGAATTCACAAATCACTAAATCATTAATAGGGCTAAATGTAGAGGTGTTAGAAAACCTGACGCTTTGATTATTAAAACTTCCTCCTGTAGTTGCAGTAAAGCCCCAATAAACAGCGTTACTTCCGTTAAAGATATTTTGAATAATATCATAATTTAAAGTAGCCACTTGGATCCCATCAAAATCCACGTTAAAGTTTTGCGATATAGGTTCCCAGTTAAAACTAACTGAATGCCATAATCCATCTTCGACATTACCTAATGATAATGGGCTTTGTAAACTGTTAATGTTATGATCAGAGGAACCATCTTTTAAAATAGCAATATGATCATCTACAATATCGTTATTATTTGGATTATTCCAAGTATCAAATTCTACAATAAATGATGGGTCAATTATAGCAAATTGATTATTTGCAGCTGTTGGAGTGTAGGTGTTGCTTGTTTGTTGTAAAACAAATGCCATTCCATCTGCACCAGTAGCGTCATTTGTTCCAAAATTTAATTCTGCTTCAATCTGAAATGATTCACTCAAGTCAATCATTGAGTTATTCCATATTGAAGCAAAATCGTTAAGAATTGCAGTAGTCATTTGGTAAGTATTATTACCTAGAGAGCTTGCACTTCCGTTAAGAGCAAAACTAGGATTAGTTCCAGGAACTGGATTAACAAAGACAACCACTGAATCTTCTGCTGTGCAATTGTTGGATGATGTAAACTGTACGTTATATATAGTAGTTATATCTGGCCAAACTATTGGATTTTGAATATTTGTTTGAGAAATGTTGTTTGTTGGAGTCCAAACAAAATTAGATCCATTGCCACTTGCATTAAGCTGAACAGAATCTCCTAAACAAATTGTATTATCAATACCCGCATCAATATTACCTACGTCTACAGTTACTGTAATACTATCTCCACCAACGCAAGAAGTTCCTCTTTGAACTAATAAATAGTAAGATGTTGTTACTGTTGGACTTACCCAGGTAGACATATTGGTGGGACTAGACACATTGATGTTGGGTTGCCATAAAGAAATGTATCCTGGTAATGATGTGGTAGTTCCAGAAAGCAAAATACTATCTCCTTGACATATGTTAACATCGCTTCCAGCATCTACAGTAGGAGCTGGTGTTATTGTTGTATTCATTGAAATTGGATCAGATTCACATCCATATTGGTTAATAGCTTTTAAAAATACCGTTCCTGTTCCAGGAGAACTCCAAAAAACTTTAACACTATCTCCATAATCTTGGGTTATAATTCCTCCAGCTGAAACGTCCCATGTATATCCTGAGATATTTGGATTGTCGTCAGTTGTATAAACTGTTTCTGCATTTTGACATTCAATTACACTTCCATAAATATTGGCAGGCGGATTGGTTTTACTCACTGTTACTTCATAAACTATACTGGTGGTTTTAGGTGGACAACCTCTATCAGAGACGGATGCTGATAAAATATAAGGTAAAATTTGGGATTGTCCGCAGTCAGTATCCCAACAAAATGTTGTTTTTGCAGTATCAATTCCATTTAACGGATCACTGTAAATGGTGTCAAAATATCCACCAACTGTTGCCGGAGGATTGGTAAATAAGGAATCAAAAATTTGTCCATTAACATTTAAAGTTAAACTATCTGCAGGTACGTCTGGATCAACAAAAGCTATATCAAAACATAAATTTTCGCCTTCTTCAATAAAATATTCTGTAGAATCAAATCCTCCTTGTGGGTTAATGTTTGGTGTTAGTGAGGGTGCATCATTAGGGGGGCAAGCAATAATGTTAAGTTGAACTTCTCTTGTGGATATCCCTATTAGTGTTCCATCTCGATATTCTTTTATTATTAATCCAACAACAAACTTTCCTTGGTTATTAGATTTATATTTAGTTAATCCATTGGAAGCAGAAATATAATAATAACCAGTTGGACCAAAAGGTTGTTGATAGGAATAACCTCCTGCGTACGATACTTCTTCAATAGGCCATGGATAGTTAGTAGGGTACCATGTTAAGCTACCACCAGGTCCAGCACCACCGTTACCTACGTTGTTAGCACCACCTCCAAATCCACCTGCATGGTTGCCGTCAAGGGGAGCAGTAAAACTAAAAAGTAACTCATCTCCGTCTGGATCTATAGCAGTATTAAGAAATGTAGTGGTATCTCCAGCACAAATAAAAGGTACAGGGTTGTCTGTAAATATTGGACTATTGTTTTCATATCCGTAGGGTGGTATATAAGAATAAAATGCCATTCCAGCACTTCCGGGTGATTGTATATTATCAATTCCATTACCCCCACCATTTCTACAGCACGCTTCATGAATCAAAAAATATCCACCTACAACCGGTTGACCAGTTGATGGATTTACAGGGGCAAGATCAATTTGACCAATGTATAAAACAGTGTAAACGCATGTTGAAGTACCAACTGTACATCCACTTGGATTGTTTGGAGTAACTTCAAAATATTGTTGAACCGCTGAATTGTAAACCATATCAACGTCTGTTCCTCCATATTTAGGATAACTACCTGCAGTTGTTGGATAAATATCGGTTGGATCGTCGTGAGCATAAACACCAACTGACATATTTTGAGGGATATTAGGCGGTTGCCAATTTGAAGCCGAACCACAGTCAAAGTAATAATTCAATTTTAATTTGTATCTAAAATCTCCATTAGGTTGTACACCTACGAACTCATAAGCTAAGTTTCCACCAACAAGGTGAGAGGAATAAATATTGCTTATTAGTATGGTGTTAAATACTAAAAATAATAATGCTCTTATCATATAACTGATTAATTACAGATGATTCTTTTTGAAACAGAAACTCCGTCTTTAAAATTTAATTTCAATAAATATACTCCAGCAGGTTCATTTTCAATATTCACATTTACTAAACTTTTTTGAATATTAATTGTTTTTACTGGTCTTCCTATAACATCTAAAATATCAATAGATTCTAAATTTGAAGAACTTTGGACATTAAAAATTTTATTATTTGGATTAGGGTAAATATTTACTTTTGGTGTAGTTGTATTTATAACATCTAAAGTCGTGGCGCTAAATGGACCAATCCAATTACTAGTATTTCCTGTACAAATGGACTGTATGTAAAAATCATAACTTGTTAATTCGTTAAGTCCAGTTACAAAAAAATTATTTACAAAAATATTATTTACAGTTGTTCCAGTCCCACTGAAAACTCCAAATCCCTCTGGACCGTATCTCAAATTCCAGGAATCCTCAGTTCCTCCAGCGTCCCAAGCTAATTCTACCGTAGTTTTAGTAATTTGTCCTAATGTAATGTTGGAAGGTTCAGGACAAGTAGCAACTACAATTCCATAATCTTCAACTTGACCCCTAAAAACATCATTTAATGGACCGTTACCGTTTCCTACTTCATCACTAGAGATTCTTAATCTTACAGCGGTGTTAGTAACAATATTGGATGGAATTTGAATGATAGAAACAGGATTGTTTTGGTTTAATTTTTCCATTACTTTTTCATTTGATGAAAAAACACCATCATTATTGTAATCTATCCAAGCCCTTGTGTCTTGGGGGTTGTTACCGCTTGTAAAAATTCTTAATGCATAATTACTTCCAGCTTCAACAAATGCTTGCTCTAGGCAAGAAAAGTCTTCGTATCCAGCAGAACCATCAAAAGAAGGTTTATTAATATTGGCTAACTGAACTCTTGAAATACCATAGTCGCAGCAATAACTTAAAGTGTTTGGGTTGTAGGAAACTGTAGTAAGCAAATTGGTAGAGTCTACCTCAATATATTGTGAAAATGAAATGGTATCTGATCCATAAAAGTTACTTGCTATAAGAGAAACATTGTAAATTCCGTTATTTATGTATGTGTGTGTTGGATTTTGAAAAATAGAAGAATTACCATCTCCAAAGTCCCAATACCAAGAATACGGAACATTAGTAGAGATATCTGAAAACTGTACGACACCATCACATGAAAAATTTAAATCAGCTACAAAATCTGCAACTGGTGGATTGATGTTATTAGCTAAGTATATTGTATAATCTTCTGCTTGTCCATAGACAGGATTATCACAGGGGGCTAGTTGTCCCGAAAAAGATGCATCTGCCATTATTCTTAGTCGTAATGGTGTGTTAGGAACTGCAGTAGAAGGAATAGAAACAATAATGGATGAAGAATCACTAGATAAATTTGACGCAATTTCTTCAATTGGAACTTCAAAAATACCGTTATTGTTATAATCTATCCATGCAAAAAAGTTTTGTGGTATTGCAGAAGTATGTATAGCTCTGAGTGTATAATTTTGTCCAATATAGAATAAAGAAGAATCACAAGTAAAGTCTGAATAGCCTTCAGAAGAACCTCCAGAAATATTGTAGAGGTTTCCAAAACTGAATTCTGTAATTCCATAACTACCGAGTTGGCCTGCAATTCCCGTTACAGGAGAACAAGAAGCTGCAACAGGAGGAATATTGGTTAAATTTACTTGTACTAAATTATTATAAATAATAGTGTCGGACCCAAACGGATTAGTAGTAATCAATTCAACTGTAAAAGATCCCGAGTTGGTATAAGTATGGCTAGGGTTCTGTAGTGTTGAGATAGTACCATCTCCAAAATTCCATTGCCAAGAACTAGGTGAGTTAGAAGTTAAATCACTAAAATTGACTAGCCCATTGCAAGATGAGGTTGTACTGACTGAAAAATTTGTAAGTGGGGGGCTGCTAGGGTCAACCCACGAAAATCTAATATTTGGTCTTTTGGACTCAACTCCATTAATCCAATTAGAATTACAAGGAGAAGAATTACTCCTTCTTCTGTAAATTAATGAATTATATGAGTAATCTGACATATTCATTATTGCGTTGGAGGAATAACCGTTGCTGTAGAAACATGTTTGAATAATAATGTTTGAAGTACCGTCCCAATAAAAAGGAGTGTAGAAGTCATGCTGATTCCATCCAATTTGGTCACTGTAAGTACTCGGACCAAAAACAGAAATTAAATTATTGTTACTCCAACTGCTTATAGACTGTTGGGTAGTTGATTTTATTTCAATTTCAAGACCCTGAAGACTTCCCCCTGAAGGAGTGACAACATCAAAAGCTAATCCAGTTATATTTCCTGCAGAGATCCCAGAAGCTTGTAATTCATTAGCTTTAATTAATATTTGATGTTTAACACCTCTAAACCAGTTGCCATAAATGGAAGGAAATGTTGAATTAGTATTTTGTAAGTTACTCGTACCAACAATATGAAACGATGATTGCGAAATACTGGTATTTAATAGGCTTAAATTAAGCGTAATAAAAATTATAAAACCTAATCTAAACTTCAATGTAAATCTCATAATAATTAATTTTATGGTATAAATATAACAATAATTTTTTTTGTTCACCTTTTCTTTTAAAATTTTAAACAAAAGGAAATAGTCAAGAGAAGATTCAACCTTGCTAATTGTGAACAAATCTTATTTATACTCAAATTAATAAAAAAAACATAAATCAGTATTTATACGTATAAAAAAGATATAAAGTTGGGTAAATTGACTAAAATTTAATATTCCATTTGTCTTTAAAATCACATTTTTTGAAAATATCATTTATTTCAATAAAAGTATTTTTGGCTGACTTATTAACCCAGTCATCCATTTCATTAATTTGTTTTTCGTTTAAAGCGAACTTTTGAATATACTCGTAATCATCATCTAAATTTGCTTTATGTGGAGTTGTTCTGTCTTCAAGTTTTAGAATTCTATAACCAATATTCCCTTTACTATCTTGATAATATAACGGTTCAGAATATTCTCCAATTTCAATATTGTTGATTCCAACAAATAATGATTTATCAATATTTTCCATATCCCAATACATATCACCAGTAGACTCGTTAAAAATAATACCATTTGCAGAGTTGTTTTCTAGTGTAGAGTGTATTTTTATTGCATTTACCCATGTAATTTTATCAGCTCTTAATTCGTCAAAAATGGAATTACACCTTTCTTTTAAAATTTTTAGATCTTCTTCATTTATTTCATTCTTTACAAGAATATGTGATCCGTAATATTGTTCACCACGTCTTTTTTCAATTTTAAGTATGTGAAATCCGAATGGACTTTCAAAAACATCTGAAACTGTATTTAAAGGAATTGTATATGCAATTGCATCAAATTCTGGAACAAAATCACCTCTACTTACCCAACCAAAGTTTCCTCCATTGGCTTTAGATCCTGGATCGTTGGAGTAAAACTCAGCTGCAACAGAAAAAGATATTTCGTTGGAGTAAATTCTATTTTTAATTTTTTGAAGTTTTTTCTTAGTTGCTTCTTTTTGTCCGTATGTAATTTCTGGTGCAATAACCAACTGAGAAACTTTAACTTTACTATTTATAAAAGGAACACTGTCAAACGGTATTTTATAAAAAAAACTTCTCACTTCACTAGGTGAAACTGATATATTCCCAGTAACTTCTTGTTGCATTTTTTGGGCTTTCATTTTATCTTCAATCTGCTCAAAAAATTCTTCTTTTATTTCTTCAATAGATTGACCATAAAATTCTTCTAATGCTTCAGTGCCGCCAACTTGGGCTGAGAAATATTGAATTCTTTGGTCAAGTTCAACTTTCACCATTTCTTCAGTAACTTCTAAACTATCTATTTCTGCTTGGTGGATTAACAGCTGTTGAGTCATAAATTCATCTATTAAATAGCAATCAATATTACCATCTAATTCTCCACCTTGTTGGAGTATCTGTAATTTTTGTCCTTGAATTTCAGAATAGAGAATGGGGTTTTCACCAACAATTGCAACTACTTGATCGATTACTTCTTGTGAAATTCCTATTTGTATTAATGAGTTAAAAAAAAGACACCATATTATTTTACTCATAATCTATATTTTTCAATGTAACTATTTTTGATACCATCATCATACAAATCTAGTCTAAGTTTTTTTCTTAAATCTTTAGATCTTTGGTTTAGAATTATACTTTTAATTTTATTAACCTCAAAACTAAGAGGAGAAGTTCCATTTTTAATGATGTAATCATAAATATTTACGAAATATATGAAATCATTATATTCTAAAATAGTTTTCTTTTTTCTTTTGATAAATTGGATTTTAGAATAATTTTCTAAAATTGGTATCTCTTTTAAAAGATCGTCAAAGAATATCCATTCTTCAGGATTGTAATATAGCGTAGTAGACTCATTTTGACCAAGTTTTATCATTTGATCTACCATTTCTTCTGTTTTAATAAGGTAGTTCTTTTTTATTTCCCTTATAAGTTTTGATTTTTTTGGTGCCTTAATGTAAATACATTTCACAACATAATCGTTTAAAACAAAGTCGTCTAAATGGTTTATATAGTACTCATTGATTTCAAAATTACTGATATTGGTATCTAATCTTTTATTGATATAAAATTGTTCGAATTCATAAGAAATTAAAGAAAGTTTGTGCCTGTTTATTTTTTTATTAACTCTATTAACCTCAAATGGAATCATTTCTTCTGATTTCTCCATAATCATTTGGTCAACTAGCCACTTATGAATGTAGTTGTCAACAAAAATAGAGCTGTCTTTTTTGTTTAAAGAAAGAGGAATTTCATTATAAAGTTCTGACTGGTATAGGAAAACATTTTTAAATCTAGCTAGTTTAACCTCTTTAGTTTCGCTTTCACAACTGATTAATGCAACTAAAAAAAATAGTACTATTCGTTTGGTAAACAGCTTGTTCAATGGCTATGGTTTATCTTTTATACTTTCTAAAATATCATAGTTTATTTCGACAGTATATTTTTCTTTTAAATCCTTTAGCCAAGCATTTTCTAAGAAGTTTTGATAACTAGAAACTATAATCCCTTCGGCTTCGTTAAATTCTTTAGTTCGTTTGTCAAGTTTCTCATCTATTACAAGTAAAAACCACTTATTATTAAGATTCGTAGGTTGATTTACACCTTTAATTAGGTTGTTAAAAGTTGTATTGTAATTTTTAAATTCTTCAATAACTTTATTTTTGTATGAAATATTTAGTGGATCTTCTTTGTTAAGAAGCGATAATAAGGAATCATTAGATAAATTACGTTTAGCCTTTAATTTATAGGCCTTCATTATAGTTTTCTTAGATTCTGATGAAAAGACTGTTCCATTTGCTCGATTAGGGAATTTCCACAAGGTTCTATTTTTAGTAAAATGTTTTTTTAATCCAGATGTATCCTGTATTGCTTTAGACCAGATTTTCTGATCTGAAATTTCAAAAAGTAAAATTCCATCTCTATACTCTTTCATTAATGCTTTAAAATCAGGATGTTTTCTTTCTAGCTGAGTTTTTTCAAATGCTATTAATTTTTGATCTATAAATTTATTGTATTGAATTTTCATTAAGTCTAAACTTTCTTTGCTTTTTGTAAACGTATTTCCTGTAACTAAAAAGTTGATAAAATCATTGTTGGAATAGCTTAAACTTGAAAAATATAATACTTTTTCTTCCAAGTACTTGAATTTTGTAAATTCTTTATAATTTTTTTGAGTTATCTTTCTTTTTGCAATGAAATTTTTCAATTCTTTAGCATTAAACTTGTCTTCTAAATTGTATTCAACTTTTAGATTTTTTATAAAAGAAGCTCTTGTTTTTTGAGCTCTTGAATCTTTTTGAATTTTATTTTTAAGCTCATATCTCAAACTACTTAAGTCAGCAACTGGCTCGAATTCTAAACGTTTCACAATATGCCATCCATTTGGAGTTTTAAATGGCTTGGAATATTCACCGTCATTTTTCAATGAAAATACCTTTTCTTCAAATTCTGGATAGAAATTACCCGCTGAAGAAACCCATCCTATTTCACCTCCTTTTTTTGCTGATTTTCTATCCTCTGAATATTCATTGGCTAGCTCTTCAAAGGTTTTATTTTTTGATTGTAGTTCATAATAAATAGAGTTTATTTTATCTAATACTGGTTTTTCGTCTTTAGTTTTTGGGTTTACGGTTATCATTATATGACTGGTTCGCATCTTTCCTTTAGCTTTTCTAAGCTCATTTGGCTTAACGATATGATACCCATATTTGGTTCTTACAATATTAGATGTCTTTCCAATTGGGGTTTGGTATGCTGCGCATTCAAAAGAATACAACATTTTAAATGCATTAAAGAATCCAAGATTTCCTTTATTGAATTTTGCTGAAGGGTCTTCAGATACTTCTTGGGCTAACTCTTCGAAACTTGACAATCCTGAATTTATGTTAGATCGTAATTTTTTTATTCTATTGAAGGCTAATAATGTGTCTTTTGGAGTTGGATTAGGTCCTAACTTTACCATAATATGACTTGCATTTATTTCATTAACTGTTCTATAATATGCTTCATTAATTAGATCTTCGTTAATGGAAGTATCTATTAAATAGGGTTTTTCCAACTGGTAACGATAACCAGATAACTCATCTTTAAATTTCTTAGTTGTATCTAGTCCAATTGCTTCTGCAGCCTTAACTTTAAGTTTAAAATTTACAAAAAGTTTAATGTAATCGTTTAAATCCTCTTTTGTTGCAATCTTTTCTTTTTTATTCTTCCAATATATTTGTTCGAATTCAGACTTAAAAACTTCATCGTTATCTACAATTAATATAGGTTTTTCTTGTCCGAAAAAATTGTTAAAACCAAGTAGGAATATAATTAGTTGAATTTGTTTCATGAATTAATTTAAATTTATCTTAAATTGTAATTAGGAGATTCTCTAGTAATAGTAACATCGTGAGGATGACTTTCTATCATGCCAGAGTGAGTTATTTTTATGAATTTGGCATCTAATAAATTAGCAATATTTTTTGCTCCACAATATCCCATTCCCGCTCTAAGCCCACCAATCAGTTGGTGCATTACTTCTTTCAATGTTCCTTTAAAGGGAACTCTTGCTGAAATTCCCTCAGGCACTAATTTTTTAATATCGTTTTCATCTTCTTGAAAATACCTGTCTTTAGATCCGTGTTGCATTGCTTCAATAGAACCCATTCCTCTGTAAGACTTAAATTTCCTTCCCTCGTATATAATGGTTTCTCCAGGAGATTCTTGCGTTCCAGCAAACATAGAGCCCATCATAACACTTGAAGCTCCAGCTGCGAGAGCTTTGGGAATATCTCCTGTAAATCTTATTCCTCCATCGGCAATAATTGGAACATCAGAGTCTTTAATAGCATCATAGACATTCATAATAGCTGATAATTGTGGATATCCTACTCCGGCTATAACTCTGGTGGTGCAAATCGAACCTGGACCAATACCTACTTTAACAGCATCTGCACCAGCTCTAACTAAATCTAGAGCGGCTTCTCCTGTTGCAATATTTCCAACAACCACATCTAATTCTGGATATTGTTTTTTTACTTTTTTTAATAATGTTATGACTCCCTTGGAATGTCCATGTGCAGTGTCAATTACAATTGCATCCACCCCACATTTAACTAATGCTTTTATTCTATCGAAAGTATCTTTAGAAACACCAACAGCAGCGGCTACTCGTAGTCTTCCAAATTGATCTTTACAGCTGTTTGGATGTTGCTTTACTTTAATTATATCCTTGAAAGTTATTAAACCTACCAGTGTATTGTTTTTATCAATTACAGGGAGTTTTTCAATTTTATGATTTTGTAAAATATTTTCAGCCTTCACAAGATCCACATCCTCATTAGCAGTAACTAATTTTTCAGTGGTCATTACCTCAGATATCTTTTTGCTTAATTCTTTTTCAAATCTTAGGTCTCGATTGGTGACAATGCCTTTTAATTTCCTTTCATTATTTACGACTGGAATTCCACCAATTTTATTTTCTGCCATTAGCCTTAAAGCATCTCCAATTAAGGAATTTTCATCTAAAGTTATGGGATCTAAAATCATACCGCTTTCAGATCTTTTAACTTTTCGTACTTCAATGGCTTGTCTTTCAATTGACATATTTTTATGAATAACACCGATTCCTCCTTGTTGTGCAATTGAAATAGCTAATTCGTGTTCTGTCACCGTGTCCATTGCAGCTGAAATTATTGGAGTTTTAATCGAAATATTTCTTGTGAACTTGGAAAATAAGTTTACCTCGTTGGGTAAATGTTCAGAGTATGAAGGTACTAAAAGTACATCATCATAAGTAAGGCCTTCTCCTAAAAATTTTTCTTTATTATTCAAAATATAAACGTGAAAGTTTTGCAAATTTAGAAAAATACTTTTATTAGATGTAATTGTAGTAGGTATTTAATATATGTTTAACATTTACTTTTCGGATTCAATTACTAAAAACTACACTACCATCTACAATGGTGTAAATTACTTTTGTGTTAAGAATTGATGCTTCTTTTTCCTTTAGAATGTCATTGTCTAGAACTACAAAATCAGCACATTTACCAATCTCCATAGTGCCTTTTTCATTTTCTTCAAAATTTGCTAATGCCGCCCAGATAGTCATGCCTTTAATTGCATTCAATCTACTTAAAGCCTCTGAATTTTGGAATCCATTTAAGGGAGAACCTTTTTTATTTTTACGAAAAACTGCTGCATAAAATGTGTTTATTGGATTAATTTCTTCAACAGGAAAATCTGTTCCTAGAGCGATAATATTATTTTCTTCAAATAAGGATTGGTATCGGTAACAATTTAATAATCTATTTTTTCCTAACCTCAATAGTGCCCATTTGAAATCAGAAGTTGCATGAGTAGGCTGCACAGATGGGATAATATTGTAATCTCTAAATCGACCTAAATCTTTTTGGTCTATACATTGTACGTGTTCAATTCTCCATCTTAAGTCATTGGATTTTTTTAATATTTCTGCATAAGAATTTAATACAGTTCTATTCGTCGAGTCTCCAATGGCGTGAGTACATGCTTGAAAACCATATTCCTTTAATTTTATTAGTTTTTGTCTGTAGGAATTTTCTTCTTGTAGTAGCATTCCAAACGATTTTTTTTTATCAGAATAACTTTTCAGTAAGCAAGCTCCTCTTGAACCGAGTGAACCGTCTGCAAAGAACTTAAATGATCTTACATTTAGCTTTTCTGTTTTTAAAGGGGTACCTACGCTATCAATAAAGTAATCGAAATTTTCTTGATTATCACTTAACATGGCATATACTTTAATTTTTAATTCTTTGGTCTTTTGAAGTCGATCAATTAAATCAACATCTTCTTTATTAAGTCCTGCAATATCAACTGTAGTTAGCCCTAAAGAAAAACAATCTTCTTGCGCTTTGATCAAAGCTCTTTTTTTTGAAATATCATTTGGTTTTGGAATATTTTCTACAATTAAATCCATCGCATTGTCTATGAATATTCCTGTAAATTCATTATTGATTTTTTCAATATACCCTCCTTCAATAATTGTATCAAAATTAATTTTTGAATTTTTAATTGCAGCTCTGTTAGCCATTAAAGCATGTCCATCTATTCTATATATAACAACATTGGTATTACTAAAATTCACATTCAATAATTTATTATTTGGCCACTCTTTTTCCTTCCATTGGTTTTGATCCCATCCGTATCCAATAAGCCATTTTTCCCTTTCTGTTTTGTCAAATTTTTTTAAGATTTTAATGATTTCGTTAAATGATTTTGCTGATGATAAGTCTACCATTTCAGTTTGGAGACCGTAAGCTAAAAAATGGCAATGGGCATCTATAAATCCAGGATACATAGCTTTTCCTTTTAAATCAATCTTTTTAATTGACTGGAACTTGTTTAAAATTTGATTATTTTTTCCAGTAGCTATAATATCATTATTTTTTATTGCAATTGCTTCGTGAATATTATTGTTGTCGTCCAGAGAATACAAAATACCATTATGTATAATTAAGTCAACTTCAATTTTGTAGTTGCAGGAAATCAAAAAAAGAAAGGTTAATAATATTAGCTTATTCGGCAATATTTTTTTTAAATGAATCATATAAAAGGTTTAAAGAAATTAAAATAAATATAAGCCCTGGTATTTTATACCTTACTAAAGCTCCTATAACAGGAGTTCCTATTCCGATAAGGGTATACATCAATAAAATGAAGAATGAGCAATGCCATATTAAATTCTTGTAGTTTTTCTTTAGTTGTATTTTATTTTGGCTAATCTTAAACAATGTCAAAAATAAGCCCAAGAAAATGAAGATGTTTTCAATTAACGGCAATAAGTGAATTGTTTCATGAATATCATTGGGTAAAGGTCTAAAAAAACTATTTATTATACCAGCAGGAATTGCAGATAATAAGGACCTTAAATTAGGCTCTAAAGGAGTCATGTTAATTGAGCTGCCTGCATCAAAAATTTCAGCTAACCTAATGAAGTCATTTTGTTTACTTGCTAATATTTTAATCGGATTTAATGTTGAATTAAATTGTATAAAAACTACCATCAAAATTGCTAAAATAAGAGAAGCTGAGGCAATTGTTAAAAATGGTTTTAATTTATATTTATGACTTATTATGTAGGAAGCTAATGCTGGGAAAAAACATATAAAAACATAAAATTTGATTTTAAAAATAATGTAAAGCCCTAAAAGTAACGAGGAGAAGTTAAACCACTTTTTTTTTCTATCACTTACTAGAAAGTGAATAACTAATCCGAATGAAAAAATCAGCAAAGGCTCCTTTAAGATGCCTGAGCTCCAAATTAAAAGAGAAGGCATTAAAACAAAGCTCCAAAATAAAATTTTTGGATATTTTAGTTTAAATTTTTTCAATAAACTTTTCACTATTAAGATTTTTCCGAGGTAACCAATTAAAACAAATGAAAGCATATTAAAAACATAGCTTTTAAACCCTATTATATTCAGAAGAGCGTTTATTTTTATAATTAACCTTGACTCATTCATTACCGAACTTTTATAGCTTGAATCCCAATGATTCATTTCTATTAAAGGATTGATTAGTAGTTGGTTATTTGATATGTCGAAACCAATTAAAATCTTTATAAAATCTAATGGCTTATCAAAAAATAATTGGTGTAAAACCAGACTGTCATCATAAAATTTAAAAATATCAGCAGTGTATCGCTCGATGTAATATTGTGTGTATACTATGTACAGTAAATAACTTGCAAAAAATTGAATACATACACCAAAAATAATCTCTGCTTTACTGATTCCTTTAAGTTTAAAGAATCTTAGATTTTGAATAAGAAAAAAAATTAAAATAATGTATAAAAACGAAATCAAAATGCTTTAAAATTTTATTCATTGTTAAAATAATTTAAATACTTTACTTATTGTTAGTAAATCAATAAAACTTTAATTACATAATTTACATCTTTAGTTATTTTTACACTCTATTTAGATTTATATGTCAAATAAACAAACAAATAATACAGCTACTTTAGATCAAGCTTTAGAACTGGGCTTAAAAAAAGAAGAATTTATTGAAATTTGTGAAATTCTAGGAAGAATTCCAAACTTCACAGAAGTAAGTATCTATTCTGTAATGTGGTCCGAACATTGTTCTTACAAGAACTCAATACACTGGTTGAAAAAACTTCCTAAAGATGGTCCGCATATGTTGGTTAAGGCTGGCGAAGAGAATGCAGGGTTAGTAGATATTGGAGATGGATTGGCCTGTGCCTTTAAAATAGAATCTCACAACCACCCCAGCGCTCTTGAGCCGTACCAAGGAGCAGCCACTGGTGTAGGTGGGATAAATAGAGATATTTTCACTATGGGAGCAAGACCAATTGCTCAAATGAATTCCTTAAGGTTTGGGAACTATGAAAATCCAAGAACTAAGTGGCTTCTTAAAGGGGTTGTTAAAGGTATAGGTAATTACGGTAACTCTTTCGGTATTCCAGTTCTTTCCGGAGAAGTTTTTTTTGATGAGAGTTACGATCAAAACCCCTTGGTAAACGCTTTTTCTGCTGGTTTAATGAATGTAGATGATTTAATATCTGCAACAGCATCAGGTCCTGGAAATCCTGTTTTTATTGTCGGATCTTCAACTGGAAAAGACGGTATTCACGGTGCTGCTTTTGCTTCAAAAGATATCACAGAAGATTCTATGGATGATTTGCCAGCAGTTCAGGTAGGAGATCCTTTCCAAGAAAAATTATTACTAGAAGCTTCTTTAGAATTAGCAAAAACAGATGCAGTTGTTGGAATGCAAGATATGGGTGCAGCAGGTATTACTTGTTCAACTTCTGAGATGAGTGCAGCTGGAAATGTTGGTATGAAAATAGATTTGGATAAAGTCCCAACAAGACAGTCAGATATGAAAGACTGGGAAATTTTACTTTCTGAATCGCAAGAGAGAATGCTGGTAGTTGTTGAAAAAGGGAAGGAATCCGAAGTAAAAAAAATATTTGATAAGTGGGATCTAAATTGTGAATTAATTGGTGAAGTGACAAATGGGGATACACTTGAGTTTTTTCAAAATGGGCAATGTGTAGCTAGCGTTCCTCCATCTTCATTAGTTTTAGGTGGAGGAGCTCCTATATATCAAAGAGAATATAAGGAACCAGCTTATTTTAAAAAGTATAAAGAATTTAATATCAACAAAATATCTATTCCAGAAAATTTAGTTGAAGTTGGTCGTTTCTTATTTAATCAGCCAAACATCGCATCTAAAAGGTGGGTCTATGAACAATACGACAGTATGGTTGGCACAAATAACGTCTCAACTAACAACCCTTCAGATGCTGGAGTTGCATTAGTTAAAGGAACTTATAAAGGGATTGCAATGTCTGTAGATTGTAATTCTAGATATGTGCACGCAGATCCAGAAGTGGGAACTGCTATTGCAGTTTCAGAAGCGGCAAGAAATATAGTCGTATCTGGTGGTGTTCCATCTGCTATTACCAATTGTTTAAACTTTGGAAACCCCTATCACCCAGAGTCTTACTGGCAGTTCGTTGGAGCTATCAAAGGAATGTCTAAAGCATGTGAAAAATTCTCAACTCCAGTAACAGGTGGAAATGTTAGTTTTTACAACCAATCAATTGTAGGCGGCAAGGAAGTTCCTGTTTTCCCAACTCCAACCATTGGAATGATTGGTCTACTTGAAGATGTGAGAAACATAATGAGTCTTAATTTTAAATCTGAGAACGATTATATTTTTCTAATAGGCAAAATTGTAAACGACATTTCTTCTTCGGAATATCTAGTAAAATACCATGAAGTTTTGGAGTCACCAGCACCATACTTTGATATAGACGAAGAATTCGAACTGCATCAAAATATTAAAAATTTCATTGATAAAAAGTTAATCAACGCCGCTCACGACTGTGCTGACGGAGGACTATTTGTTTCATTAGTAGAAATGGCCATGAGTTCAAACTTAGGTTGTGAAATAAATACCGTAAATGAAATTAGAAAAGATTCTTTGCTATTTGGTGAGTCACAAGGTAGAGTAATTGTTACTGTATCCAGTGATCAGATAGATTCTTTCAAAAACGAAATAAAAACCAATGGTATAAATTCTCTTTATTTAGGGAAGGTTTCTAAAGAATCGCAAATAAATATAGATTCTACAAATTATGGAATGGTAGAAGACTTTAAAGAGATTTCTAATAATGTAATCAATTTATAATTCTTTGATTTATTTTTTTCTGTGTATATTTAGATTATGATTTATTTTAACTTTTTACTTTGCACAATAGCTATATTTCTTTTACTAAAGTCTATAATGATTATCCCAGAAAGACAATCTTGGGTAATACAAAGGCTAGGTAAGTTTAATAGAATATCTCTTCCGGGATTAAAATTCAAGATTCCTTTTATAGAAACCATTGCTTCTAAAGAGAATTTAAGGATTCAGCAACTTGATGTAGATGTAGAAACAAAGACACTTGACGATGTATTTGTTATTTTGAAAATATCTGTTCAGTATAGAATAATATCGGAAAAAGTATTTGAAGCCTTTTATGAATTAGACGATCCGCACGGTCAAATTGCCTCCTATATTTTTGATGAGGTTAGGGCAGAAGTTCCAAAATTAGGTTTAGATGACGTTTTTGGTAAAAAAGACGATGTAGCAATGGCTGTAAGAGAAAATATTTCTCAACAAATGGAGCAATATGGATATAAAATTGTAAAAACCTTAATCACTGACATTAATCCAGATGAATTAGTGAAAGCATCAATGAATAAAATTAATGCTGCAACAAGAGACAAGGAAGCTGCATTTCAAGAGGCAGAAGGTGAGAAAATTAGAATTGTAAAAAGAGCAGAAGCAGAAGCGGACTCTAAAAGACTATCTGGTGAAGGGATAGCTGCTCAGCGATTAGAAATTGTTAGAGGCTTTAAAGAATCTGTTGAGGATTTCCAAAAGGCTCTTCAAGACGTTGATCCTCAGGAAATAATGCAATTTGTTCTGATGACTCAGTATTTTGATACTTTGACAGCTATTGGTGCAAATGAAAATAATAATACCGTTATGGTTCCTCACACACCTGGAGGAATGAAAGATTTTCAACAGCAAATAATTGAAGGTACATTTGTCGGTAAAGAATTAGCGAAACATCAAAAAAAATCAAATAAATAAATTTCTGTTTTTTCTTATTTCGAAATCATTTTTACTTATTACAATAGGCAATACCCAACTTTTTTCTAAATTTCACGTTATTTATATAGTAGTTATGAATTTCTTCACTAATGTTAAGATTTTTTTGGTAACTATCAGAATTGTTGATTAATAGGAAAATATGAAAAAGGTTAATTTGAGTTTAATCTACATTATTGGATGGATTGATGTAATAAAATCAAAGGTTTTATCAGTTCTGTGCTATATTAATAGTTTTGTCATTGGATTTATCCAAAGTTATTTTTCAGTCAATTCTCATCTGTTGTTTAAATTTTCATTAAATTTAGGACTTGCTAAATAATTTTAAATACTTAATTTTTGTCTTCTTACTATCTTTTAATGTAGTTAGAATAAGTGCATCTCATGTCCCAGGTGGTAATATTACTTATGAGTGTATTGGCCCAAACACTTACGTAGTTACTCTTACTGTTTTTGAAGATTGTGGTACCGCTTTTATTGGTAACATGGCTGAATCTATCAGTGTAACGAATACTTGTGGTCTCACATTTTCTACCAACATAAATTTACCAATAGTTACCTACCAACAAGAAATTTCTCAATTATGTCTACCTATGATTGGTCAAAGTGAATGTAATGGTGGAGGTTTCCCAGGGGTTTACATGCATATTTGGAGAGATACCATTACACTACCAGGACCCTGCGATAGCTGGATCTTCTCTTATGACGATTGTTGTAGAAATGCATCTCAAAACTTACAGGGAACAGGAAATGATTATTATTTTGAAACTATATTAAATAGTAACACAGCTTCTTGCAATAGTTCACCAATCATAACTGCTTCTCCTATTCCTTACAACTGCTTAAACCAACCAGTAGTTTATAATTTTGGAGTTTATGAGCCAGATGGTGATTCACTTGTATATTCTTTAGTAAGTGCGTTAGATGATCCAGGCCTTCCAGTTCCTTATCAAGGAGGATATTCAGGAGCAAGCCCTATCAATGGTATAAATATTAATCCAAGTACTGGAGAAATTACTTTTACTCCTACCATTCAAGGAAACTTTGTAGTGGTAGTATTAATAGAAGAGTTTGATTCTAACGGAAATTTAGTAGGAAGCGTAATGCAAGATTTTCAATTTGAAATAATAGTTTGTACGAATATTTCTCCATCTGCTCCTACCGCTGGATTAGTTAATTTTACGGGAACTGCAATTCAAACGGGTCCTTTTGATATACAATCTTGTGAAGGAGATAGTGTTTGTTTCGAATTAGAATTTTTAGATAATAATCCTACTGATTCTATTTACATAAATTCTAATATAGCACAACTTTTTCCAGGGGCAACTGTTGTTCAAAACAGCTTTTTTTCACCAGCCACAGCAACATTTTGTTTTGTAGTTTTACCAGGTTCTAATCCCTTTAGTACGATAAGTGTAAACGTTAATGACAATGCTTGTCCAATAATGGGTACTACTTCAGCAGCAATAGGAGTTACGGTGATTTCTAGTACTTATGCAGGACAAGATATTTCAATGTGTCAGGGAGAACCATCACAATTGTCTGCCTCTGGAGGAAATGTTTTTGTTTGGTCAATTATTAGTGGAGATCCTATTAGCGTGGGTAATAATTTTTCATGTAATAATTGTGCAAATCCTATTGCAAATCCAGCATTTTCTACCGTTTACAAGGTCGTGAGTAATTTATCTGGTGGTTGCTCAAATGTTGATACCATAGATGTTAACGTTGCACCCAACTTTAACTATGATTTATTCCAATCCGATACGGTTACTTGTTTAAATTCTCCATTGGATTTTAGCGCAACACCATTGTCTAGTGGGAGTTACACTTACCAGTGGAATCCTATTTCATATTTAAGTAATCCCAACGTAGCAGATCCAATATTTAGCTCATCAATGCCTGGACTTTTCACTTACGAAATAACTATCGAAAGTAGTTTAGGTTGTGAAAAGAAAGATTCAATTTCTGTTGATGTTTACCCAGCTTATGCCCCTCAAATAAATCTAACAGCGAGCGATACCAATGTAAATTGTAGTGATTCTGTTTTTCTAAACGTAGATTTATTGGGTGGAAATCCAGCGATGTGTTCTCCAAGTGGTTCGACATCTTGTTCTTCACAATCATCTTTCCAAACTGTTGGTAATGTAAATGGTAATAATGGACAATATGCTTTCCCAGCTCCGTTTGGTCACTATTATAAAAATGCGAAGCAACAATATCTATATAAAGCATCAGAATTACAGGCTGCTGGCTTCACGGGAGGTAAAATTACAGAACTATCTTGGGAAACTACTGCACAGAACGGTGCTACTAATAATTTTCATGGTTTTACAATAAGTATGGGTTGTACCAATCAAAATGCTATTAACTCATGGCAAGCAGGACTTTCAACTGTCTTCACCCCTCAAACTGTAAACGTGACTTTAGGTTGGAATGCATTTCCTTTAACTACTGCTTATGAGTGGGACGGTATTTCTAATTTAATTGTAGAGATTTGTTTTAATAATTTAAATAATGGACCCTATACTTTTAATTGGTCTACTCCTTACAAAATTACTCCCTTTAATTCAGCCATCTATTACAGAAGCGATATTACTCAGGCTTGTTCTTTCAGTGGAACACCTACAGGTGTTGAAAATAAAAGACCAGTTACAAAATTTAAAACTTGTCCAATGATTCCAGACCCAAGTTTTTTCACTTTTCAATGGATTCCTCCTACCTTTTTGTCATCTGTAACAGATCAAAATCCATTTTCTATACCTATGATCAGTACAAATTATACTGTTATAGCAACTGATGTTAATGGTGGATGTACAGACACAGCAAGTATTTTTATCAATGCTTTGTGTGACACTTGTGACGCTGCTATTCCAACTGTAGATGGACTTACATGTTATGGAGGAAACGATGCTGCTATTTCTGGAGTCCCTGGTGGTAACGATGGTCCACCTTGGATAGTCCAACTTATGGATGGATCTAGTATTAATATTTTAGCAGTAGATAGTAATGTAGTCAGTTCATTTTTATTTGACAGCTTAAGTTCTGGAACATATGTAATACGAACTTTAGATACAGCAGGTTGTTATGCAGATAC
>Ga0209716_1000130_pt1 | contig 77907 bp, 68 predicted proteins | sample COGITO_mtgs_1205_FD_184811 | JGI IMG/M metagenome (GOLD analysis project Ga0209716, IMG submission 184811) | Pelagic marine microbial communities from North Sea - COGITO_mtgs_120531 (SPAdes) (version 2) | ecosystem: Environmental > Aquatic > Marine > Epipelagic ... | reverse complement strand
TAATATCAACAATACTAGTAATTGCTTTTAGATTTAGTTGCTCAAAAATAACTATATCATCAAGTCTATTTAAAAATTCAGGTTTGAAATAAGCTTTTAAATCATTTTGGACTTCTTTTCTTCTCTCAGCTTTATCACTTATTTCAATAATTTTTGCACTACCTATATTTGAAGTTAAAATAATAATTGTATTTTTAAAATCAATTGTAACACCTTTATTATCAGTTAATCTTCCATCATCAAGCACTTGTAATAAAATATTAAATACATCAGGATGTGCTTTTTCAATTTCATCAAAAAGAATTACTGAATAAGGTTTTCTTCTAACTGCTTCTGTTAGTTGACCTCCTTCATCATATCCTACATAGCCAGGAGCTGCTCCTATTAATCTTGATACTGCGTGTTTTTCCATATACTCACTCATATCAAATCTTATAAGTGATTTTGCATCATCAAACAAAAATTTTGCTAATGTTTTAGCAGCTTCTGTTTTACCAACACCAGTAGGTCCTAAGAACATAAATGAACCAATAGGTTTAGAATCTTCACTTAATCCTGCTTTATTTCTTTTAATAGCTCTAGAAATTGCTTTTAAGGCTTCATCCTGTCCTATTACATCTTCTTTTAATACAGATTCAACTTTTAAGACTTTTTGCTTTTCACTATCCATCATTTTATTTACAGGAATTCCTGTCCATCTAGAAACGATATTTGCAATAGCATCTTCATCTACTGAGTTTCTTAAAAGTGTACCTTGCTCTTGCATTCTATTCCACTTTTCTTCATTCTCTTTAATTTTTTCTTCTAAGCTTGGTATTTCACCATACTCAATTGAAGCTGCTTCTTCAAATTTTGATTCTCTCTTAGCTCTTTCTGCCTTTGTTTTAAGCTCGTCAATTTTAGTTTTTAATGTACTTGTAGCATTAAAAGTCTCTTTTTCGTTTTGAAATCTTGTTTCTAAGTTTTGTTTTTCTTCACTTAAATTTGCAAGCTCTTTTTCTATATCTTCTAATCTTTGATCATTTTTCTTAGATTTTTCCATTTTAAGAGCTTCTTTTTCTACATTAATAGTTTGAATTTCTCTTTTTAATGTTGAAAGAACCGTTGGTTCTGATTCTATTTGCATCTTTAACTCTGCAGCTGCTTCATCTATTAAATCAATTGCTTTATCAGGAAGAAATCTATCTGTAATGTATCTATGAGATAACTTTGCAGCTGATATTAATGCTGAGTCATTTATAGTTACATTATGATGTGTTTCTAACTTCTCTTTTATTCCTCTTAGTATTTGCAGAGCTTCATTCACACTTGGTTCATCCACATTAACTGGTTGAAATCTTCGCTGCATTGCTGTATCTTTTTCAAAGTACTTTCTATATTCTTTTAATGTTGTTGCACCAATAGTATGAAGTTCACCACGAGCTAGACTTGGTTTTAAAATATTTGCAGCATCCATAGAACCTTCACTTGCCCCTGCACCTATAATAGTATGAATTTCATCTATAAATAAAATTATATTTCCTGCTTTTTTTACTTCATCAATTACTGATTTTAATCTATCTTCAAATTCACCTCTATATTTTGCTCCTGCTATTAATGCACTCATGTCAAGAGTAATTACTTTTTTATTCATTAAAGAAGTAGGTACTTGCTTTTCAACGATTCTTTGTGCAAGTCCTTCTGCTATTGCAGTTTTACCAGTTCCAGGTTCTCCTAGTAAAATAGGATTATTTTTTGTTTTTCTAATTAGAATTTGCATCATTCTATTAATTTGTTCATCTCTACCAATTACAGGGTCAAGTTCTCCATCAATAGCCATCTTATTTAAATCAATTCCATATTTACCTAAAGCTTCTAAGTTTTCATCAGCACTTGCAGAATCAATTGTAGCACCAGCTCTCATAGCCTCAAGTTCTTTATAGGCTTCTCTTAAATCTATATACTTTCCTAACACTTCTTTTAATTCAATAGAATCAAAATTTGCAATTAACCATGTGTCAATTGCAATAAACTTATCACCTTGTTTTGCTGCTTGTCCTTCTGCTTTTTCTAAACTTTGACTTAAGTTTCTTGATAGTTTAATATTCTCTTTTGTTACAGATGATACTGCTGGTAATTTTTGAGAATAAGACTTTGCTTCTAATTCAATTGCTGCTTTATCTATATTCATTTTATTTAATAATTGGTTTAATACTGAATTTGAATTTGTTAATAAAGCCCATAGAAGATGTATAACTTCTACTTCTTGATTTTTATTATGTAATGATAATGCAACACCTGAGTCAATTGTTTCATTTAGTTGATTAGTTAGTTTTTCAAATAATTTATTCATATTAGCACTCCTTTACTTTAACTGCTAAAATTATTATAGCACCTTGAGTGTATCTTTGTCAAGTGTTTTTTATATAAATTCAAATGTTATAATAAAAAAAACAAAAAGGTATGATATGTTATGTGGTATTGATGAGGCTGGACGTGGTCCAATTGCAGGTCCACTTGTAGTTGCTGGAGTTATAATTAAAAAAGAAATAAAAGAATTAAATGATTCAAAAATTTTAAGTGAAAAAAAGAGAGAAGCTTTATTTCCTGAAATTATCAAAAACTCTACTTACCATATCGTATTTACATCTGCAAAAACTATTGATGAAAAAGGTTTAAGTACCTGTTTAAAAAACTCAATAAATGAAATAATGATTAAACTTTCAAAAGATGCAAATGAATTTTTGATGGATGGAAATACTTCATTTGGAATACAAACACTACGACATAAAATAAAAGCAGATGCAACTGTTCAAGAAGTAAGTGCTGCATCTATATTAGCTAAAGTAAGTCGAGATAGATATATGTATGAAATATCAAAAAAGTATCCTGTATATAATTTTAATAAGCATAAAGGATATGGAACTAAAGCCCATACAGAACTTATTAAAGAATATGGAAGATGTAAAGAACATAGATTTACATTTAAATTAAAAGCTTTAGGTGAAGATATGCAGGGTATACAAAAAAGTTTATTTTAATACAAATATTTAATGATTTTTTAAAAAAAGTTTGATAGAATGATTCATAAATAAAAAAGGAAAATATATGCAAATTAATGTATCACCTGAAGTAATATTATCTCAACTTGGATATTCTAAAAGTGAATCTTCACTACAACAAGCAGAAAAAATGATTTCATCTACAAATAATTTTGATAAATTCTCAAAACACATTTTTTCACTAAATGACCATCTAAAAAAAATGAATGCATACGTAGGATTATCAAATAAGACAGATTATTTAAAAATCAAATGTGATGAAAATGATGCAGATGAAATTTTAGAAGGATTTCATAATGAAGTTTCACATTGGGCAGGTAAATACAATGTAAAACTTCAACAATTAGATAAAAAACCTATTTATTATATTTTAGGAACTATCTAAAATATTTTTCTATAACTATGACAATAAGGTGTCTTTTGATGCCTTTCATAGTAATTTTGGTGATATTCTTCGGCCTCATAAAATGGAACCATTTCATAAACTGAAGTTGCTACTTTATAAGCTCTTCCTTCTAAGTCTTTTATAGTTTTTTCAACCATTTGTTTTTCACTCTCATTATCATAGAAAACTGCAGATAAATATTGACTACCTATATCTGGACCTTGTCCATTTGTTTGAGTAAAATTATGGATTTCAAAAAAAAGTTTTAAGAGAGTATCGTATGAAACTATTGTTTCATCGTATTCGATTTTCACTACTTCTAAATGCCCTGTTTGTCCAGTACAAATATCAGCATATGTAGGATTTAATGTATGTCCTCCCATATAACCTGATATTGCAGAATTAACACCTTTTAATTTTTCAAAATGGTATTCAACTCCCCAAAAACAACCCGCTGCAAAATATGCATTTTTTATATTATTTGTCATTAATTCTCCTATTCTAAATATTATATATTCTACGAATAAATTATTTGCTAAAAGATAGCGATACTGAGTTAACACAATGTCTAGTATTTTTTGAAGTAAAGCCTTCACCTTCAAATACATGACCTAAGTGCCCTTCACAGTTTGCACAAACTATTTCAACTCTTCTTCCATCCAAATCAGTTACTCTTTTAACTGCATTTTCAATATTATCATCAAAACTTGGCCAACCACAACCTGATGAAAATTTTGTATCGGATGTATATAGAGGTGTATTACATTTTCTACATATAAATACACCTTCTTCATAAAAATCATTGTATTTACCAGAAAAAGGTCTTTCTGTCCCTTTATTTTCTATTACTCTTATTTCTTCATCATTTAATTTATTAAAATTCATTTTTTACCTTTCCTATGAGACTATAAATTCTTTTTCAATTATAATTTCATTTTTATATAGAATTTTTCCTAGAAATTTATCTCCTATTCTAAATTCGCCAACTCCTTTTGGAGTACCTGACATTAAAATATCACCATCTTCAAAACTTATGAAGGTATTTGCTTCTTTGATAATTTCATATGGTTTATTTATCATCATTAAAACATTTCCTTCTTGTTTTAATTCATCATTTATAAATAATTGTATTGAAAGGCCATTTATATCTCCATCAAATGATTTGAATCTCGAAAAAACCGATGCATTATCAAATGATTTTGCTCTCTCCCAAGGTAGTCCTTTAGCTTTTAAACTTGACTGAACTTCTCTTAGTGTTAAATCTAAACCAAAACCAACTGCTGTGATTTTGTTATTATTAATTAAAAAAGAAATTTCAGCTTCATAGTGACATGAGTTATTCCCTTTTGGAAAAACTAAAGAATTAGAAATTGATGAATTAGGTTTTATGAAAAAAACCATTTCATCTGGAGTTTCATTATTTAATTCTGCAATATGTTCTGTATAGTTTCTGCCAATACAAAACACTTTTGATGGATATATTTCTTTATTATCTACTAAAATTTTATTCATTTATTTAACCTTTAACTATAAATTGTATTAAAAATACTATTTATTTTGATGAAATTTAATGCTCAATTATTTTATCAAAATAATTATAATTAGAAAGAGTAAATTATAAAATATATTTATTTTTTAGAAAAGTAATTATCTAAAGAGTATTTACCAGCTCCTAAGGAAGCAAAAAAACCTAAAAATAATAAAAAGTATAAAGGTATTTCAAAACCATTATCTCCCGAACTAAAACCATTTCCTATATGTACAGTCAAAATTGCTACAATCATTGTAACTATTAGTGGTAAACTAATAACTCTTGTTAAAAAACCTAATGCTAATAAAACTACACCTAAAGATTCTATTGAAGCTGAAATATAAACATTCAATAAAGGAAATGGTATCCCTAAACTTTCAAACCACGATGCCGTATCTGTTATATTATTCCATTTATTTAAAGCGGGTTCAAAAAAACCATATGCAATTACTAATCTTGCAAATAACAAGAAAGCACTTCTGAAGTTTTCGAGAAATTTTTCAAAAAAATTATTGATTTGATTTATCATAATATGTCCTTTATCTTTTGATTAAACAGATTGTAGAAGAACAGTATTTAGTGATTGTGTAGTTTATTATGTATATTTTAAAGAGTATTAGTACTTTTCTAGTAAATCATTAATTATAACGGATGTAATTCCCCAAATAATTTCATTTTCATATTTATATACCCAAATTTTATGTCTTTTGTTTCCCCAAGGTTTTCTATACATTTGGGGTAAATCTAAATCAGCAGCAGGAAATAAAATTTCTTTTTCACCTTTTTCATTTATCTTGTAAGGTTGTATTTCATGGGCTAGTGTATATTCAAGAGCTTTAGTATTTTTAAAAAATGATACAGGAATTAAAAGAGTTTTTTCAACTTCATCTTTATCTATTACCATTTTTTTTAAAGTACTTTTTTTTATTTTTCCAATAAAAGGTTCAATAATAGCACCAATAGGTGCAACATAAGTATCAAGCTGTCCTATTATTTTTATATCCTTAGCTTTAATTCCTAACTCTTCATATGTTTCACGTAATGCTGTTTCTTTAAAATTTTTATCAATTCCTTCTTCAAAACCACCACCAGGAAAACAAATATCTCCACCTTGTCTAATTGTTGCTGCTCTTTTTTGAAAAAGTAAAAAATATTCACCTTTTATTTTAATAAGTGGTATTAAGACTGCTGAATTAAAAAATCTATTTCGTCCCAATACACCTGGTTTTTTTGGTAAATTTTTTGATAATTTTTTTAAATTTTCTTTTTTCATTATGCTTTCTTTAATGATTTTATTGCTTCTATCATTGTTCTTATAATTTTCTTTAAATCTTCTTCTTTGATTGTATAAGCAACTATTGAATAAATAAGTTTACCAAAAGGTCGAATCCAAACTCCATGATTTACACAATAATCTTGAATTTTCTGAGCATGAGATTCATCTTTTAATTCAATAACTCCTATTGCTCCAATATTTCTTATGTCCTTTACTAATTCAAGTTCTTTTGCAAAAATAAGCTCTTCTTCAAATACTCTTTCTATATTTAAAACATTTTTTTGCCATTTACCATTTTCTAATAAATTCAGACTCTCAATTGCAACACTACAAGCTAAAGGGTTTCCCATAAAAGTTGGTCCATGCATTAAAATACCAAGATTAGAATTAGAAATTGTGTCAGATACTTCTTTTGAAGTAATCATAGCAGCCATTGTCATATAACCACCAGTTAAACCTTTTCCAAGAGTCATAATATCAGGCTTAATAGAAGCCCATTCACAAGCAAACATTTTTCCTGTATGTCCAAAACCTGTAGCTATTTCATCTGCAATAAATAAAATATCATATTTAGTACAAAGTTCTCTAGCTTTTTTTAAATATAAAGGATTATATATTCTCATTCCTCCCGCACCTTGAACAATAGGCTCTATTATAAAACCTGCAACTTCTTTTTGATACTTTAAAAAAGTTTCCTCTAGTGCTTTTATAGAATTTGTACAATCAGAATTAAATCCTAATTCTGGAGCTTTTGTAAAAATGTGTTTTGGTAAATAAGTTCCATATATACTATGCATAGAATTATTAGGATCACAAACACTCATAGCAGCTAACGTATCTCCATGATAAGCATGCTCTAAAGCTATAAATTTATACTTTTTTAAACCCTTAGCTTCTTGGTATTGGATTGCTGTTTTTAATGCAACTTCAACAGATACAGAACCTGAATCACATAAAAATACACTATTTAATCCTGTAAGTTTAGCAAGTTTACTTGAAAGAATAGAAGCTTTTTCATGTGCAATGCCTCCAAACATAATATGAGGCATTACATCTACTTGATCCTTAAGCGCTTTAGTCAATTTAGGATGATTGTATCCATGAATACAACTCCACCAAGAACTCATGCCATCAAGTAGTTCTTTTCCATCTTCTAAAAAGATTGATGTTTTATCTGTACTTTTCACACTTAGTAAATTACTTCTAGAGGGTAAAGAGTTGTAAGGATGCCATACATGTTGTTTATCTAATTCAATCCAATTCAAAAAACGTCCTATTCTTGTTTATTATTTTCTGAGTATAAAGTGATTAGTGTTTCTAAACCTTTATATTCAATATCATTATAAATATATTTTTTATTTACTGATTCTATTTTACCATTCATATGTTTAGTAATTATTTCTTCACACATGAAAAGTCCAATACCTGTACTTTGAGATCTTACTTTTGTAGTAAAATATGGTTCATATATCTTATTAATTATATTTCTTCTTACCCCACCAGCATTATCTCTTATTTTAATTAATATATTTTCTTCATTTATCAATATATCAATAAAAATTAATCTCTCTTGATTCACTGTGTTAGAGAATGCATCATTTGAATTATTTATAATACTCATTAAAACTTGTATTATTTCACTTTCGTAGCTTTCTATTGTAATACTCTCAAAGTTTTTAATTATTTTTATCTTTTTATTCTTTATTTTTTTGTTTAATAAATCTAAAGTTTTATTACAGCATTCAGATAAAGAAATATTTGTTTTTTCTTTAGTAGGTTTAAAGAAATCCTTAAAATCATCTATAGTAATTGACAAATTAGTAGCTGAATTTACGATTGAATCAAGAGTATCTGTCAAAAATTTGTCTTCTAAGATACCTAATTCTTTTTTTGTTTTTATATCACTTAAATCTTTTGTAATTGAAGTTAAAGGACTTCTCCATTGATAAGCTATACTTTCCATCATTTCACCAATAGCTGCCATTTTTGATTGTTGAGATAAAGTTCTGTCTTTTTTTAAATTTTCATCAACAGCTTCTTTAATTTTCTTTTCCAAATCATCATTAATTTCTTTTAACTCTTTTGTTTTTTCTTCAACCTTTATAACTAAAGATTTATTCATTTTATTTAAAAGTTTTTGTCTGTATAAAACTGCCAATAAAATTAAAATTAAGACAGCTAAGCCTTTAAAAATAATATTATAGTCAAAATCTTTTTTGTATTGTATATATAGCCATTTATTTAAAATATTTGATTTTATTTCCTCATCAACATTAATAATAAATTTATTAAGTATATTTAATAATGAAATATCATCTTTTTCAATTCCCATATGAGTATTAGTAATTTCATCAATCTTTCCAGATATTTTTAGTTCATTAACAAACTTTTGATTTACCTTATAAGATGTGATTGAACCTTCACCTATAAAAGCAAATATATCATTATTTTTAACTTTTGATAAACCTTCATTTAAATTTTTTACTTCAACAAAATCAATATTTCTATATTTATTATTTAGTATATTTAAAATTGCATGATCTTTAATAACAGCAATCTTTTTATTTCTTAAGAGTTTCATATCAGAAATAAAAGGAACCTTATTTGTTGTAACAATTACATATTTTAATCTATTATATGACTTTGAAAAATTTAAAATAGACTCTCTCTTTTTGTCATAAGATAACGATGGAATAACATTACATTTTTTATCTTTCAAGTATTCTAAACTCTCTGTAATAGAATTAGTAGAAATAGGAGTAATATTTATATTTAATTTCTTTTCTAATAAATTTGTAAAATCTGAAATAGCACCAATAAATTTGCCATTTTGAATATCACTATATGGCATAAGATCATTCAAAACACAGATCTTTAATTCTTTTTTATTTGTAAGATATTCATTTTCTTTTAGAGTAAATTTTAGATTTTCAATTTTTCTATCATAATAAATAAAGTCATTAATATTTAGTTTATGTTTTACTAGACCCATAACATTATATAAATCATAAATTCTTTGTACTTTTTCTTTTTTTATTTCACCTAATTTATTTGTTTTAAAATAAGATAATTTTTTCAGTTCATTAGCTTCAAAGATTAGAGCTTCTTTTGATAATTTTGATGAATTATATTTTTTAATTATTAAATCTGCTGCTTCATCTATATTTGAATATGCATATTTCCAACCTTTTAACGAAGCTTTTTTAAAATCACTTACTATTTTGGAATCTTGTTTTATTAACTTTTGACTCGTGTATAGAAAATCACTATACATATCAAAGCCATATATTTTTGGATCAAATATATTATATTTAATTCCTTTTTTATTAAGTTCGTAAGGAGACTTTGATAAATAGGCAGAAATTAAATCCGTTTTTTTATTAATTAAATCATTTATATTGTGAGTATGTTTTATAAAATTTAATTTGTTAATCTTAATATTATTTGAGTTTATCATTGATCTTAATGAAACTTCACTTGCATCTTCTATTGTTGTCATAATTCTTTTACCAATAAAATCATCTATATTGTTAATATTTGATTCTTGTGTACTTAGTAAAACTAATGGGCTTGCTTGAAATAATGCATACAATGCAACTATTTTTTTTTCTTCAGATCTTTGAAGTAAAAGGGTTTCTCTTCCTACTGCAAAATCTATGTTTCCTATACTTACTTCTTTAGAAATATCTATACCAAATTCAAATGGTTTAATAGTTACATCTAAACCCATTTGTTCATAAAAACCTTTTTCTTTTGCTATATAGTAACCAGCAAATTGGAATTGATCAAACCATGATAATTGAATTGTTAAAGGTTTTAATTCTTTTGAAAATAGTGATGAAGATACAAAAAAAATAATAAAAAGTAAAGTTTTAAAATAACTTAACAAACAGGTAGTCCTTTTAATAATAATTGAAATAATTTTAAACTTTAGCATTTGTTTGATTATATTAAATTAAAATAAGAAAAATTATGAAAATTAAAGAGATAATTTATAGAAATATCTATAAATTATCTTAATGATAGATATCTTTAATGTAAAAAATGTCTTTTGTTAGAGAAATATAAAGCCATACCAGACTCATTAGCAGCTTCTATAATTTCTTCATCTCTTATACTTCCACCTGGTTCAATTACACACTTAACACCAGCTTCTACTGCTGAATCAATAGAATCTCTAAATGGGAAGAATGCTTCTGATGCTAGAGCAGAACCTGAAACATCAATACCTAAATCTTCTGCTTTTCTAAGCGCTGCTTTTGCTGCGTCTACTCTACTTGTCATACCCATACCTACAGCAACCATTGCAGAATCTTTTACATAAACAACACAATTAGATTTAGTTAATGATGCAACTTTATATGCAATTTCCATATCTTTCTTCTCTTGTTCTGTTGCTTCTCTTTTTGATTTTAACTCAGAGTTTTTAACCTCATCTTCTTCAACTTTATCAGCATCTTGGTATACAAATCCGCCATCAACAATTTTAAAATTAAAATCATCATTTGCCATTTCTAACTTAGTAGTACCTTGTTTAAATAATTTAATTCTTTTCTTTTTGTTTAATTCTGCTTCTGCTTCTGCTGTAAAATCAGCTGCAAAAACAACTTCTAAAAAGATTTCATTCATTTTTATAGCTAGGTCTAAATCAACTACTCCATTTACTGCAACAACTCCACCAAAAGCAGAAATTGGATCACATCTAAGTGCTTGCTCATATGATTCTAATAAACTATCTTTAATAGCAAAGCCACAAGGATTACCATGTTTTACAATACAAACTGCATTATCATTACCAAAGGCAGAAGCAATTTTAGCAGCACCTGAAATATCACCCATGTTGTTAAAAGATGCTTCACCTTTTAGTGTAATAAATTTATTTGATAAGTGATTATTAAATTGATATAATGCACCTTTTTGATGAGGATTTTCACCATATCTAGTATCAAAAACTTTTTGTCCTATAATAAATTGTTTAGCACCCATTCCATTGTTAAATCTTTTATTCATATAATTTGCAATCATAGAATCATAAGCTGCTGTATGTTCATAAGCTTTAATCATCAAATCACGTCTAAATTCAAACGTATTAGTATCATTTTTAAGATTCTCTAAAACTAAATCATAATCAATAACATCAGTTACAATAATAACTGAATCATGATTTTTAGCAGCAGATCTTACCATTGCTGGTCCACCAATATCTATGTTTTCAATAATCACTTCATAATCATCAGTTGATTCAATTGCTGCTTTAAATGGGTAAAGGTTAACACATACTAGATCAATACCTTCAACTCCTAATTCTTTTGCTTCATCAATATGAGATTGTTTATCACGTCTGTGTAAAATACCACCATGAATATAAGGATTTAAAGTCTTAACTCTTCCTTCAAAACACTCAGGAAATTTAGTAACTTCATTTGCTTCAATTACTTTAATACCTGCATCTTTTAATTTGTTATAAGTACCACCTGTAGAAATAATCTCATAACCTAAAGATACTAACTCTTTTGCAAAGTTTTCAACACCACTTTTATCACTTACACTAATTAATGCTCTCATTTATATTTCCTTTATTCTTTTAAATATTTAAATAAAAAAAGCCAGATTTTATATTAAAATCTGGCTTAGTGATTGTTTGTTACTATAAATCTTGTTCAATAACTCGTTTAAATTTATTAAAGTAAACATCAGATGCTTCATCTAATTCTTTATAAATATCATTAATTGAAATCTTATTACCTTGAACCAAACCTATTTTAGAAATATTAATATCTTTTAAATTAGCCAATTCTTCGAATTTAGAACAATTTTCAGGTTTAACTTCAACAATTGCTCTACTTAATGATTCAGAGAAGATATCTCTAGATTCATTTAATGAAATACTAGCTTCAACGCCTATTTTACCAACAACTGACATTTTTGCTAGTGCTATTGCTATACCACCAACATTAACATCTTTAGCAGCTTCTAGTAGTGAAGCTTTATTTGCTTCAATTACAGTATCCCACAATTTTAGTTCATTTGAATAATTTACTTCTGGATGAGAACCAGCAACTCTATCATACATTTTTTTCATATATAAAGATCCACCAAATTCACTTTTAGTATCTCCTAATATGTATAAAACATTACCTTCTTTTTGAACACAAGAAGAAAGAACTTTATTTGCATCATCATTAATACCAACCATTGCAATTGATGGAGTTGGGAAAACTCCTACACCATTTGTTTCATTATATAATGAAACATTTCCACCAATTACCGGAGTATCAAGTTCTTTACAAGCAGTTTTAATTCCCTCACAAGAGTTAGCAAATTGCCACATTACTTCTGGATTTTCTGGATTACCAAAGTTAAGACAATCTGTAATAGCTTTTGGTCTTGCACCACTCATTGCTACATTTCTTCCCGATTCCATAACAGCAGCTGCAGCACCTAATTCTGGATTAATATAACAAAGTCGTGTATTACAATCAGCAGACATAGATAAAGCTTTTCCCGTTTCTTTAATTCTAATAGAAGATCCATCTAAAGAACCAGGTCCTTTTATAGTATTCGTTTGAACCATTGAATCATATTGTGAGTAAACCCATGATTTATCAACAACTTCCATATCAGAGAATAAGTCATCAAAGGCAGCTTGATTTGAAATTTCTTTATCTAAAGTAATATCTTCAATATCTTCTAAATAAACAGGTTTTGCAACTGGTCTATCTAAAATAGGTGCTTGTTCTGAAACAGGTTGAACAGGTACTTCTGCACATTTTTCACCATGCCAGAATAATTCCATATTTCCAGTATCAGTAACTTCACCAATAACAGCAACATCTAATTCCCATTTTTCAAAAATATCAATAATTTTTTGTTCATGACCTTTTTTAGCACAAATAAGCATTCTTTCTTGAGATTCTGAAAGCATAAAGTCATAAGGAGTCATTCCATCTTCACGTGCTGGAACTTTATCTAAGTGCATAATCATTCCAGACTCAGATCTTCCAGCCATTTCAAAAGATGATGAAGTAAGTCCTGCAGCACCCATATCTTGGATACCAATAATTGCATCTTCTTTAAATAATTCTAAACAAGCTTCTAAAAGTAGCTTTTCAGTAAATGGATCTCCAACTTGAACAGTTGGTCTTTTTGATTCATTATCTTCTGTAAAAGATGCTGATGACATAACTGCCCCACCTAAACCATCTCTACCTGTTTTAGAACCAACATACATTACTGGATTTCCAACACCTTCAGCAAGTCCTAGAAAAATCTCATCAGATTTTGCAAGTCCAAGAGTAAATGCATTAACAAGGTTGTTTCCAGCATAACACTCTTCAAAAGTTGTTTCACCACCAATAGTTGGAACACCCATACAGTTTCCATATCCACCAATACCAGCAACAACTCCTCTTAATAAGAATCTATGCTTTTTAGCAACTTCTGAATCACCTTCAATACCAGCAAATCTAATTGAGTTCATATTAGCTATTGGTCTTGCACCCATAGTAAATACATCTCTTAAGATTCCACCAACACCCGTTGCTGCACCTTGATAAGGCTCAATAAATGATGGGTGATTATGTGATTCCATTTTAAAAACAGCAGCATAACCATCACCAATATCAATAACACCAGCGTTTTCACCTGGACCTTGAATAACCCATGGAGCTTTTGTTGGGAAACCATTTAAATATTTTTTACTTGATTTATATGAACAATGTTCAGACCACATTGCAGAAAAAATTCCAATTTCAACATAATTTGGATCTCTTCCTAAAATTTCTTTGATATTATCTAATTCTTCTAATGTTAAAGAGTGAGCTAGCGCCATCTCTTCTAGGTTCATGTCTTTTTTTTGCATTTTTCGCCTTAAATATGGTTGTTATAGTTAGGCGATTATATCTAAAAAAGAGTTAAATTTACTTTTAGTCTAATATTAAATTCTTATGATTAGTTTTACATTAATTTTCAAATTATTTTTTAAGTTATTCAATTGTATAATATTAATCTAATTTTAAACAAAAAAGTGAATTAAACAGTGAAAAAAATCATCTTGAGCATTATTATTTTTTTTAATATTTTGTATTCAGCAGAAGTACAAGAACTTCCATGGCCTAAAGGTGTGAGTTTCTTGACATTTTTAGAAAAACATTCTATTCCTCAAAAATTATATTTTAATCTTGAAAAAGAAGATAAAGAATTATGTTCTGAAATTGTTGCAGGTAAGAGATTCTTTCTTTATACTGAAGATAATGGGGATTTTAACCAAGTTTTAATTCCAGTATCTGAAGATATACAAATTCATATGTACAAAGATAGCAGTGGTATAATTAAATTCCAAACGTTACCTATTAATTACAAAGAACATACCGAATCAATTGCAATACCAATAACAGTTTCTGTTTCATATGACTTACAAAAAGCTACTGGAAATGCAACTTTAGCAGTTCAATTAAAATCTTTATTTAGGGGTGTTGTAGATTTTAGAAGAATGCAAAAAGGTGATTTCATTGCTTTGAAATATACTAAAAAAAGTCTTTTTGGTCGTCCTCATGGCTTACCTGAATTAAAAGCTGCAATGGTTGAAATTAATGGAAAAGAATATTATAGAATTAAAAATAATAAAGATGACAAATACTATGATGAAAAAGGTAAAGGATTTTCAAAAAGTTTCTTTTTTAAAATACCTTTAACTTATAAAAGAATTTCTAGTAAATTTACTAAAAAAAGATGGCACCCTGTTCTAAAAAGATATCGAGCTCATTTAGGCACGGATTTTGCAGCTCCTAGGGGAAGAAAAATCTATGCTGCAGGTGATGGTAGAATTGAATTCAAAGGTCGAAGAGGTGGTTATGGTAACACTGTTATAATAAATCATGGAAATGGTTATAAAACTTTATATGCACATCAAAATGGCTTTAGAAAAGGTCTTAAAAGAGGTCAAAGAGTTAAAAAAGGTCATCATATTGGTTATGTTGGAAGTACCGGACTTAGTTCTGGACCACATTTACATTTAGGGCTTTATAAAAATGGTAAAGCAGTTGATCCTTTAAAAGTTATTAGAAAACCAAAAACTAGAGGATTAACAGTAAAACATAGAGCAACTTTTTTAGCAAATGCTAAAGAAGTTATAAAAGTTTTCCAATCTGAAATGAAAAACGAAAATAGAAAACAAGCTACTAAGTTAGATAGACTTACATATAAAAGTGAAGTAAAAAAATTATAAGGATTATATAACATGCATCAAGATGAAATTATAAAAGAACCTAAAAAACTTTTAGAAGAGCTTGATAATTTACATCCAAGTGATATTGCAAATAGCCTTAAAAAAATAGAAAAAGCAAGTGAAGAAGATTTTTTCACTGTACTTAAAAAACTACCAGATGATATTTTAGGTGAAGTATTACTTGAACTTCCTGAAAACTTAAGAGAAGATGCTTATTCAGAGCTTACAATTAAACAATTAACCCTTGCCGTAGATGAACTAGAATCTGATGATCAAACAGATATAATACAAGAACTTGAAGAACATGATGAAGTAAAAGCAAAAGAGATTTACGATGGACTAGAAGTTGAAGATCAAAAAGAAATTGATTGGTTAAAAACATATGAAGAAGATCAAGCTGGTTCATACATGCAAACTGAGCTCTTTTCTGCAAATTTAAAAGAAACTATCAAACAATCCCTTGATAGATTAACAGAAGGCAAAGCGCGTGATGAATTAGAAAATATTCATCAAGTATTTATTATAAATGATGAAAAAAAATTAATAGCTTCTATTTTACTAGAAGATTTAATTATCATAGATTTTAAAAAGACTTACCAACAGGTATTGAACGAATATGATGAAAATAAATTCAAACCTTTTGTTGTCCAAGATAAAGATGATATTGATGATATTGCAAAAAAATTCGAGAAATATGATCTTAACGTTGTAGCTGTAGTTGGGTATCAAGATATGTTGATGGGAAGAATCACATCTGATGATATTTTAGATGTAATTGAAGAAAATGCAACTGAACAAATGTATCAATTAGCTGGTGTTAGTGACGAGTTTGAACATGAAGATAATTTATTTGCAACTGCTAAAAAAAGAGCCATGTGGCTATTCTTAAATTTAGGAACTGCTATATTAGCATCTTTAGTAATTGGAATTTTTGATGAAACTATTCAAGCCTATGTTGCACTTGCTATTTTAATGCCTATAGTTGCTTCAATGGGTGGAAATGCAGGAACTCAAACACTTGCCGTTATGGTTCGACAGTTAGCTTTAGGCGACATTGAGTTAGAACATTCTAAAGATGCAGTTAAAAAAGAAGTTATAGTTTCACTATTTAACGGTTTCTTATTCGCTGTTATTATGGGTGTAATTGCCTGGCTTTGGTTTGATGAAAAGCTTTTGGGGCTTGTAATTGGATTATCAATGATTCTAAATTTATTTGCAGCTGGTTTCTTTGGAGCATCTATTCCATTGCTACTTAAAAAATTTGATATAGATCCAGCAATTGGAAGTACAGTATTATTAACAACAGTAACTGATATCGTAGGTTTTTTTAGTTTTTTAATGCTTGCAAAAGTTATACTTTTATAAAAAATGAAGTAAAACTAAGATTAAATCTTAGTTTTATTTATGTAAAGATGAAGAAACTATTGATAAAAATTCGTCTTTAGTTTTTTTGTTTGATTTAAATAATCCTCTGAGTGCAGAAGTTACTGTAGTTGAACAAATCTTTTGAACTCCTCTCATTTCCATACACATATGTCGTGCATCTATCATAACAGCTACACCTTTTGGTTGTAAATGCTCATTTAAAGCATCACAAATTTGCTCTGTTAATTGCTCTTGAATTTGAAGTCGTCTAGCAAATACATCAATAACACGAGGAATCTTTGAAAGTCCTACAACTTTACCATTTGGAATATATGCAACATGTACTTTACCAATTATTGGTAACATATGATGCTCACATTGTGAATAAAATTCTATATCTTTTACAACAACCATTTCATCATTTGTTGAAGTGAATAATGCTTTTTGTAAAATTTCTTTTGGGTCTTGATTATAACCACTACACATAAATTCAAATGCTTTTCTAACACGGCTTGGTGTATCTATAAGACCTTCTCTAGTTGAATCTTCACCTACATGCGCAAGCATCTTTTTAATAGAATTTTCAAACTCTATATTCTTATCCATTAAGTATTTCCTTTAAACTTTTATAATGTTTCCCATATCCCAAATTGGCATAAATACTGCAAGTACAATCCATAGAATTAGACTCATTATGCAAATAAGAAAAAAAGGTTCAATTAAGGTTGTTAATAAATTAATTTTGTTATTAAACCTATTTTTGTATATTTTCTTTATTTCACAAATACTTATATCTAATGAATTAGATACCTCACCTGTATTAATAAGGTTTAAAGTAATATCATCAAATATTTTTGTTTTTGAAAAAGAAGAACTAATATCTTTACCATCTAGTAGTAAATTATCGATAATTGACATTTTATCTAAAAGGTATTTATTTTTAATTAAAACTTTTGATGAGATAAAAGACTTATGGAATTCATATTTGGATTTAAGCATTATATCTAAGAATAAAAATAATTTATAAAGTTGCATATTTAAGTAAATATCTTTAATTAAATAAATATTATTTATAAAGATTTTATGAACAAAGAATTCAAACTTTTCAACTTTTTTATAGATAAATATAAGACAACTACTTAAAATTAACAATAAAATTACAACTATGACTAAATAGTTTTCAAATAAATATTGCACATTTAAAAGTATTTTGGTTGCAATTGGAAGTTCTGCATTTGTTTGTTCAAATATTGTTTTAAACTTTGGAATAACAAAATAAAAAATTGAGATAAGTGAAAGGAAAAAACTAATTAAAAGAACAATAGGATAACTAATTGATTTTATAAAACTTTTCTTAATTTCATATGATTCACTTAATAATTCAGATAAAGCTTTTACATTTGCAATAATATTTCCTGTATCTTGAGAAATATCTAAAAAGGAACCAACCAAATAGTTAATTTTAAACTTTTCTAATTCTTCTGACACTTTATTTGAACTTGAAAATGAATATTTTAATGTATTTAAGAACTCTAAGACAACAATATCCTTTCTATTTTTAATTAAAATATCTAAGGCATCACCTAAGGTAATATTTGTTTCTAACATAATATTTAATTCATAAAAAATACCAATTAAGACTTTTTCTTTTATAATTTTTTGTTCTTGAAATAAGCTTCTAACTTCAAATCTTTTTATCTCTTTTATATTTATAATATTTTTAGGTAATTCCTCTTTTAAAATATCAATAGTATCAATTATTGTAGTTTTGATTTTATTATTGCTTTGATAAAATATTTTATATTTTTTCATTAGAAAGTTACTACTTTTAGAACTTCTTCAATAGATGTTGTTTTTAAGGCTACTTTATCTTTTCCATCATCTAGTATTGTTTTAAAATTAATACTTTTTAAATATTTTTTAATTTCATTAACATCTTCTTTTTTAAATATCATAGAAGATATCTTTTCATCAATAACCATGGCTTCTGCAATACAAGATCTATCATAAAACTTAGTATAATTACACTTTTCACAACCCATTGCATTGCAAAACTTGCAATAGTTCAAAATGAGCCTTTGCGAAAAAATCAACTTTAAACTTGATGAAATCAAAAAAGGATCAGCCTCTAAGTCCATTAATCTCAGAATTGTTTCAACACTATTATTTGAGTGAATACTAGCAAGAACTAAATGTCCTGTAAGTGATGCTTGAAGTGCAATATCTAAAGAGAATTTATCCCTAATTTCACCAATAAATATGATATCAGGATCTTGTCTTAATATATTTTTTAGAACTACTTCAAAACTTAATCCAATTTTATTATTAACTGCAATTTGAGAAATTGAATCAATTTTATATTCAACAGGATCTTCAACTGTTATAATTTTTTTTTCATTAGAATTAAGTTCTTTTAAAACCGAGTATAAAGTAGTAGTTTTACCAGCACCAGTAGGACCTGTAACTAAAATCAAACCTTGTGTTAAGCTTAGTGCTTTTTTCAAAATTGCATATATATTTGATGATAGCCCTAAATCTTCTATGCTCTTATTAATATTCTTTTTATCTAATATTCTAATTACAATTGATTCAGATTCAATTGTAGGCATTACTGAAACTCTAAAGTCATATGTATTATCATTTATCAAAATAGAAAATCTTGAATCTTGAGGAATTCGTGTTTGAGTAATATCAATGTTTGAAATAAGTTTTATATAAGAAGAAATGATTTTTAATAATTCATAAGAACAGGAAAAAAAAGTTTTTAATTTTCCATCAACTCTAAATCTAAATAAAAGTTGATTTTTATATTGTTCTATATGAATATCACTTGCTCTTGTTTTTATAGAAAAGTCTATTAGTTTATACAAAAATTCCTTTACTGATTTGTTTTCATTTTTTTCTTGAAAAATTATAGAATTCACAGTGTTGAACAGATCTATCTTTATATCTAAAAAACTTAAGTGAAAGAGTAATTCATCTATATTTATTTCTATAAATTTTAAGAGTTTTGTAAAATTATTATTTACATCGTTTAAGTTTGATTCTTTACAAATTATTAGAGATAAAGAAATAGTATCTTCTTTTATAGGAATAATTTTATTTGTAATAAAATACTCTCTGTCGTATAAAGAAAACAATTGATAATCTATATTTATATTACGTGTATCATTCATTTTTATTCAACCTTAATTTTATTTTCTTTTTTTGATATTCTAAAACTACAAGGTTTTTTTCAATATTTATAATCTTATATTTTCCAATTAAATCATTTTTACTATACCACTTGTTATTAAGTAAAATGTTATTTGATATAATTGCTCTTAAATCAAATTTTTCAATTCTTTCTTGAGTGTGATTTGTTACTTCTAAAACTTTTTCTTTTATATAATATTTATTAAATTCACTATTTATTTCAAAATAATATTCTTTACTTTTTACTTCTTTCTTAATATTAAAAGAATTAATTTTTGAAAAACTATTTATATATTCTACTTTTGTTATTAGTTTATTAATATTTTCTAAGGATGATTTCCCTTTTATTAAAAGCTTATTTTTATTATAATTTATAAAATCGATTTTTATTTTTTCTGATGAAGAAAAAGATTCAATCTCTTTTATTAGACTTATATATGATCCTACAAATTTCTTATTTATTAAACTATTCATATTATTTAAACTCGAATTAGAATAAGAATTCACACTTATTTTATCTTCTACATAAAAATAAAAATATATCAAACAAATAGGTAAAATTAAAAGTTGTATTTTAACTTTTAATTTACTTTCTAAATAATTATTTTCAATTTGATTTAACATTTATTGTACCAATGAACATATTAGTTGATTCTTCTTTTGTAATACTGTTATAAAGTACAAGCTTTGCATATTCATCTAAAAAGTTATATATATTATTTTTGTTTTTAGAACTAAGTCTTATTTCAATTTGTTCATAATTATAATTAAATGAAAGTATTTCAAGTTTATATTTGTCTGCGGTATTTATAAAATTAGTATATTCATTTTTTAAAGGTCTGAATTTTAATACTTTAGATGCTGTTAAATATTCTTCTTTATCACTAATTATTTTTTGCAATCTCTTCTCATTTTCAACATTACTTTCGTAAACACTATAAATTAATGTTGAAAAAATACATAATAGTAAATATAAAATATAAAGTATGAAGCTTTTATTACTTTTTTTATTAAGATTTGTAAAAGAAGTAATTATTTTTTTCTTATTGCTGTTCTTAATAATTTCACTTAAGGCTAAGTCACTTAACTCATAACTATTTGATATTGTAATATTGAATTTTTTGCTTATAAAAGTTAATAACTCATCATTTTTATATTTATAATTTAGTATTTGATAGGAATAAAATATTGAGTCTTTAAATATCACAAAAAAACTTTTTGCTATGTATAAATTAAAATTAACTAAAGAACTATTTTCTTGTTTAGTTAATTTTTTATCTTCGTTATTTAATAGTTCAAATAACATATATTTAAATTTATTAGAAAAGATAAATATTTGATATTGTTTTGAGTATTCTAAGAAGTTAGCATATATTATATCATTTGAAGAGTATTTTATGTTGTTTGTATTTAAAGAAGTGTGAACGAAAATTGAAAGACTTTTTTTATTGATTTTCTCAGAAACATCAATAATTAAACTTTTTATATCTGAAGTGTTAGCAATATTTTCCAAATCAAAGCACCTTAAATAATATTTTATATTACTATATAATAATTATTTAAGGTGCTTGTTGAATTTATAGATTAATTTAAAAAATTATCTCTAAATGAAAAAATTTCTTTAAAAAGTTACATCATAACCAAGTTCTTTAAGACCCTGTTTATCTTTTGTCCAACCTTTTTTAATTGAAACAAATAATTCTAGAAAACATTTTCTTCCCGTAAGTTTCTCAATTTTTAATCTTGCATCTCTACCAATTCTTTTAATAGCATCTGCATTTTTACCAATAATCATACCCTTTTGTGTTCCTTTTTGAACAATTATAGTAGCTTTGATGACATCTATTTTTGGCTTTTCTTCTACTTTATTTATTAATACATCAGTTTCATAAGGAATTTCATCTGAAATGTTTTCAAAAATTGATTCTCTAATAAACTCTTTAAAGATATCTCTCATATGCTCAGTTGTCATAATCTCAGGATCAAATAAATAAGGATGTTCAGGTAAATGCTTAACAACATCATCTAAAATATTTGCATGAGTTGTACCTTTTTTAATAGATACTGGAATAATAGATTCATATTTATCAGAATAAACTTCATACTCTTTCATTTTTTCTAAAACTTCTTCATTTGAAACATTATCAATTTTTGTAAGTAATAATATATGCTTCACATTTTTTTTGTTTTTTACTAGAAAATCTTCGTAGTGTGTAAGTTTATCAGTAACTGGTGCTAGAAATAAAATTAAATCACAATCACCCATTGCTTTTAAAGCTTCATCTAACATAAACTTATTTATTAGTTTTTCTGTTTCGTGAATACCTGGTGTATCAACAAATACAATTTGATCATCTTCATGCATTACAATAATATTTGATCTTTTTCTTGTAGCATTTGCTTTGTGTGAAACCATAGCAATTTTTTCACCAACTAACCAGTTTAATAACGAACTTTTTCCAGCATTAGGTCGTCCTACTACTGATACATAACCGCATTTAGTCATTAATTCTCCTCAAGCTTTAAAGCTTTTTAATTATTTGGATAATACCATGATTGTGATTATAAAGGGTTAAATTGAATTTATCTACGCCTGAAGCTCAAACTTTTTAGTAAATCATTTTTTGTTATTATTTAAAAAAGTATCTGACACTATTTCGAAAATTTTTATAAATATAGTATCCTTTCAATTATATTTTTTTTGTTTTTAAGATTATTAACGTAAGTAAGTTATTAGCTTTAGATGTAAATTCTTTTGATGTAGATTCCAAATCAACACTTTCCCCATTATGTAATAATTTAATAGAAGTCTTTTTTGAATACATATTTATTTGCACTTGTTTAAAACTTGTATAAGTAGCCATGTATTCATCATAATCTTTTTTAATATCAGGAAAAAATGCTCTGATGATAAAAGACGAGTTATAAGATATTTTATTTATTTCAGAAGTTCTATCTTTATTTGATAAAAGATCAGTAAAAGTATTAAAAGCAGATTCATTTAAAGTTGCTAAATTAGTAAATAATTCTTCTAATCTTTTTAAAGCTAATTCTTTTTGTTCTTTCTCTCTTTTTCTATCTTCATTTATTTTATCTTTCCAAAGAGAAAAGACAAAACCTATAATTGCTCCAAATAAAAGTGTAATTGTTGGTGTAAAATAGGTAATATAAGGGCTGATAATTTCCACTGTTTGTTGGGTTTTTTCAGACATTTTTGATTTTCCTTTTGAATAATAATTAAGATTATATCTATAAAACCTTTAAGTATCCAGTTACAAAGATAAATAAATTTAATGGGTATTTTGATGGATACTATTTATAAATACTTCCTGAACTACAAATAACAGTATAACTTCAATCCCTGACATCCCGCAAATATATTAACTATCAAATAAACTCAACAATAATCATAATTATCAATCAAAAAAGAAAGTTAAATTTAAAAAACATCAAAAAGAGATAATTGACTTTATCCATAGAATAATTATAAATGTTGAATTTACAGTAAGAGGAAAAACTATTCTACTAGAAATGCTTTAAAATTAAATGAAGTAGGTATTTCAAAATAAACTCAGAGTATATATAAAAATTTAAATTAAGTATTTTTATACTATCCTCATAAACTTTAATCAATATTCAAATATTTGATTGATAAATGCATTACACGAAAGGAAAATATGCTAAATGTATATTTTTTAAAACTTGATTTTAATATCAATGATCATGATTTATCAATGTTAGAAAAAACTATTTCTGCTCATAGAGTTGAATATGCAAAACAATATCATCAAAGAAAAGATTATATTCGTTCACTTTTAAGCTCTGCATTGCTTTATTATGCTTTAGGTAAAAATGGAATTGAAAAAAAAGATATAGTCATTGAAAAAACTTCAAAGGGAAAACCCTTTTTTAAAACTTTAAAAAACTTTAAAAATATAGATTTTAATATCACTCACTCTGGAGATTGGGTAGCTTGTGCAATTGATAGTGGTGATATTGGAATAGATATAGAACAGATAAAAAATATTAATTTCACAGACTTTGAAGAGATACTAAGCCCAAAAGAAACAGAGTATATAAATGGAAAACTAGAAAATTTCTACCAAATTTGGACACTAAAAGAGAGCTACATTAAAGCACTTGGAGTTGGTATTTATAAGCCTTTGTCATCTTTTACAATTGAACCATATGACAAACACTATGCAAAAGTTTTTCAAGATGATAAAGACGAGAAAAAATGGCATTTTTATAACTTCAAGTTAGATGAAAAACATTTCTGTTCTATTTGCTCACAATCAAAAATAAGTAAAGAAACTTTCAACTTCTTAGAATATAAAAGTTTCTACGAACTAGCAACTTTAAGTCGCTAGTTATATGTTTATTCTTTTAGCCAAGTAGCCAATGAATCCACTGAAGGATTATCAAACACACTAGCTAGTGTAAGCTTAGAACTATACTCTTTTAAATTTCTTCTAAGTCTTAACAAAATTTGACTTGCAATAAGACTATCTCCACCAACACTAAAGAAATTATCATCATCATTTAGCTCAGGCATACTTAATACATCTTTGTAAATTTTTGAGATTCTTTGAACTAAATCATCTTCTAGTTTTTCATCACTGTTTTCCAAGCTCTCTTCATCTTCTGCTTTTTGATGTAACCATTGTTCAACTCTTGGATTCATATCTCTTGTAGAAATTAAAATTTGAAGTGGCTCACTCATAGAAATCACTCTTTTAATACTCTCAATACCATCATATGGACTCATAGAGTATTTTGCAACAGTTTGCTCATATGCGCTTACTTGCTCTTTTGAATATTCAAAATCCCAATCATCCCAGTTTGTACATAGCCATTTTATCCCAAGTCTATATGGATTTATTTGAGTAAATGCATCCATAAAACGATTAGCTGCTGTATAAGCAGTCATACTATAACCACCTAATATTGAAGCAAGTGAAGAAAACATCATCACAAAATCAGGCTTAATATCTTTTTCTTCAATTAATTTACTCAATACATTCTCTAAGTTTAAAAGTCCATAAATTTTTGGATTAAACTCTAACTCACAAATTTCTTCACTTATCTCAGGTAAGTATCTTAAATCTGCAACTCCAGCTAGATGGAATATTCCATCAATTTTTCCATACTCACTAACTGCAACATTGATAATATTCTCAACATCATCAAATTTACCCATATCAGCTTGAAGGACTTGCACTTTTGCACCCTTGTCTTCAAGCGCTTGAACATGGTCTTTTATTCTAGAAGTTTGTGCATCTCCTCTAGTAGTTAAGATTAACTTTGCATTAAATGTAGCTAATTTTTCACTTAGTGTTCTGGCAATTCTACCAAGCCCTCCAGTGATTATATAAACTCCATCTTGTTTAAAGCCATCTTGATTTTCTACAGGTGCAATTGCTGCTTTTTCATATCTTTTTACAAATCTTTTAATTCCACGAATTGCAACAAAAGGTTCAATATCAGGACTTTTGGCTGATATTTCATTTAAAACTCTTCTTTTAGTATCAGTAGAGCTAATTTCAGATGGTATTACATCAATCATTCTACATTCTATTTGAGAATATTCTTGTGACAATACAATTGATGGACCAAATAAAGTAGCTTTAACTGGATTGGTTTTTTCATCATTTACGCTAAATGTATAATCAGTTAGAATCCAAACTTTAAGCGTATCAAATGAGCTTTGTGATGCTAAACCTTTTGTAAAATTAAGTAGTGGGTAAAAACTCATATCTAATTGTTCTTTTACATCTTCACTTAATCCTAAAGTCCATAAATAAAGTATTCTATTTGGATATTTTTCTTCTTTATTAAGAGTATTAAAAAGTGTTATAAAAGAGTTAGCATCATCAATTTTTAAATCTTCAGGATAAACTATTTCAATACTTGCATTTTTATCGTTTAATGACTTTATAATATCATCTGAAACTTCATCTCTATTAGCAAAAATTAACCATTTTTGCTCTTTTAAATCATCATTTACACTAGCGAAAACACTTCTTGTCCAAGAAGGAATAAAACCACGACTTGATACATCTTTAATCACTTCATCTTTGCTAGTTTGCTCTACCCCAGCACCCATTAAGTTTTCATTGTTTGCCCAACAACTAACTTTTTCAAATGAATATCCAGGTAGTGCAATTTTATTTCCTTTATAATTACTATAAAGACTCCAATCAACTTCTCTACCACTTGCCCAAATTTGAGCTATTACGTTATCAAGAGCTTGGGCATCTGGTGTAGCTGTATCTTTTGCATGTCTTGAGCTAGGAATAACTAAAGGTTTATCATCAAGTTTTTCTGTAAAACTACCTATTGCACGAGTTAAAATTGTATTAGCCCCAACTTCAATTACCTTAGTTGGGCTCTTAGCCAATAAGCCCTCAATATTATCAGAAAAATACACACATTCTCGCATATGAGTTCCCCAATATTCATCATCGTTTAATTGTTCTTCGCTCATCCAAGTTCCTGTAACATTTGACATTAAAGGAATTTGTGGTTTATTTCTTTTTAGTTTTTTAACTACTTTTGTTAACTCTTGCGCAGCATCACTCATCATTGGTGAATGAAATGCTTGAGAAACATTTACTTTTTGAGCTTTTATATCTTTTGCTGTTAGCTCTTCTTGTAGTTTTAAAATAGGTTCAACTTCTCCTGAGAATACAATACTATTAGGCGTATTTATAACGGCAATTGAAACTTGATTATGTTTTTTTACTATTTCTTTTGCTTCAAGTAATGGCATTGAGGCTGATAGCATTGTACCCTCGCCTGCTTTTTGCATTTGTTTACCTCTTGTAATAACAAGTTTTAAAGTATCTTCAAGAGAGAATATTCCACTAATAAGTGCAGCCGTATATTCGCCAATACTATGACCTGCAAGTCCATCAGGTTTTATTCCCCAATCCATTAATGTTTTAGCAATTGAGTACTGATGAGCTACAATTAGAGGCTGAGTATAATACGCATATTCAAATGCTTTTGCACCTTTTTCAAAAAGTAATTCTTTAAAATCAACGCCTAATTCTTTTTCTAAAATCACACAACATTCATCAAAGTATTTTTTAAATCTTGGTTCATTTTGATATAGTCCTAATCCCATAAACTCATGCTGTGAGCCTTGACCTGAGAAAACAAAAACATTTTTTATATCACTTTGTATTTGTTTTGAACTAAGTTTGCTAACTTTAGTACCTTTTGCGCTATTTCTTAAAGCCTTAATTGCTGATTGCTTATCTGTACAAGAAACTCCTACTCGATATTCATAAAACAGTTTAGTTTCCCTTAGCGTATATTCAATATCATCTAAACTAATATCTGGGTTTTTCTCTATAAAGTTGGCTATTGATAAAGCATTTTCTTTTAGTGAGTTTTCACTTTTTGCACTAAGTAAGAAAAGATTGTGCATCTTATCTTGCTTATCTTTTTCTTGTTTATCTTCATTTATTTGAACTTCTGGAGCTTCTTCTAGAATAAAGTGATTATTTGTCCCACCAATTCCTAAAGAAGATACTCCTGCTCGTCTTGGAAAATCTCCATCAACTTCCCATTTTTTAAGCTCTGTATTTACATAAAAAGGAGAATTTTCAATATCCATTGCTGGATTTGGTTTATCATAATTTATATTTGGTACTAAGGTTTTATGATATAAACATAAACTTGCCTTCATAATACCTGCCATACCTGCAGCAATATTACTATGTCCGATATTTGGCTTAACTGAGCCTAAGGCACAATATTGTTTCTTGTCGGTATATCTTTCATAAACATCACTTAAAGCTCTTATCTCAATTGGATCACCTACTAGCGTTCCTGTTCCATGAGCTTCTATATAGCTAATAGAATCTGCTCCTACATTTGCGTTTTCAAGTGCTTGTGTTACTGATACTTGTTGCCCTTTAACTGCTGGAGCTGAATATCCTGCTTTTTCAATACCATCATTATTTGTTGCATAACCTTTTATAACAGAATAGATAGTATCTTTATCTCTTAGAGCATCATCTAACCTTTTAAGAACAACAACACCAACACCATCACCTAAAATAGTTCCACTAGCTTTTTCATCAAATGTTCTTACTTTTCCATCTAGTGAGTTTATGTGACCTTCAACATATTGATACCCACCTTGAGGGAAAGTAATACTTGATGCCCCTGCAAGAGCAATATCACATTGATTAAGTTCTAGTGATTGACAAGCTGAGCTAATAACTGAAAGAGCAGTTGAACAAGAAGTCTGAACCCCAATACTTGGCCCTTGTAAATCAAGCATATATGAAACTCTAGTTGTTAAATAATCTTTGTCATTTCCTGTTTCCGTTAAATGGTATTCCATAGGATCAGTTGGGTCCATAAAACCACCACCTCCTAATTGGTGTAATAAATAAAGTGGAGAATAAGAACCACCAAACACACCAGTTCTCTCGCCCTTACCTGGTTTGATTCCTGCGTTTTCTAGTGCGTGATAACAAGATTGTAAAAATAGTCTATGCTGAGGATCCATTAAAACAGATTCTTTTTTACTTAAATTCCAAAATTGATAATCAAAATGCTCTACGTCATCTATTAAAGCCCCATAAGCACGGTAATTTTCATCTTCATAAATCTCAGCACTAACACCAATGCTTTCTAGATACTCGCTGCTTAATTCTTTAATAGAGCAATTTTTATTGCACAGATTATCCCAAAACTCATCAACATTTTTTGCACCTGGGAAAACCCCAGCCATTCCGATAATTGCTAAATCGCTTGAACTATTTTGATTATCTTTATCTTTTGAACTAGTAATATTTTCAAGATGTGCAAGACCTCCGCCATCTTTTTTTGAATCAATTAGTTCTGCAAGAGATTGAACTGTTGGTTTATTAAAAATATCAACAACTGAAACTTGAATATTAAGTTTTTGTGAAAGCTCAAAACATATTTTAACTGCTAATAAAGAATGCCCACCTAAATCAAAAAAGTTATCTTTAACTGAGTTTATAGGAGTTCCTAAAACTTCTTGCCATACATCTATAATAATTTGTTCATTTAAAGTTCCACCAATTTTTGGTGCATTTTCTATAGCCTTGTGGGCTGCAACATCAGGATCGGGTAATTTTTTTCTATCTAATTTTCCTGTAACACTATTAAGTGGTAATTCATCAAGAACTATTAAATAAGATGGTATTTCATAATGAGGCAAGTTGTTTTTTAAATGCTCTCTTAGAGATATTATTAATTCATTATCTTCCATGCTTTTATTGCTTACTAAGTAGGCAACTAATGCATCAGGCTGTTTTGTTTCGGGATTATCTTTTGTAACTACAACACATGCGTTAATTGCACTATGATCATTGATAGCTGCTTCTACGGCACCAGGTACAACTGTATAACCACGAAGTTTAATCATAAACTCAATTCTACCTTTTATTTCCAACTCTACATTTGGCAAGAATCGTCCTGCATCACCTGAACGAAACATAATAGAGCCATCATTTTTAATAGTATCTTTTACAAATCTCTCATCAGTTTTTTCTTTATCTCCTAAATATCCTCTAGCAAGTGAATCACCTGCTACGTAAATTTCAGCACTTACACCTTGTGGAACTGGGTTTTGTTCTTCATCTAAAAGATAAATACTCACATTTGACATTGGTTTTCCAACACTTGAAAACTTAGGTGAGTATCTTTCATCTAAAAGCGCTAAATCATAAGTACAAATATCATGAGTTTCTGAAACAGAATAATCATTTAAAAGTTTACAATCTGGGAAAACTTCAAAGAATCTATTTTTTAATGTAGTTGGTACAACTTCACCATTTAACCATACAATTTTTAAGCCTGATAAACGATTTGTTAAATCTAAATTGGGAGTATTTAAAATTTGCTCTAATAATGAAGGAGTAAAAAGCACTCTTGTAATTTTATGCTCTTCTAAAAAGCTTACTAATTTCCATGGATCGTAAATTGAGCTATCTGGAATAACATAAGTAGGGAAACCTTGAAGCAAGGCACGAATAGCTTCCCATACGAAAAAGACATTACAAGCTTCTCTTTCATTTTCTTGATATGGATAATAGTTATATCTCCAATAATACGAATTCACTGCACCCCTATGAGGACAAATAATCCCTTTTGGTTCACCTGTTGTACCTGAAGTCATTACACAATATGCAAGTGAGTCAATATCTGGTTTTTCTTGATTTGCGTAAAGTTCTGGAAGATTTTCTTTTTTTAATCTTTCTTGCCAATTCTCATCTAAACATACTATTTGCTCATTTTGTGGCAAGAATTCAATATATTCATTTGTCGTTACTATAACTTTTGGTTTAGCTTTATTTAATGCTTTTTTTAACAATTCTGTAGGATAAGCAACCTCTAAAGGCATATATGCTCCACCTGCTTTTAAAATTCCTAAATATGCAATTATATATTCAACTGAACTCTCAGTATAAATCCCACCAATATCATCAACACTCAAGCCTAAAGTTTGTAATTTTCTTGCTAATAAATCAGTTTGTTCGTCTAATTGCTTAAAGCTTATTTGTTTATCAACATCTAGTACTGCAATCTTTTCTGGGTTTTCTGACGCTTGTTCTTTGAAAAGTTCATGTAAACACTTCTTTGGATAGTCAGCACTTATCCCGTGCATAATCGAAAGAGGAAGAGCTTTTAAATCTTGCTTTAACTCTTTTACAATATCATCAAAAAGAATATCTTGTTTTGATACTGTATAAAAATGATCACCATCATACTCTTTAATTTTATATTCACTATTTGTATATTTTTCCCATTTTTGTATATCTTGTTCATTTAATAATGGATCAGTTTTACCAAAAGTTGCAGTTATTGGAATATTTAAAGCATCGCTTTTTTCGTACTCATAAGTTTCTGAAATTTCAAAATCTGCTCTAAGTGGTGGCAAAATAAAATCAAGTAACTCTTTATTCTCAAGCACATCTTCAGGTAATAAACCAAGCTCTAAGATTTTACTCATTAAATCCTCATCGCTAAGCGTATACATAGGCTCATCTTCTTTTGAATCCTCAGGAGCCTTATGAGATGATAGAATTAATCTAAGTGGTGGCATAATACCTTGCTTTTCAATCTCTTTAGCAACTTCGTAAGCAACTAAAGCACCAACACTATGACCAAACATAACATAAGGTTTATCTGAAATTTGAGATATTACATTAGCAATTTCATCTGATAGTTCAAACATATTGCAAATTGCATTTTCTTCACGTCTACTTCCTCGACCTGGAAAATTAAGCGCATAGACTTCTATAAAATCAGGTAATTTCTCTGCCCATTCTTTGTAAACATGTGACCCTCCTCCACCATGGGGAATACAAATCAAACGAATCTTTGCATTTTCTCTAGCTTCATAGCAACTTATCCAAGGGGTGTTGGTACTTGTAGTAATAGACATATTTTTTCCTTAAAATGATAAACTTTCCCAAGTAGTAAAATTCTGCAATAAATTTGACTTTAAAATGACAAAGTCAATAAGTTAAGACAGTAAACTTTTAATAATTAATAAAATTATATCTTATAAAATATTAGTTCTGCTAGCTAAAACAACTAATTGAAGCTTGTCAATAACAAAATTGTAAAATATACTTTATCTTCTTTTCATTTTCACTAAAAAGTCTTCATAGCGTGTTAATTCTCTTCAAGCTTTAAAGCTTTTTAATTATTTGGATAATAATTTGATTGTGATTATAAAGGGTTAAATTGAATTTATCTACGCCTAAAACTCAAACTTTTTAGTAAATCATTTTTTGTTATTAATTCATTATTATTTAAATCTGCAATTGTTCTTCCAACTTTTAAAACTTTATTTATACTTCTAAAAGATAATTGATAATTTATTTTTGCATTCTCAAATAAAATCTCTGCATCTTGATCTAAAAGACAATACTTTTTCACATCACTATCACTCAATTTACCATTTAGTTCTTTTTGTCCTCTTTGTTTTTGCTTTACAAACGCACTAATAACATTTTGATGTAATTCTTGTGAGCTTACAACATTTTTTGAATCATTAATAGTATCATTCATAATAACATACAAATCAATTCTGTCTAAAAATGGTTCTGATAATCTATTTTTATATCTTTGTATTTCAGCTTCATTACATCTACAATCTTTAATACTTGAAAGAAGATTTCCACAAGGACAAGGATTCATAGATGATATAAAAATAAATTTTGTTTCATATTCTGTTTTGCTATTTACTCTTGATATTAGTATCTTATTATCTTCTAATGGCTCTCTTAAAGCTTCAAGTATAGACTTAGAAAAATGCGGTAATTCATCAAAGAATAAAATACCATTATTACTAAGTGCAATTTCACCTATCTTAGCACTAGCACTTCCTCCTCCAAAAATTGATGACTTTGTAGAACTATGATGAGGATTTCTAAATACTCTTAATGCTGAAAACTCTATATTTTTATAATCTAAAGATTGAAGTTTAGCTTTTTCTAATATTTCATCTAAACTCATTGGTGGCAAAATATATCTTATTCTTTTACTAATCATACTCTTACCACAACCAGGACTACCTTCAAATAATAAGTTATGATTCCCTGCTGCACATATTAATGCAGCAAACTTTGCATTATCTTGTCCTAAAACATCAGAAAAATCATCTAGGTATATATTTTCATAATGGTATGTTTTATTCTCTATTTTTATATTTTTACTATTTAAATCAATTGATTCATGTTTATACTTAAGCTTGTCATTTGAATTAAAAAATTCAATTGCATCACTTATATCTTTTACTACATAAATTTCTAAATTTGGAATATTTGAAATTTTCATAGCACTTTCTATACAAACTAAAACTTTCATTTTCTTATTATTTCTTGCAAGCGATAAGACAAGTGGAAATATTGTGTTTGTGTCTTTAATTTTACCATCAAGACCAAGTTCACCAAATACAAAAAAATCTTTAAATATGTCTTTTTTTATATCATACAAAGCTATTTGTAAAGCAATTGCTAGATCAAAATGTGTACCTTTTTTATTAATATCAGAAGGTGATAAATTTACAGTGATTTTTAAAGGAGGGAATTTATAATCATTCATCAATAAAGCTGACTTTACTCTATCTTTTGATTCTTGAATACTAGTGGATATTAAGCCAACAATTGTGAAAGAAGGTAAACCTTTTGTAAAAGTTGATTCTACATTAATTATAAGTGCTTCTAAAGAGTCTAATGAGGCAGATTTGATGATTTTCATAATAATCCTATTTAAATAATAATAATTATTATATTTAAATAGGATTAATTACTAATTAATATTAAAAAACTATACTTTTAATATCATTACAATTAATAAAAAGGTATAAATATACTTTATAAATTCAATTTAAATTTACGGAGAATAATATATGAACTTAATTTCATGTCCAGAGTGTGAAAATCAAATACTAGAGAGAATGGGGACTATTTGTCCAAAATGTGGTTATACAGTTGGGTATTTTAATGAAACTAAAAAAAGACCAAAGTATGCTAAATTTTTTGCACTAAGTGTATTTTTACCTTTTCTGTCATTTTTAATAATAATTATTGCGTCAATAAATGAAATAGCTTTTTCTTTTGCTGTTATTTTCTTTTTATATATTGCATATAAATCTTGTCCATATTTATATAAAGAATTATTTATTACAAAATTTGAAAAAATGTTTTTTTGGGGAGTTTGGATATTAGTAAATAGTCTACTAATAACAATGATATATAATATAGTTAATAAAGTACAAGTAGTTTAAAAAATCAGAAAAAATATTAATTTATTTTTTCTGTTCTTTTAGTCTTTTTTTCCACTCTTTTTCAAATTTTTTTCTTTTTAAAAAAGATAAGTGTTCAATAAATAAATGTCCAGCTAAATGCTCCATTTCATGTTGCCAGGCAACAGCTAGAAAATCTTCAGCTTCCATAGTTTGCTTTTCACCATTTCTATTAAAATATTCAATAATAATATGCTGAGCTCTTGTAACGTCTTCTGTAAATCCAGGAACACTTAAGCATCCTTCTGTAAATACTTGCTCACCATCTTTGTGCGTAATGACAGGATTAATAGCTTCAATCAAATTATCTTTATTTTGAATATCTTCATCATTAGGTAAGCAAATAATTAAAATATTTAGAGGAACAGCAACTTGAATTGCAGCAAGACCAACACCTGCTTGATTAATCATTGTTTCATACATATCATCCAAAAGAGTGTGAAGTTCAGTATCGAACTTCACAACATCTTCAGATTTAACACGAAGTAATTTATTTGGGTAAGTTATAACTTCTCTAACCATAGTTTTTACTACTTATGCTTAGCTATAACTTCATCAATAAGACCATAATCAAAAGCTTCTTGTGCACTCATAAAGTTATCTCTTTCTGTATCATTTTCTACTTTTTCAACTGATTGACCAGTTTGTTCTGCAATCATAGCATTTAATTCGTCTTTCATTCTTTGAATTTCTTTAGCTTGAATTTGAATATCAGTTGATTGTCCTTGAGCACCACCTGATGGTTGATGTATCATTATTCTAGAGTTAGGAAGAGAATATCTTTTACCTTTTACTCCAGCTGATAATAAAAATGCACCCATAGATGCAGCTTGTCCTATACAAATAGTACAAACATCAGGTTTAATATAATTCATAGTGTCATATATAGACATTCCACTAGTAATTACTCCACCTGGAGAGTTTATATAAAGGTAGATATCTTTATCTGGATCTTCTGCTTCAAGGAAAAGTAATTGAGCAACAATTGTTGATGCCACTTGATCATTTACTTCTCCACTTAACATGATGATTCTATCTTTTAGAAGTCTAGAGTAGATATCATAAGATCTCTCTCCTCTTCCACTTTTTTCTACTACGTATGGTATATAACTCATTGTTTATCCTAAAGGTTTATTTTCCTAATTTTTCGTCTAATAATTTAGTAATAACTTTTTCTTCAATCATTGACATTTTAATTGCTGGTAAGTATCCTGCATCTTGATATTGTTTTAAAACATCTTGAGGATTTTGACCCATTTGCATTGCTTCATAATATAAAACTTGAGAAACTTCTTGATCACTAACTTCAACACTTTCAGCTTTTGCTAAAGCATCAACAATAAATGTAGCTTTTACTGAACTTTCAGCATCTGCTCTTAATTCTTCTCTCATTTCTTCAACTTTTGCAGCATCTTCTTGTAAAGCTTTGATTTCATCTTCGCTTAATGATCTTACTTTATTATTTAAAGCTTGATTAATTTCTTGATCAACTACAGTTGATGGTAATGCAAAGTTTACTTTTTCAACTAATGTTTCTAAATATGCAGGTTTTAATTCTTCTCTGTAATATTTATTTTTAGCTTCAGCTTTCATTTGTTCTTCAAGTTTTTCTTTTAACATATCAAGAGTTGCGTTTTCTTCACCTTGTAACATTTTAGCAGCAAATTCATCATTTAATTCTGCTGCTTTTTTCTCTTGGATTTCATGTAATGTTACTTTAAATACAGCTTCTTTTCCAGCTAAATCTTTTGATTGGTATTCAGCAGGGAATGTAACAGTAATATCTTTTTGTTCTTCATATTTCATACCAATAACTTGTTCTTCAAAACCTGGGATAAATGAACCTGAACCTACATGTAGTGCATATTTATCAGCTTTTCCACCTTCAAATGCAACACCATCAACAAAACCTTCAAAGTCAATTAAAGCGTGATCTTGATCTTTAACCATTCTTTTTCTAGAAATTTTAGTTAAAGGAGCAGATTGAGTTGCTAATTCTTCTAATTTTGTATCAATTTCTTTAGCATCTACTGCTTTATCTTCAACTTCTGGTAATAATGATTTATAATCACCTAAGTCAACTGCTGGTTTACAAGCTACTGATACTTCAATATCAATTGAACCATCTTCTTTTTTATCAAACTTAGAAATTGAAGGCTCACCTACTAAATCTTCATTCGCTATGTTTAATTCTTTTAAACCATTTGCTAATACAGCTCTTAATGCTTCACCTTCAGCATCTTCTGTCAATTTGTCAGCATATCTTTGTTTAACAACAGCAACAGGTACTTTACCTTTTCTAAAACCTTGAATATCCATAGTTTTTGCAGCTTGTTTAGCTACTTTGTCTAAGTTAATATCAATTGTCTCTTTTGCGATTGTTGCAGATATAACTGCGTTTGCTTCGTCAACTTTTTTTGCGTTAAATTCCATCAAATTTGCTCCGATTGTTATAATTTTAATCGTGATTTTATCTAAAAATTAATAAAGCTTTAATAAAATACATTTCCAAGGAGTTTTCAATTGCAATTTTTATACATAAATGTTATTTATTTAATGCTAATACCTTCAATAATATTGATGATATTAATCATAAAGAAAAAAAATTCATTTGAGAAATATTTCACAGAAGAAACTCTTAATAAATTAAGTATTTCAAATAATTACTTTTCAAATAAAGCTAGAAACACAACATTATTTATTTCATTATTATTTATGATTTTTGCATTAGCTAGACCTGTTACAAATGAAAAAATACATGATACAAAACAGCAATTAAATGCAATTGTTATTGCTATTGATGTTTCAAAATCAATGATGGCAAATGACATTTACCCAAATAGATTAGAATTTGCAAAGAAAAAATTATTAGATATTATTGAATTATCAAAGACAAATGCACTTGGCGTTATTTTATTTGCTAAATCTTCTTTTATACTTTCACCTATAACACAAGATTTTAGCTCTCTTAAAATTTTAATTAAAAATTTAGACACAGGAATAAACTTTGATAATGGTACAGATATTTACTCAACTTTAGAAACTACAAATAAGTTATTAGAAAATTACACTGCTAAAAATCTTATTCTTCTAAGTGACGGAGGGGATAAAAATGAGTTTAAAGAAGAAATAGAATTTGCAAATAAACGTAATATTACGGTATTTACAATAGGAACTGCAACAAATGAAGGTTCTGCTATTAAATTAGATGATGGAAATTATTTAGTAGATACAAAAGGAAATATTGTAAATGTAGATTTAAATGAAAATATTAAAAAGCTAAGTCTTGAAACAAGTGGTGGATATATTAATTATTCATTAGATTCTAACGATATAAGTGAAATTTTAAAAGAAATAAACTCTAAATCAGAAAAACAAGAGTTTAAAGAAAAGCGATTTAAAACGTATACTGAATTGTTTATTTACCCTTTATCATTAGGACTCTTTTTTTTACTTATTGCTTTTTCATCTTTACCAAGTTTTAAATCAAAGAATAAGATTAATATATTTATGCTTTTTACAATATTTTATTTTCTTAATAACACTGATATAAAAGCTTCTATTTTTGATTTTAAAACAATTGATAAAGCTGATAGTGCATATAAGTCTGAAAATTATAAAAAAGCAATTGAACAATATTCATCACTTGAGCAAAAAGAGCAAACAAAATATAATCTTGCTAACTCATTGTATAAAGATAAAAAATATGAAGAAGCAATAAAAAAATATAAAGATATTAAAAGTGATGATAAATATTTTAACTTTAAAAGATTACATAATCTTGGAAATTCATATGTAAACACAGGAAACTTAGAAAAAGCAAAGAGTTCTTATAAAAAAGCTTTAAAAATAAAAAATGATAAGCAGACAAAAGAAAATTTAGAATTAGTTGAGAAAGAAATAGAAAAGAAAAAACAAAATGAACAAAATAAAGATTCAGAAAAAAAAGATTCTAAAGATAATAAAAAGGAAACAAAAAAAGACGAAAGTAAGAAAGAAAATAGAAATAAAAAAGAAGATGAAGAAAAACAAAAAGATAAAAAAACTTATAATCAAAATGAAATATCAGATTTAGAAGAAGAAAAATGGATTAAGCAACTAGAAAATCAAAAAACAAACTCACTTTTGAAGAAAATGAACTCAATCAAAAAAGAAAATGACTTAGAAAACCCTTGGTAGTTTCATATAAATTACATATAAATTACATTAAAAGCTTAATTTAATACTTTTTTTTATATTATTAATTACTAAAAAAAAGGAGAAAAGATGAAGAAAAGTGTATTAAGTTTAACATTAGTAGGTGCATTAAGTATTCCTGCAATGGCTGCTCAATTTATTACAATTGGAACAGGTGGTGTTACTGGTACTTACTATCCAACAGGTGGTGCAGTTTGTAGAATGGTAAACAAACTTAAAAAAGAAACTGGTATTAGATGTACTGTTGAATCAACTGGTGGTTCAGTTTATAATGTGAATACAATCAAAGCAGGTGAACTTGATTTTGGTATTTCTCAGAGTGATACAGCATACCAAGCATATAATGGTCAAGGTAAATTTGAAGGTAAAGCACACAAGGATTTAAGATCAGTTATTGCTATTTATCCTGAATTACTTGCATTTGTTGCTAGAAAAGATAGTAATATCAATTCTATTGCAGATATGAAAGATAAAAAAATTAATATTGATGTTCCAGGTTCAGGTACAAGAATGACTACTGAAATTGTAATGGACGCATTTGGTATTAAAAACTCTTCATTAGCTTTAAAAAGTGAACTAAAGTCTACTGAGGGTCCAAATATGTTAAAAGATAAAAAAATTGATGGTTACTTTGGTATGTTTGGACATCCAACTGCAAATATTAAAGATGCATCTAACTCTGTAGATATTAACATCGTACCAATTGATGGAGAAGCTGTTGATAGATTAGTTAAAAAATATCCATATTATGCAAAAGGTTCTATTTCTGGAACATTTTATAAAGGTGTAACTAATGATGTCCCAAGTATTGGAGTTAAAGCAGTACTTGTTTCTTCAACTGCATTAGATACAAAAGCTGTTTATGTTGTAACTAAAGCAATTTTAGATAATTTTGAAGATTTTAAAAAGCTTCATCCTGCGTATAAAACAATTACTAAAAAATCGTTATTAGATGGTTTATCGGTTCCTCAACATGAAGGTGCAAAAAAAGCATTTAAAGAAGCAGGTCTTCTGTAAAATAGTTTTTTGATTAAAAGGCTAAAGAAATTAAAACTCTTTAGCCTTTTTTAAGATATTCAAAAAGACTAGTGAAAATAGTTTTTTTGAATATCTAAATAATTATAAGGATTTATATGGCAAACGATATTGCTTCAAATCAAATAAATGAAGAAGAATTAATATCCGATTTAGAAGGTCAAAGATCATTTGATAAAACAAATTGGGAATTTTGGCTTATAGGAATTGTTGCATTTCTTTGGTCTGCTTATCAGCTTTATGTAGCAGTAGTACCTACAAATGGAGCTTTCATACGTTCTGTACACTTAACATTTGCTATAATATTATGTTTTATGATGTACCCTATGTATAAATCAAGAATATTAAAATTTAAAATTCCTTGGCATGCTTTTGCTTTTGCTATTATTGGGGCATTAGGCTCTTTGTATGTTTATTATGATTATACAGGACTATCAATGCGTGCAGGTGCATATCTTGGTAGAGATGTAATAATTGGACTTGTTACAATGGTTATTATACTTGAAGCTGCAAGAAGAGCTTTAGGTATGGCACTTTCTGTTATAGCGATATGTTTTTTACTATATGATTACTTTGGTCAATACATGCCCGATTTAATTGCACACAAAGGTGCAAGTTTAACAAAACTTTCTGCTCAAATGTATTTAACAACTGAAGGTATTTTTGGTGTTCCCCTAGGAGTATCAGCTGGATTCGTTTTTCTTTTTGTACTTTTTGGAGCACTTTTAGAACGTGCTGGTGCAGGAGATTATTTTATAAATATGGCTTATGCAGCTTTAGGAAAATACAAAGGAGGACCAGCTAAAGCATCAGTTGCTGCGTCTGGTCTTACTGGTATAATTTCAGGTTCATCAATTGCAAATACAGTAACAACAGGAACTTTTACTATTCCTTTAATGAAAAGATTAGGATTCCCAGCACATAAAGCAGCAGCAGTTGAAGTTGCTGCTTCTACAAATGGACAATTAATGCCTCCAATTATGGGAGCTGCTGCTTTTATTATTGCAGAGTTTTTAGGGCTTGCTTATACTGATGTTGTTATGGCTGCATTTATTCCAGCTTTTGTTTCTTATTTTGCACTATTTTATATAGTTCATTTAGAATCATTAAAATTAGGACTTGAAGGTGAAGAGCCTAGTAAACTTGCACGTGTTTGGGATATATTTAAACAAGGAATTCATTATATAATTCCTATCTTCTTCTTAATTTACACATTAATTGTATTAAAAGAATCAGCACAAAGTGCAGCTTTGAGTGCTATTCAATTTATGATGTTAATAATGGTTACTCAAAAACCAATAGCTGCAATATTAAGAAAAGAGAAGCTTACTAAAAGAGTATTCTTAGAAGGTTTTGAAGATATTGCAATTGGTATGGTAAATGGTGCTAAAAATATGGTTCCAATTGCAATAGCAACTGGTGTTGCTGGTATAGTTGTAGGTTCTGTAACTCTTACTGGAATTGGACAAGTTTTAATTGAAGTAATTGAAGAGCTTTCAGGTGGATATATCTTAGCTATTTTATTATTTACAGGAATTATTTCACTAATACTTGGGATGGGACTTCCTACAACTGCAAATTATATTATTATGGCAAGTTTGACAGCACCTATTATTATAGGACTTGCTGGAGATAGTGGCTTTTTAATTCCAACAATTGCAGCTCATCTTTTTGTATTCTATTTCGGAATTCTAGCTGATGACACCCCGCCAGTTGGAATTGCTGCATATGCAGCAGCAGGAATTGCAAAATCTGATCCAATTAAAACAGGTATCCAAGGTTTTGCTTACGATATAAGAACTGCTATTTTACCATTTGCATTTTTCTTTAATAATAAACTATTACTTATCGCAGGTGTAGATGAAAATGAACCTGATAATCCAGCTTTATGGCAATGGATTACAAACCCTGCTGAAATTTTACTAATATTTACTATGGCAGTTATTGGAATGTTCGCATTTTCTAGTGCTACACAGAGTTATTTTATGATTAAAACAAGTATTATTGAAAGGTTGGCTTTCTTCAGTATTGTACCATTTATGTTAGTACCTAATATTACTCAAGAGTGGTTAAGTTTACCACATGAATATATATCTTATATCATTGGGATAAGTATATATCTAGTTATTTATTTATCACAAAAAATTAGAATGAAAAAATTAGGATTAGTTTACTAAAAATAAAAAAGAATAAAATCTAAAAACTAATAGTTTTTAGATTTTCTCATTTGAAGTAGTTCTTTTTGAACTGAAATATTTACAGCCTCATTTGGTTCATAATCAAGTGAATAATTTCTTCCATCATAATCAACAGAGTTTAATATTATCTTCATAGCTTCAAGTCTAGCTTTATGCTTATCATCACTTCTTACAATATTCCAAGGTGCAGATCTAGAAGTTGTTCGTCTAAGCATTTCATATTTTTTTTCAGAGAATTCATCCCATAAGTCTTGTGCTTGCATATCAACTTCTGAAAACTTCCATTGTCGTAATGGATCTTCTATTCTTCTATCAAATCTTCTTTTTTGTTCTTCTTTTGAAACAGAGAAATAAAGCTTGATTAAAATCATACCTTGTCTTACTAAATCTTGTTCAAAATTAACAACATCTTCCATAAAGATTTCATGTTCTTCCTTTGTACAAAAACCGAAAATAGGTTCAACCATAGCTCTGTTATACCAAGATCTATCAAATAAAACTATCTCTCCACCTCTTGGGAAATGTTCTATATATCGTTGAAAGAACCATTGTGTTCTTTGCGTTTCTGTTGGCTTTCCAAGTGCAACTATTCGGTAATGCTTATTATTCATATATCTAGTCATTCGTCTAATTGCACCACCCTTTCCAGAGGCATCCCTACCTTCGAAAATGATAATCATTCTTTTACTATTTGATTCTAAGTAGTTTTGTAATTTAATTAATTCAATTTGATATTTTTTAAGCTCTTCAAGGTCATAAATCTTTTGGATACCTTCTTTTAAAACATGAGAATTTAATTTTTTATAATCCCCTAAAATAGATATTAGTTCATTATTTTCATCAATTAATTTGTTAAGTTGTTCATTATTATTAGTACTTTCATTAACTACATTATTTTTTGCTGGCTCTATAATTTTTTCATTTATCACTATCGTATCTTTAAATTTTTGCATTAAATATAATGCTGACTTTTTTGTTAAGTTATCTTTTCTTGTATAACCTAAAACCTTTACGTATCTTTTCTTATCATGTTGAAACCTAGCTATATATTTTTTCCCAAAAGTTGGATGTGAAGCCTTTGAGATATATAGTCCACTATGGTTTGTTTTTTCGAAATCACTTAAAATCATTATTAATGAGACCTTGCAAATTTATTTTCTTGTTCCATATTTTCAATCTCTTCTGTACCACTTATTAGAATTGAATTATCAATTTTAATATCTTCTAAAGCAATCTGATTTGGATACTCTACATGAGATAAAATATATTTAATACAGTTTAATCTAGCTTGTTTTTTATTATCACTTTTAATTATTGTCCAAGGCGACACATCTGTATTTGAAGCCATCAACATGGAGAACTTAGCGATAGTATACTTATCCCATAATTTTTGAGATTCTTTATCAACGGGTGAAAGTTTATATTGCTTGAGAGGATCAACTTCTCTTCTTTTAAATCTTTTAGCTTGTTCTTTTTTAGATACTGAGAAATAAAATTTCATTAAAATAATTCCAGATTTTACAAGCATTTGTTCAAACTCAGGTACTTCTTTCAAAAATTCATGATGTTCATTAGTAGAACAAAATCCCATTACAGGTTCAACTCCAGCTCTGTTATACCATGATCTATCAAACAAAACAATTTCACCTGCGCTTGGTAGGTATTGAGTATATCTTTGAAAATACCATTGAGAAGTTTCTCTATCACTTGGCTTTTCTAATGCAACTACTCTAGCACCTCTTGGATTTAAATGCTCGGTAATTCTTTTGATAGTTCCACCTTTACCAGCAGCATCTCTACCTTCAAAAATCATTAAAACTTTTAAGCCCTTGTCTTTTACATGATTTTGAAATTTTAATAATTCTATTTGCATTTTTGTTAGTTCTTGTTCGTATTCAAGTGTTTCTTTTTTAACCCAAACTCGAACTTTCTTTACTTTCTTTTTCTTATCTTTACCCATTGACAATTAATCCTTTATGAAAGTCTGCGTATATACTCATTATATCCAAAATTGTTTACAATTTGATAACAATCATCTGATACTTTTATCACTATTGATGGTAATTTTATTCCATTAAATGTGGTAGTTTTTACCATTGTGTAGTGAATCATGTCTTCTAAAATAATTTTATCCCCTACTTTTAAAGGTTTGTCAAAAGAATAATCACCAATTATATCGCCAGCTAAACATGTATTTCCACCTAATCTGTAAGTAAACTTTTTCTCATTTGCATTTCCTGCATTTCTAATCTCTGGACGATATGGCATTGCTAAAGTATCTGGCATATGTGATTCAGCTGATGTATCTAAAATAGCTAAATACATTCCATTTTTTACTACGTCTAAAACAGTTGCTACTAAATACCCAGTTTGCCAACCTATAGCTTCACCTGGTTCTAAATATATTTTTAAATGAGGATATCTTTTTTTAAAATCTTTTAAAAGTTTAATTAAACCCTCAACATCATAATCACTTCTTGTGATATGATGTCCTCCACCAAAATTAACCCATTTTAATTGTGAGAAATATTGTGAGAAGTTTTTTTCAAAAGCTGCTAATACTCCTTCTAAAGCATCAACATTTTGTTCACAAAGAGCATGAAAATGTAAACCTTCAATACCTTCTAAATTGTCATCCTCAAAATTTTCTTTTGTAATTCCAAGTCTTGAATTAATAGCACAAGGATTATATAAATCAACCTCAACACTTGAATACTCAGGGTTTATACGAAGTCCTATAGATGTTTTTCCTATTGCTTTACTCTTAAATTGATTTAATTGATTAAATGAGTTAAAAACTAAATGATTTGATAGTTCAATAATTTCTTCGATTTCTTCATTTTTAAAAGCTGGTGAATAAGTATGAACTTCTCCACCGAATTTTTCTTTTGCAAGCATTGCTTCATGAAGACCTGAAGCACAACATCCTTTTAAGTATTTTTTACACAAATCAAATGTTGAATATAATGCAAAGCCTTTTAAAGCTAAAAGGATATTTACATCTGCTTCATCTTGTATTTTTTTTAATAGTTTCAAGTTGTTTTCTAGTAAATCTTGTTCACATACAAAACTAGGACTTGGTAACTCTTCAAAACTATTTACTATCTCTTTAATCTTCTTCAAATGGTTCAAAATCCTCTTTTGTTACACCACAGTCTGGGCATTCCCAATCATCTGGTATATTTTCAAATGCAGTTCCTGCTTCTATCCCAGAATCTGGATCACCTAAGGCTGGATCATAAATATAATCACATACTGTACATATATATTTTTGCATTGTTAACTCCTAATATTTTATAAAATATTATACAAGTTTATTAATTGCAAAAGTACTTAATTAAAAAATTAGTTTTAGAATTTAAACTTATTTTATTTTTCTTAATCAAGTGGTAGTTCTAAAATTTTCCAAGGTAAACCTTGTGTCATTAACTCATCCATAAATGGCTTAGCATCAAACTCTTCAATATTAAATACACCTTTTCCATCCCAGATACCTTTATAAATCATCTTAGTACCTATCATTGCTGGAACTCCTGTAGTATAACTTACAGCTTGTGCTCCAGTTTCTTTATAACACTCTTGATGATCACAGATATTATAGATATATACTTTCTTTTTCTTTCCATCTTTAATTCCAGTTATAATACATCCAATATTTGTCTTACCAACCGTTCTTGGACCTAATGATGCAGGATCTGGTAATAATGTAGCTAAAAACTCTATAGGAATAATCTTTTGTCCCTTGTGCTCTACTTCTTTAATACCTAACATTCCTACATTTTCTAGGCATCTCATATGTTGTATATAAGAATCTCCAAAAGTCATGAAAAATCTAATCCGTTTTAATCCTTTTATGTTTTTACATAAAGACTCTAACTCTTCATGATATAAAAGATACGAAGGTTTTACACCAACTTCTGGATAATCATGGTCAACTTTTATCTCTAATGGTTTAGTTTCAATCCATTCTCCAATACCTTGGTCATTTTTTTGCCAATATCTACCATTTGCAGATACTTCACGTAGATTTATTTCTGGATTAAAGTTCGTAGCAAATGGGTATCCATGATCTCCCGCATTACAATCCATAATGTCAATATAGTTTATCTCATCAAATAAATTTTGTTGCGCATATGCACAAAATACACCTGTAACACCTGGATCAAATCCTGAACCTAATAGAGCTTTAACTCCAGCTTTTTCAAATTGCTCTTGTTTAGCCCACTGTTCTTTATACTCAAACTTAGCCTCATCAGGATGTTCATAGTTTGCTGTATCTACATAATCAACACCAGTAGCCGTACAAGCGTCCATGATAGTTAAATCTTGGTAAGGTAATGCAACATTTAAAACAACTCTTGGTTTTACATCTTCAATTAGTTTTATAAGTGCTGGGACATTATCTGCATCTACTGATGCAACTTCTATATCTACACCTTGATTTTTTAAAATATCATCTCTTATAGATTCACATTTTGCAATAGTTCTTGATGCTAATGTGATTTTTTCAAATGTATCGATATTCATTGCACACTTTACAGTTGCTACTCTACTAACACCTCCAGCTCCAATAATTAAGATACCTGTATTTGCATTTGTCATTTTGACCTCTTATGTTTTATTATTGTTTGGATTATATTATGTTTTAAGTAAATATTTGTTAAAGTTGCGAACAATATATGGGGATGATTTGGCTTCGATTAGAGCATTGAAGTTTGGTTGCATGTCGGCCTGAACACGCCGTTATACGGTTCATAATTTTTAAACGCAAATAATAACAATTATTCTCCAGCTTACGCAGCAGCGTAAGTTTTAATTTAGACTCCCCTTAATTGGGTCGAGACTAGGAGGCTCATTCTACTGATGCTATATAGGTAGATTTAAATGAGCTCACCCTAATAGCTTATCTTTGAAGTATTGATTGACCTTTGAAGAGACATTCCAAATCTTAGCTTTTATAAGCCTTGCAGGTTGAGCTTATAAAAAGTGAAATTAATCGACCTCTTCTAAACATGTAGACGCCACGCGGATATGTTTTAAGACTCCGGTTCAATCCCGGACATCTCCACCAATACATTTTACAAAATAATCTTATTCACCAAATAGTTCTTTTCTTTTTTTAAGAACCTTTCTTGCGTATTTCATACCAACAGTAGAGTTTTTATAGCCTGTATTGTACATACTTAATGCACACATAATATTGTTATTACATGTTTTTAAATTCCATTTATATATTTTTGCAGCAACATCAATATTAACTTCTTCGTCAAGTAAATCATCATTGTCTAAATTAAGTCTGTTTAAATGAATTTTATTTATTTGACACATTCCTATGTCATAGTTTAAAAGTAAAGGATCTAATACAAAATCCATGTATAAGTTTGCAGATATAGAGTTTGTAAAGTAGTGAGGTCCTCTTTGGATATCTAGAATAGATTTATTTACGTTTATCACATAAGGTTTTAGATTACTTTCTTTTTTGCATATTGCTATTAGTGTTTTATGATTTATATTGTTATCTTTTGCAATATCATAGAACTTTTCATACAAGGACTTAGATGAACATCCTGTAAATAAAAAGATTAATATTGAAGATATTACAAATAAATTTAGTGTATTTTTTATCATGAAAAGAATTAATTTTTGATTTTTATTCGTAGGTACACTTTGTATTTTAATTTATCAAGTTTTATTGATAAATCTTCTATATTTTCAGATTCTAATTCCACTAACATTTTACTATAACTTCTAATTTCCTCATCTGTAATATCTACGATTAATAAGTCTTTAGTCGAAAATGATTTACTATTAACAGTATCAATCATTTCTTGAATACTTTCTTTGTTTACTTTTTTATATAACTTACCATTTCTATGGTAAACTTTATCAAAATAACCTTGTTCTTCAAAGCTCATAATCTATCCTTTTATTTTAAGTTTTATTTGTTTTCTTCAATCAACTTTTTAGATTTTTCAATACAATTAATAAAGTATTTTCTACTATTTAAAATATAAATAACCGTAAGAGCAATAAGACAGAAAAGTATTCCAAGGATATAGTTTACTCCTAAAATACTATTAATAAGCTCTGATATAACCTTGATATTTGATAATGATATTAATAAACCAAACGAGACAATAAAAGGCAAAATCACTTTCCAAAAAATTGAAAATGTGCTAGAAACACTAATCAAAAGTTTTATACTTGAATAAAAATCACTTTTTATATAAATTAAAAGTTTGTCAAGATTTTCTATACTCTCAACAGCTGTAGTAAAATCTTCTATTTCTTTATATGTTTTGTTAAACATTTTCTATCCTAGTAATTTCTGACTATTTTAGCAAAAAAAGTTTATAACATACAAGTTATAAACTTTTTATTTCATATTATTTCATATCTTCGTATATTTCTTTTATAGCTTCCATGAAATAAGGATGATGATTTGGTGTTTTAGCAACTCTATAGTCTTCAAGTCCTAACTCTTCTGCAACTTCTAAATACTCCATGTCTAATTCATATTCTGTTTCTGAATTATCAACTGTAAAAGATATTGGATAAAGAATTACTTTCGATTCAATTTCAGCTAATTTGTCTTCAAGATACGGTCTTAACCATTCCATTGGTCCAAGTCTTGATTGGTATGCTACATGAATTTTTTTAAATTTTATACCTTGTTCCGCAAGCTCTTTTTTCGCACATTCAACATTTGCTAAAATATGTTTTTGATATAAATCACCTTTGTCAACAATTCTTTGAGTTAATCCGTGCGCTGAGAAAATAAGTTCAAAATCTTCTGAATTTTCACCCTCTTTTAACGTTTCTTTTATTCTTTCAACTATGGCTTTGTTATAATTTTTGTTTTCGTAATAACTATCTATTGTTTTTACTTTTTTATCTAAATTATATTTTTTAGCAATTTTCATAAAGTCTTCAATCGAAGATTTTGTTGTCGTACTTGAATAATGAGGATACATAGGAATAGCATAAATTTCATCATAATTTACAAGTTTTTCCATCACTTCAGTTGCAAATGGTGGAGTATATCTCATCTCATGAAAAACATCTGCATCTAATTCTCTATTTAATCGTCTTACTAATCTTTTTGTATGTCCTACAATAGGAGACATTCCGCCTAATTTATTATAATTTTCTTGCGATTCTTTTAATCTTTTAAAGATAATTAATTCGCCAATCATTGCTCTTATTGGCTGTGGTGCTCCAATAATATATTTATCATTAAACATATTTCTTAAAAAAACTTTTACTTCATCTACGTTATTGGGTCCACCCATGTTCATTAAAACAACTGCTCTTTTCAAAATCTTGTACCTCTTTTGTAAATATTTTGTATACTCTATCTTTTTTGTCAATTATTCATAGGTATATTTTGTCATTTAATATAAATATTAAAATTCATTACCATCTATAGCATTGTATGAAAGACTAGAAACTCTACCATCATCAACACTATATGATATTTCTATTGGTCTGCAACAAACCTCGCAATCATCTACTAGAGTTGTATATTCGTAAACTCCCGTATCAACTAAAACTGTTATTGCTTGAAGACAATATGGACATTGGATGTTCATTTCTTCCATTTTCTATCCTTATTTATTTACATTATTCTGAATTTTTATTTCTCTTATAATATTTGTACATATACACAATAAAATGAATACTACAATTATTTATCTTATTTTAAATTTAAGTATAATATTCTTTTTAGAATATGATAAAATGTTAATTTAAAAGGATACAACATCGCAAATTTTGAACTTAAAACTCCTCATTTAGCTAGTGATGGAATAATAAAATTATATGATGAAAAAAATATTTTTCAAGGTATTGTATTAATTCAAAGATTAAATGAACCAAAAGGTATAGCAATTCCTGGTGGATTTGTAGATATTGGTGAAAGTGTTGAAGAGGCAGTAATAAGAGAAATGAAAGAAGAAGTTACACTTAATGTAAAAATAGAAAAACTTTTAGGTGTATATTCGAATCCTTTAAGAGATAAAAGATTCCACTGTGCATCTTGTGTTTTTGTTTGTAATGCTTATGGAAAACCTAAAGCAGCAGATGATGCAAAAGATGTTTATATTTATACTCTTGAAGATATACCTTTTGAAAAACTAGTTTTTGATCATGCAGAAATCTTAAGAGATTTTATAAAAGATTTTAATAAATAAAAATAAGTATTTTTTAAGTAGATAATACATAGAATACAACAACTTATACTAAGGATAATAATATTGGAAGCACAATATGAAGAAATGATCGTACTTGTAATTGTATTACTAGCGGGTTTTATAACTTGGAAAATGGTAAAAGATTTTTACATAACAAAACTACATAGAGTTCTTGCACACTTGATAGCAGTTACAACTGCATCTTTTATGCTTTTATCAACACTGTTCTTGTTTATGCCTAAAGATTATCAAAGAACATTAGATGGAACAAGTTCAGAAGTAGAACTTAGTTTTATGTCAGTATTAACTGTATTAGTTATGCTTGCAGTTTTATTTGTATTCTTTAAATACTCTCCACAAGGTACAAAAAAGAAATAGGTTTATATAACCTATTTTCTTTTATAGACCCCAAAAAAAATTTAATCTTAAATACTTATTTTGAGTATATTAAGAGAGAACTCTTAATATGTTACTGACAATCTTCACAAATTCCATGAAGTTGCATAGAATGACTCGTGATTTTAAACTTATTTTTTTTTGCAATTCGCTCTTGTCTTTTTTCAATCTCATCATCTAAGAATTCAACTATTTTTCCACATTGAGTACAAATTAAATGATCATGATGTGATTTTGCATTACTTTCATATTTTTTACCATCGCTACCAAAAGCAATAGACGCAATTAAATCAACCTCTTCCAAAAAGCTTAAAGCTCTATATACTGTAGCAATTCCAATATTTGACTCTGGGTATTTAGCCTTTACGTCATTATAAACTTCTTCTGCACTTAAATGATCTTCAGCATGAGTTAAAATACTTAAAACAATTTCTCTTTGTTCTGTATATTTAAGACCTTTTTGTTTTACTATTTTTTTTAACTCTTCAATCGCTTCTTCACTACTAATCATATAAATATGCCTCTTATAATTGTATAATTTAAAGTAGTATATCAAAAGTTTTTTAAAATTACAAATAGTAATTATTATCATTTAATAGTAATCGTCCTAATACTAATTACTACAATCAAGATATGATAAGTGAAGTTTAGTTATAATAATCATTATTAATTATAAAAAAGGTTGAAGATGACTCTTGATAAATTAAATATCGGTGATATTGCAGTTATTAAAGCTGTAAATTGCGATAGTGAATTAAAAAATAGATTTTATTCATTTGGAATCGTAAAGGGTTCAAAATTATCAGTTGAAGAAATAACACTTGCAAGAAGTACTATGGAAATTAAAATTAAAAATACAAAAGTAGCAATAAGATTAAAAGAAGCTTCTAAAATAGAGCTATTTAATGAACAATAAAATAATAAAAGTAGCGTTAGTTGGTCAACCAAATGTTGGAAAATCTATGCTTATTAATTCAATCTCAAATGCAAGATTAAAAGTAGGTAATTTCTCAGGAGTTACAGTTGCAAAAGAAGAAGTATATTTAACATATAAAAATTATAAAATAGAAATAACTGATTTACCAGGTGCTTATTCTTTAAATGAATATACAATTGAAGAAAAAGTTACCAAAGAATTTCTAGATAATTCACCTTATGATATTATTCTAAATGTTTTAGATTCAACAAATCTTGAAAGAAACTTATTTTTAACATCAGAGTTATTAGCTTTGGATAAAAAAATGATCATTGTTCTAAATATGATTGATGAGGCACAAAAAGAGAATATACAAATAGATGAAAAACAATTAAGCAAAATCCTTGGCAAGCCTTGTTTTAAAACTAGTGCTGCTAAGAATATAGGAATTCAAGAAGTTCTTGAAGCAATAGTTAGTAAATATGAAGATGAAAAACTTCCTTCAAAACTTATATTTTCAGATGTAATTGAAGAAGAAATAAATAATATTTCAAATTTGTTTAAAGATACAGGATTTAAAACTAATTGTACATATAGAGAACTAGCACTGAAGCTTTTAAAAGAAGATAAACAAACTTATAAAATATTTCATGATGAACCAATTTGGGTAAAACTACAACCTGTTTTAAACAATGCTTTTGAACATTTAAATATTCATTATGATACTAAAAATGTAGAGGATATTTTCAATGACGAAAAATTCGCTTTTGCTAAAGGTGCTGTAACTGAAATAGTTAAACATAACATATCGACAAATAAAACAATAACAGAAAAAATTGATTCAATTTTAATTCACAAGATATTTGGTATTCCAATTTTTCTTTTTTTAATGTGGGGATTATTTCAATTAACTTTTGTACTTGGAAATATTCCAATGGATATGATAGATACTTTCTTTGCTAGTTTGATTGATACAACTAAAGAACTTTTAGGAGATAATGAGATTTCTTCTATTATTGCAGATGGTGCAATTGCAGGAGTTGGTGCAGTTATTTTATTTCTTCCTAATATTGTAATATTATTTTTAGGAATTGCTTTACTTGAAACAACTGGATATATGAGTAGAGTTGCTTTTCTTTTAGATGGATTTTTTCATAAATTTGGATTACATGGGAAATCATTTATTCCATTAGTTACAGGTTTTGGATGTTCTGTTCCAGCTTATATGGCAGCAAGAACATTAAAAAATGAAAAAGATAGATTATTAACTTTATTTATAATAGGATTTATGTCTTGTGGAGCAAGGTTACCTATATATGTTTTACTTACTGGTGCATTTTTTTCACCTGAAAATGCTGGAAATATAATATTTCTAATCTATATATCGGGTGCATTACTAGGTTTATTAGCTGCAAAAATATTAAAAATAGTAGTGTTTAAAAGTGAAGATGAACCTTTTGTAATGGAAATGCCAAAGTATAGAATGCCATCTTTTAAACTTATTAGACATACAGTTTCAAATCAAGCTTATATGTATTTAAAGAAAGCTGGGACATATATCTTAGCAGCTTCATTACTAATTTGGTTTGCGTCAAATTATCCAAAGTATCCATTAATAGAAGAAGAATATTCTATAAAGATTGAACAAGCTATGAGTGAAGAAGAACAGTCCTACTTAAGTGGGAAACTTGCATTACATAACTTAGAAAATTCATACTTAGGAAAAATTGGGAAATTTTCAGAACCGCTTTTTGAACCATTAGGATTTGATTGGAAAATGTCTGTAGCATTAGAAACAGGATTAGCTGCAAAAGAAATTGTTGTATCAACTCTAGGTATTTTATATGGCTTAGGAGAAGATAATGATGAAAACTCTAAGGGTTTACTTGAAAAAATAAAGAACAATATCCCTTTTGCATCAGCTGTATCGTTTATTGTCTTTGTAATGATTTATTTACCTTGTTTAGCTGCATCAATGGTTTTTGCTAAAGAAGCTGGAGGATGGAAGTATTTAGGATATTTATTTGTGTTTACAACTGCAACTGCATGGGTTTTTTCATATATAGCATATAATATAACAAAGTTGATCGTATAAGAATCTTCTTACACGATTAATTATTGTAATTTAAAACTTGTAATATATGATTTTTCATTTTCAATAACTTTAAAAGTCCAAGAGCCTTTTAATCTACCATTGATATATCTATAATCATAAATTGATGCATGCCCAGCAGGTATTAACATATTTCTACTTCTTGAAACATCACCTTGTGGATCTATCCATTGAACAACAATATTTCTGTCACTTGAATTTCTATTTGTTTCAAATTTACAGATTATTGAATTTTCATCTTGTAAAATCAAACAATCAGCAGATGGTTCAATTTTTGAATTTATATCTTCTGCATTTGTAATTGTTACAAAAAACAAAAAAGGAAATAAGTATTTAATCATTTGTATTCTCGCTTTCACTCTTATCAACATCCATATATTTTAACAATAGATGTTTTATAGGAGCATAAAATGTTGTCATTGACACTATAGCTATAACTAATTGAGATATTTTGAAAAGATTGCTATTTTCATCTAGTAATAAAAGTACACCATAATAACTCAACAATAAAGAAAGTATAGCACAAATAACAATACTTATAATAACAACAATATTATAATTCATAATTCTCCCATACTACTTCTTCATCTAAACTTGGTCTATTAACTAGAACTTCATAAGGTTTGTATGCCTCTTTATAGCCCATTGAATAATGATCTTTTATCCAATAACCTAAATATATATAAGGAACATTCATTTCTTTTGCAATTTTTATTTGTGCTAAAATTGAGAATTTTCCCAAAGATAAATCTGCATAATCATGATCATAGTAACAATAAATTGAAGAGATTGCATTTGGTAAAATATCAACTAATGCAACACCTATTAATTTATTATCTCTCATATATAAAAACTCTTTTGCGTACTCTTCTTTAGATTCTACATATGATTTAGAATATTCATTTGCTTCAATTGGAGAATAAGGCCAATCTTTTTTCTTGTTCATATATTCATGATATTTATCATATAACTCTAAATGTTCCATTGTCATTGATGGCGGTCTTATATAAAGCTTTGTATCTCTGTTTTTATTTATAACTCTATTTTCAGATTTAGAAAATTTATAATTTGCTACATCAATTCTCATAGAAATACATTTTGTACAAGATTTACATTCTGGTACAAAATGCATTTTTCCAAAACGTCGCCAACCTCGTTCTAGCATCTCTTGATAAGAACTTGGAGGACATGAAAACATATACTTATATCTAATATCAGATACTTTATCTTCAAAATAAGAGCATTCTCTTTGTTCTTCTAAAAACTCAATATCTTTATTTAAAATGTGCATAATTATTCGTTTATTTTTTCTTTTATTTCTTTAGCTAAGGCTGTTATTTTTGTAATTTTTTCTTTATTTGATAATGTATCATCTATAATATGCTTAACAAAAGCACTTCCAACAATTACACCATCAACCCCTTTTGCTTTTTCTTTACAAGTGTTCTCATCAACACCAAAACCAATATACAAAGGAGTTTTAGTATATTTTCTTACATTTTCAATAACTTTTGATAAATCTTCACTTTGACCACTTCCAGTGATTCCTGCATAAGCTACCATGTATATAAATTCTTTACTGTTTGTAATAATTTCTTTTATTCTCTCTTCACTATCTGTAGGAGCAACAAAAGAGATATTTGCTTTATTATGTTTTTCATATAAAGGTAAAATATTTTCTGCCATTTCAAATGGAAGATCAGGGATTATTGTTCCTTTGATTCCAAATTCATCTGCTTTTTCTAAAAAATTTTCCATTCCGTATCTATAGAAAGGATTAACATATCCCATCCATAATGTATCCATTTGAGGTGCTATTTTTGAAGAAACTTCAAAAAGATCATTTAACTTAAAACCATTATTTAAAGCAATTAAATTAGCTTTTTCAATAACGGGTCCATCAGCAACAGGATCTGAGAAAGGAATTCCTAGTTCAAGAGTATCAACTCCAACTTCTTTCATGCTCAAGGCTAAATCTACTGTAAAATTATTATCTGGGTATGAGGCTGTTATATAACCTACAAGTTTTTTATCTATATTCTCACTCATTAAAATATATCCTAATTAATTAATAAACTACATATTATCTAAACTCATGTTTAATTTGACTTTATAAAAGTTCTTAATACTACTATTTATTTATAAAAAAGATTTTTGTGATAAAATATCTATTAAGTTAAATAATGGGATAAATATAAGATGAGTATTATAAAAAATGATTTTGAAAAAATGAATGTTTCAAAAATTAAAAATTCTAAAAACAATAAAAAACTTACTATGATTACAGCTTACGATGCACTTTTTTCTAAACTTTTTGAGGAAGTTGCAGATATGATTTTAGTAGGTGATAGTTTAAATATGAGTTTTGCTGGTATGCCAGATACTCTATCAGCTACACTTGATCAAATGATTTACCATACAAACGCAGTATGTAAAGGTGCTCCAAAAGCTTTTGTAATTTTAGATATGCCTTTTGGGACATATATAAATGAAATTGAGGCTTTGCAAAATTCTGTAAAAGTTTATCAACAAACACCAGCTGCTGCAATTAAAATTGAAGGTGGAGAAGACAGAGCTCATATTATAAAACATCTAACTTCAAATTCAATAGCTGTAATGGGACATATAGGACTTATGCCTCAATATGTGAGAAGTGAAGGTGGTTATAAAGTTAGAGGAAAAACACCAGAAGATACAGAACAACTAATAAATGATGCAATTGCTGTTGAAAAAGCAGGAGCATTTGCTATTGTATTAGAAGGTGTTATGAGTGAAGCTGCATTAAAAATTACACAAGCTGTAAATATTCCAGTAATTGGTATTGGAGCAGGAAATGTAACTGATGGACAAGTATTAGTTTGGTCAGATATGTTAGGTTTCTTTGAAGATTTTAAACCAAAATTTGTAAGAGACTATTTAAATGGTGCACAACTAGTAAAAGAATCTGTAAATAAGTACAGAAATGATGTTCAAGACTCAACATTTCCATCAAAAAGCGAAGAGTACTAGAATATGGAACGAATTGTAGAAGTTGAATCAGTTTCATTTGAAGAAGAAAATAATGAAGTAAGTTTAAGACCTTCTTCTTGGGATGATTATATTGGTCAAGAGAAAATAAAAAGAAATCTAAAAGTATTTATTGAAGCTTCTAGGAAAAGAAATGAAGCCCTAGATCATATACTCTTCTACGGACCTCCAGGGCTTGGAAAAACAACAATTTCATATTTGATTTCAAATGAAATGAATACAAATATTAAAATTACAGCTGGACCTATGATTGAAAAGTCTGGAGACTTAGCAGCAATTTTAACAAACCTTGAAGAAGGTGATATTTTATTTATCGATGAAATTCATAGATTATCACCTGCTGTTGAAGAAATACTATATCCTGCAATGGAAGATTATAGATTAGACATTATTATAGGTTCAGGTCCTGCGGCACAAACTGTAAAGATTGATCTACCGAGATTTACTTTAATTGGTGCAACAACAAGAGCAGGAATGCTATCAAATCCTTTGCGTGAAAGATTTGGAATGCACTTTAGAATGCAATTTTATAATCATCAAGAATTAGCCAAAATTATACAAATAGCATCTGAGAAATTAAATAAATTTTGTGAAAATGATGCAGCAGATGAAATATCAAGAAGAAGTAGAGGAACTCCAAGAGTTGCCTTAAGACTTCTTCGACGGGTGAGAGATTTTGCAGAAGTAGAAAATGAAGAGAGAATAAACCTATCTAGATGTAAATTTGCTTTAGATGAATTAGGCGTTAATGAAAGTGGCTTTGATGAAATGGATATAAATCTTTTAGAACTTCTAGTTTCAAATAAAGGCAAACCTATGGGACTTTCTACTATGGCTGCAGCTCTTAGTGAAGATGAAGGAACAATTGAAGATGCAATTGAACCATATTTACTTGCAAATGGATTTATTGAAAGAACAGCTAGAGGAAGAGTGGCTTCTATTAAAACATACGAAATGTTTAGACTTTCATATCCTGAAAGTCAAAAACTTGATGAGGTAGGTACTTTATTTTGAAACCAGTTTACTTTTTAATTTTTATTGCAGCTATTACTATATTTTTTATGGTAGAACTTTTTAATCCATTTTTAAAACCAATGTTTGTCGCACTACTTTTAACTGTTGCAACAAGTTCTTTAACCACATATTTAGAAAACAGATTAAAAAGTAGAGCTATATCTTCAGTTGTTATGACTATTACACTTGCATCAATATTTTTCATTCCTGTAATGTATTGTATCTTTGCATTTATCAACTTTTTTAATCATGTAGACAAACAAGCATTATTTAACTTTTTTGATAACATAAAATTTTGGGTTGAAAATATTCCCGATGATTTTTTATTTTTAAAAGAACAACTGAGTCAAATCTTAGCAAAAATTGATGTAAGAGAAATTGTACAAAAGATACTATCAACTAGTGCATTTCTTGGTAAAAACTCTGCAACTTTTATGATTGATATGGTTATGATTTTGATATTTTTCTTTTTCTTTACTTTATATGCAACTGGTTTATCAACTTTTATAAAAGGATTATTACCAATTAAAAAAGATGATTCAATTACACTTTTTTATGAATCATCAAATGTAATGACAGTAGTTTTATATTCTATTTTAATAACTGCAATATTCCAAGGTTTCTTATTTGGATATTTTTTAACTTTTTACAGATATGATGGATTATTACTTGGTGTTTTATATGGATTTGCATCTTTAATTCCTGTAATTGGTGGAATTATTATGTGGTTACCTGTAGCAATTTATGAAGCAATGACGGGTTCAATTACAAATGCAATTGTTATTGCTGTATACTCAATACTTATGATTTCTGTATTTGCTGATACCTTTGCTAAACCAATTATTATAAAATATATAAATCAAAAAGTAGTAAAAACTCCTACTAAAGTCAATGAAATTTTAATATTCTTTTCAATAGTAGCTGGACTTTCAACATTCGGTTTTTGGGGGATGATTATTGGGCCTGCAATGGTTACATTTTTTATATCAATTATGCATTTATTAAAAAAGTATACAGAAGATAATAAAGAAAATTTATCCTACTATGATAAGGATGAATCTTAAAGATTCGTCCTTATTTATTCTTCTCCACTTTCTTTTTCACCTTGGTATGTAGAGATTCCATAATCTAAATTTGCAACTGATTTATATCCTAAATCTAACATAATTCTTTGACAATAAGCACTTCTGCTTCCACTTAAACAATATACAATAACTGGAGTGTCTTTTTGATCATCAACTCTTTCTAATGCTTGGTAAAATGATGTAGTTGGAACTAAATAATCTGTTCCCTTAATTCGTGTACCTACCCATTCCATCCATTCTCGTGTATCAATTAGATTAAATTTTACAAAACCTAAATCTCTAGCTTCTAATAATGATTCTAGTTCTTGTGAATTTACTTCTTGTTTTAAAAGTAATTCTTCACATTCTTCTTTTGTAATACCTCTTGAATGTGTCGCAATTGCTTCATGTAAATCTTCTTCTTTAGCATTTTTTTCAGCAAATTCAGAAGTGCAAAAAATTCCACAGTGACAAGAACCTGTTTCTGGTATCTCTTTTTCTAGTGCAGGCTTACATGGACACAATCTATTATCTGCAGCTTTTTGTTCTTCTTTAGTTTCACCAATAACCATAAAACATGGACAATACCTTTTTCCATATATCATTTTATTTCGTGCTAATCCCATTTGGATTGATTCATTTACTTCATCATTTGGATTATAAGTAAAATTAAAATTTTTCACAACTTTATTAGTAAATTGCTTTGTTAATTCAAATTCAGTTTGAAACTCTTCACTATTCGTATCTATTTTTTTTATCATTTTAAATATCCTATAAATTATTGAAAACGTATCTTAGTATAATATTCATTAGTTTTATACATTATGCTTTTTTAAAAGTTCTAATATATAAATTTTCGACTTTAGTTCTAGCCCAAGGAGTCTTTCTTAAAAACTTTAAAGAAGATTTAATTGAAGGATTATTATAAAAACAGTTTATTTTTATTCTTTTATCTAATTCTTCCCATCCAAACTCATCAACCAACTTGTTTAAAATCATTTTTAATTTTATTCCATGTAGTGGATTGTTTTCATTATTACCTGCCATTCTTTTCCTTTATAATTAAAATTCTTTTAAATTCTCAGATGATTTTTTAACACATGAAATAAAACTTGTTCTATCTATTGTCTTTGCACCCAATGATAATAAATGTGGTGTTGGTATTTGACAATCTATAAAAGAAAAACCTTTTTCTTTTAATCTCTTTATTAAAAAATATAAAGCAACTTTTGAAGCATTATTTTTTTTTACAAACATTGATTCACCACAAAAAATATTTCCTATATTAACACCATATCCTCCACCAACTAACTCTCCATTAAAGTATGCTTCAAAAGAGTGAGCAAAGCCCATTTTATGTAGTTTAGTATATGCATCAATTAGTTCATCTTGAATCCATGTACCTTTTTGATTTTCTCTGTTTATATTTTTACACTCTTTCATAACTTGTGTAAAATTTGTATCAAACTTTATTTCAAATATGTTTTTATCTATAATCTTTTGAAGACTCTTTGATATTTTAAAATCTTTAAACTCCAATATACATCTAGGATTTGGACTCCACCATAATATAGGGTCAGATTCGTTATACCAAGGGAAAATTCCATTTAAATAAGCAGTCATTATTCGTGATGGATTTAAATCTCCCCCGTAAGCTAACAAACCTTTATCGTTGGCATAGATTGGATTTGGAAATATGTATGAGTTTTTATCTAAAGGATAGACATCCAAGTACAAGCCTTATTTTTTGAAGATTATATCTAAAAAAAATTATATCTCTTATTTAGCTTAATATTATCAGAATACAAATTTGTCAACAGGTTTCAAACTAAGTTGTGTCTAGTTATAATTTGTTAGAAAAAGAATATCAGATTTTTAGTGAGCAAATGGGGGTTTCAAACTAAGTTGTGTCTAGTTATAATTTGTTAGAAGTTACAATTTGTTGTAATAGATTACAACTAAGAAGTTTCAAACTAAGTTGTGTCTAGTTATAATTTGTTAGCTTCCAAAGCCACAGACAAATAATAGTTTGTTGGGTTTCAAACTAAGTTGTGTCTAGTTATAATTTGTTAGTTTCTCTCTAATTCTTTCATTTAAAATATCTTTATGTTTCAAACTAAGTTGTGTCTAGTTATAATTTGTTAGCTTTGAAAAAGCTTTTGAACATTTAATTGGTATTGGTTTCAAACTAAGTTGTGTCTAGTTATAATTTGTTAGTTAGACTACTGTTGTTTCACTACCATTGTTATTTGGGTTTCAAACTAAGTTGTGTCTAGTTATAATTTGTTAGTTAAATTTCCAAGATATGATTTACCAACAGTTGAGTTTCAAACTAAGTTGTGTCTAGTTATAATTTGTTAGAGAAGATATTTTAAGAGTTAGTATTGTGGATGGTTTGTTTCAAACTAAGTTGTGTCTAGTTATAATTTGTTAGCAAATCAAAAGAGCAATTAAAGAATATCCTGAAGCGTTTCAAACTAAGTTGTGTCTAGTTATAATTTGTTAGTTCATAATATGTACTTGAATTGACTTAAGCAATTCTGTTTCAAACTAAGTTGTGTCTAGTTATAATTTGTTAGACAGCCCATCTAGTGTATCTTACACCATCATCATTGTTTCAAACTAAGTTGTGTCTAGTTATAATTTGTTAGAGGCAAAAGTCTAAAAGAAGAACAAACCCAAGAGGGTTTCAAACTAAGTTGTGTCTAGTTATAATTTGTTAGAATGGCTCACAAGATGAAACCGTTTCAAGCCATGTGTTTCAAACTAAGTTGTGTCTAGTTATAATTTGTTAGAAACTACATTAGCCCCTAACACACCTGTATATTGTGCGTTTCAAACTAAGTTGTGTCTAGTTATAATTTGTTAGAAAGCAAAAGATTATTGCTGAAGATGATGAAGAGTGTTTCAAACTAAGTTGTGTCTAGTTATAATTTGTTAGAATTGTGATGAAGCTTTAGAAGTATTTGCAGAACTTGTTTCAAACTAAGTTGTGTCTAGTTATAATTTGTTAGCTATGAAACATTTAAAAATAGATACATTATTATTTCAGTTTCAAACTAAGTTGTGTCTAGTTATAATTTGTTAGTGCAAATTTTATTCCCTTATTTAAGGGCTTTATAGAGTTTGTAAATTATAAAACTTTCCATTTATAAAAAACTTGGTAAAAGTTGTATATTTGTGGAAAAAATGATATAATTTCTTCTAACAAATTATAAGTAGATTCAACCTCTGGTTGAAATCATTAAAGGTTTTAAAAGTACCGTGGGATAAATACAAATGAAGTGAGTCACTGATTTATCATACTCATCCCAAAAACTTTTAACGTTAAAACCTATCATTACAAAAATTTAAATACTCACACTGTATACATTTTGCTTCGTTTGCATCACTATTTGGTAATAAATCATTTTTTAATATGTTTTTTATATCTTCCATAACTTTATAAAAATCTTCTAAATATTTATTTGTTATTTCTATTTTATGAAACTTCATATTGTTAGAATAAACAATTAATGCCCTATTAAAATCTTTATTATATTTTTTATTCAAAAGTATTCCATATCCTACTAATTGTAAAATATGAGAATAACTAGGCTTTTTTTCTATGTGCTTAAATTCAACTGGTATGACTTCATCATTAGTTAAAAAAGCTAAATCAACTTTTCCACAAATACCTAATTTCTCATCCTCTATATATTTATCATTTATAATATCTTCATAATCTATATTAAACTTTTTAAACTTTCTGGACTTTAACATTTCATTTTGTAAATCGTGATATTCAACTCCTAAACTCACTTGTCTAGGATAAAAAGGTTTAATATTAGTCAATAAATTGTAATACACAATCCGAGGACAAAATTTATATTGTCTGATTAGATTAATAGGTATCATATTATCTCAAAGTTTTCTGGATGAGGAAAATCATCTTCATCATAACCAAAACTATCTTTTAAATCTTTGTCTAATGTTGCATTAACAATAAAAGCTTTATCAGTTTGAATATCACAGTATTTTTTGAATAGTTCTTTTATTATTCTTTTTTCACTAGGAAGAACATATCCCCAAAAAACAGATTTTTGAATAGATTTAAGTCCTAAGTCTTTTAGTTCATCAAAAAACTTATTTCTTTTTTTAGTTTCACTTATATCATAACTTACTAATATTTGACTATACATAATTACCACCTAAATATATAAGATTTATATTTATTTTGACTACAAAAATATCCTGATACTTTATAAACTTGTCTTTGAATAATACTTTCTAAGCTTAGTTTTCTATGATTGTATTTATATTTTTTTGATAGTGTTTTTAGTATTGCACTTGCAACATCTTTTTTAACCTTTTCAAAATCTTTTGCTTTTGAAAGTTTTGCTTTTAGTTTTATAATATTTCTATCCACTACAAAACTTCTATATTCTTCCATAATATCAAGTATCAAAGAAGGTTTTGCACTTCTTACACTATGAAGTACTCCATAATATGGTTCTAGTCCTGCATTTATACAAGATTTATATATAAAATTAAAAAGTATTGCATAGCCATAATTTAATGCAATATTCGTAATCTCTTCTGAATATCTTTTTGTTCTATAAATAAAAGTTGAAGGAAATAGTTCCATAACTTTAAAGTATTCAAAATAAAAACTTGCACTAACCCCCTCAATCCCTAATATATATTCTTTTGATAAGTCTTTTTTATTTTTTAGTTGATAGATAGATTTATCAAAACTTTCTATTACTTTTTGTTTTCTTTCATCTACGATATTTCTACTACTATACAAAAGTGTTGCTCTTTGATTTTTTAGTTTTCCTATTATTAGTTGTCTAGCAAGTTCTAAGCCTTTTTGTTCATCACAGCATTGGAATTGATTTTTTCTTACCATTACAGATTTATGTTCATATAGTGTATGTAAGGCACTAAAAGAATTGAATGTATTAAAAAATATTTTTATACCTCTTTGTGAACAAGAATTTATCAAATCACTTGAAAGTGAAATCCCACGAGATAAAACTTGAATAGTTTTTATTCTATTTAGTGCTATTTCATTTATAACACTTCCATCTTTTTTTATAGTAAGTCTTTGGGATTTTAATCCTAGAAATATTCCATAATTATTTACTATTATATGTTTCATTTTAGATTATCTAAGATGATTTTCTTTTTATTAACATTAATTGCTGCTTTATATTGTAAAGTTATTGTTGTAAGATTATTATCAATTAATATTGCTTTTGCTTTAAGACCATTTCTAATAGAACCAATGTATTTAGATATTTCTAATTCTTTATTATCTATATAGTTTTTAATTAATGCTTTAAATATTTCATCTTTTGCACCATCAAATAGTTTTATTTTGTTAAAGTTTATATCTAAAAAATCACTCTTTTTAAATGTAACAATTAAGGTACATCTTTTAGCTTCTGTAACTAAATATTTTAAATCAATAATATATTTGTCTAAGTGATCTGTATTTACAGATATATCATAAACACTTTTAGCATCATCATTTACCAATAGACAATCAAATAAATCTTTTATTTTTACAGGATAAGTATTCTTAGCAAAAAATGCAATAGGTTTTATATCTCCATCAATAATATAGTTTTTAGTTGCTATATCTTTATTTCCTAATACTTGCCAACTACTCCCTCTTTTTATTTTAAACTTTGGACTTCCTAATATTGGCAGGGTAAATTTATGTCTTTTCTTAGATCTCTTTCTTTTTTCTTTATATTCATCTTTTTGTTTTGATTCAAATATTTCAATTAGTAAGTCATTTAAAACTTTATTATTTAGTGTATATTTATCTTTTTCTACAAAGAATAAGTCATTCTTATTTAGTAACTTTTTATATACTGCTTTATATAATTTAATACTAAAATATGGAATATTTTTAATCTCATTAAACTTTTTTAGTTTTGTTCTTTTCTCATCAAAAAATATACCCTCAATTTCTTTTCTTGAAGTAAAATATTGAAGTTTATCTAAAAATTTTAGCTTTAAAAGTGTAGATTTATCTCTTTGATTAAATAATTTATAGATAAGATTAGATATTTTTTGCACATCAATTTTATAAATAATTCCATCTTCTAATTCTTCAACATTATTAAGAAAAACTTTCTTTGATTTTTGATTTTTAAAAAGTATACTGTGATATATTAAACACTCAAACTCATCTTCTTTAAGACTTTCTTTTGTTATGTGTTTGTAGTTTTCTGCATAAATAGTATCATCAAAAAGTTTGTATGAACCAACTTCTTTTTTTGAAGAGTTTATAAAAGTTACATTTTTTGATAGATTATTTATACCTGATTCTTCTAAATAAATATCATCAAAATTATACTTTGGAATTAAAGTAGTCAAGTTATCTTTTTTTCTATCTGCACGACCTTCTATTTTTGCATTTGCTAGATAAAACACAATCATAGCATCAATACAATGAGAATGACTCTCTTGGTATTTCTCTTTATCTAACTCTTTATTTGATGAAGCTAATGATTTTCTAGTAGCAGATACGAGCATACTATCAACTGTTTTACTGTCTACATTTATTTGCTTGTTTTCAAACTCTCTTGGATATTTATTTACTAATTTTTCATAAATAAATCGTGCTAATCTTTTTTGAGTACCATTTGAAAAAGTTTTTAATTTATCAATTTTTACTAAATTTAAAGCCTTTTTATATTCTGGCGAATTGTTTGGCATAAATAAAGCATATCTAAAGGCTTTTTGTTGGTTTAGCTTCAAGTTATCGAAGTTTTTAAAATCTTTTTCATTTATAGTTTTTAAATGTAGTGAAATAAATTCTTTTATTTTTTCTAAATCATCAAGATGAAATACTTCTTTTAAATGTTTAATATTTAAATTTTCTAGTTTATAAATCTTATTTGATTTCTCTCTATTTCCTTCACTAGAACAATAAATCATATTTGCTTTAGAGTTATAAACTTCTTTACTTTGAGGTAATATATGATCATATTCTCCTTTATCAAAAGACACACCCGTGTATAGGCAAATATTTTTTGTATCATTTTTATATCTTTTAATAGAAGAATCATTTGCTCTTTTGATTTCATTTAAGTTTTCTTCAAATTCGAACCTATTTTGTTCTAGTAGTATTTCTAAACTTTCACAATTTTCAATATCTTTTTTATCAATTTGTTCTGTTATTTCATAAGCTAATCTATCTAACATCATATCAAGCATACCATCTATTGGTTTTGCTACATCACTTAAGAGTCGTTTACCTATAGTAAAGTTTTCATCACTTCTTAAAGCATTTTCTTTTGTACAAGATTTACAAGTTTTTGAGAAACCACTTAAATCATAAAAAAGAATATTGTATGTTTGTTTTAAAATATTAAGAACTCTTGACAGGTTTTCTCTATTTACTATTTTTACATCATTTAAGTATGTTTTTATATTTAGTTTATTTAATATATTGTTTAAAGAAATTACGCAAGAGTCCAAACCTAAAATTAGCTTATTTATATCTTTATCTTTTATATCTTTAATATTAAGTTCAAAATTGTGAGTAACTATATGATAGAAACTATTTTGGTACTTTTTATACTCTTCTTCAACAAATTTTAAAAATCCTAATAAGCTAGTTCTATTTATTTTTTGCTCATAGTTTTCTATTTCATAAATAAACTTTATCGTTTCTTCTTGAGTGAAATCATATGAATATAAAGGTTTTAACAATAACTCTTTTACATTATTTTTATATGATGTATTTGTATTACATTTTTCAAATATTGAAGTACTATCTTTATATATTCCATTATATATTTTTGTTTCCTCTTCATAATAATATTCAGCAATATCTTTTAAATTATCATAAGTTTTAGTGCTAAATAGTTTTTTAAATAACTCTATAGCTTTTGGATTCTTATTCTTAAATACAACTCTTGGATGATATGTTTTATTATCATCATCTATTTTTGTATCAAGAATTCTTTGAAGATATTTAGAATATGTAAAATCTGTATCGATATAAGTATTTCCTGAAGCGGGTTTTGTTTTGATAAGATTTTCTTTTTTAAATACTCCATTATTAGTGATTAAAAGATTTGAGAAATAATCACTTTTTAAAAGACTCTCAATAGTATTTTCTAACTCTTTTGTTATTAAATTAGGTTTTATAAGCATTGAATTACACTTGTAAGTATTACGATTATTCATATCTTCATAAGGTGGAATAGTCAAAATAGGATTTGTATTTTTTAAGAAATTAATTATATTAGATTCTTTATTTAGCACCTCAAATAATTCTATTCTTTGACTTCTTTCTTTATCACTTTTATAATGAAATGCTTTAAAATAAGCTCTTATTTTAATATCTAGTTTATTGACATCTAAAGTCTTATTAAACTTATTATTAAAATACTTTCGTAAAATACGAAGTTGAAGATTTGAAATATTTGACACAAGATTAAAAAATTCTATTTTTGAAATATCTTTAATAAAATCAAAATCTTTTTCAATTTCATCTTTTATTTCATCAAAGTATTTCTTTCTAGGTTTTGAACCTGTTTGTATTTCATTTAAAATAGACAAAAATAGTCTTTTTATATTTTGTAAATCTTTTTTTATAAAGTTAGAAAAAGATTCTTGATATTCATCATAAAATTCTGCTTTTTTCTTCTTACACTCTAAATTAATTTGTTCATTTATATTTTCTATAAACTCTTCTAAGTCATCTAAGTCATCAAATTCACTAATTTTATTTTCAAAATCTTCTCTTGTACTTAAACCTTTTAAATCCTCAATATATTTATTTATGAATTCAATTGTAATATTATTTAATTTTTCAAACTCTGTAGATGTTGAAATAAAAGTATAACCGCGATTATTTAAAAGTCCTAAAATTTGTTCTGTTTGTTTTTTATCATATTTGGATAGGCTAATTAGTTCAGCTAAAAGTCTTTTTGCTAGTTTTCTTCTTTTATAATTTCTATCTTTGTGACGATTTTCTCGTCTGCATTTTTTTGAAAAGTTTATACTACCTTTATCTATTATAATACAAGTAGCTTTTTTACCTAAAACTTTTTTATTTAATGTCTTTATAATAAAAACACCATTGTTTTTTGCACCCATATCAACTGAAATACTTAGTTTTTTCATAATATTACCTTATAATTTATAATATTATTATAGCTGATTGTTTTATAAAAAAGAAAAGAAATAAATCTTTTCTAATCTAGTATTGATATGTTTTTAATTTTTATAAGTTTGAAATAAACTCTGCTAGTGCTTCAATTTCTGCATCTGTTTTATTTATAACTTGACTTTTCATAACACCTTTCATAACACCACCGTAAGAACCATCTTTATAACCATTTAAAGCAGCGATAACTTTTTCTTTATCCCAACCTTTAATAATTTGTGATTTTCCTAATGCTGCTTTTTCACCATTTTGACCATGACATACTGCACATGCTCCAAACAATATTTTTGCATTAATAGATTGCGTTTCATCTTCTACTTCAATATTTACTTTTTCTACAGTATTTGATACTAAAGCCTTTGCTTCATTAGTAGCTTCTGCAATTACATTATCTTTTTTAACTGTTATTGTTTCTTTATTTACTTCTGAAACTACTTCTTCTTTTTTAACAATAGTTATATCATTAGCAACTTTTACCTCTTCATTTACAACTTTCTTGTCTTCTCCACATCCTGTAAATAATAAAACAACCAGAGAAGAATATATTAATAAATATTTCAATTTTCAATCCTTTTAAAATAATTTAATATATTACTTTATTTATCTTAAAAAAGTAGTTAATTTTCTATCAAAGAATATATTCAAAAATAAATTCATCTTTAAAGTCAATATTAACAATTCCACCTTTTTTAAGTTTACCAAATAAAATTTCATCTGTTAATACATTTTTAATTTTATCTGAAATCACTCTGTTAAGTGGTCTAGCTCCCATAGACTTGTCATAACCTATACTAGCAAGCTCTTTTTTTGCTTTAGTTGTAATATTGATTTTAATATTCTTATCACTCAACTGCTCTTCTAAATCACTTATAAATTTAGCAACTACTTTTGATACAACATCAATTGATAAACTTTCAAAAGAAACAATACTATCAAGTCTATTTCTAAATTCTGGCGCAAAGAACTTTGAAATTGCTTTATTTTCATTTAGATTATCATCTTTTGCAAATCCCATAACACTTGCTTCTGTTGCACCTAGATTTGATGTCATTACAAGTATCACATTTTGGAAATCAGCTTTATTTCCTGAATTATCTGTTAATTCCGCATTATCCATAACCTGTAATAACACAGACATTAAATCAGGATGTGCTTTCTCAATCTCATCAAGAAGTAAAACAGTATGAGGATGTTTTCTTATAGCTTCAGTTAATAATCCACCTTGTTCAAAACCAACATAACCAGCAGGTGCTCCTATAAGTCTTGAAATAGTATGAGCTTCCATATATTCACTCATATCAAATCTTTCAAAATGAACACCTAATTGTAAAGATAATTCTTTTGCAACTTCAGTTTTACCAACACCAGTAGGTCCTGTAAATAAAAAGCTTCCAATTGGCTTTTTATCTAAGCCTAATCCTGCTTTATTTCGTTTAATAGATTGAACAATAGTAGTTATTGCATCATCTTGACCATAAACTCTTTTTTGCATATTTTTTTCTAATGATTTTAATAAACTTAAATCAGATTTTGTTGCAGACTTAGCTGGAATATGAGCCATTTTTGAAACTGTATTTTCAATATCTTCTTGAGAAACAGTAATATTCTTTTTTGATTTTGTTTTTAAAGTTGTAACTAAAGAAATTTTCTTTGAAGCTCCAACCTCATCAATAACATCAATTGCACAATCAGGTAAAAATCTATCAGTAATATACTTTTTACTAAGTTCAACTGCACTTCTAATTGCAGCCTTTGAATACTTAATACCATGAAACTCTTCATATTTTGATTTTAAACCATCTAAAATCAAAATTGAATCTTCAATTGATGGTTCTTCTACATCTACTTTAGCAAATCTTCTAGAAAGTGCTTTATCTTTTGAAAAGTCATTTCTGTACTCAGCAAAAGTAGTAGCACCTATACATCTTAGTTTTCCATTTGAAAGCATTGGCTTTAATATATTCGAAGCATCCATAGCAGAGCCACCAACACTTCCAGCTCCAACAATTGTGTGAATTTCATCAATAAATAAAATCGCATTAGGAACTTTTATAACTTCTTGTAGTAAAGATTTCAATTTTTTTTCAAAATCTCCTCTATATTTAGTTCCAGCAATCATAGAACCCATATCAAGTGAAAATACTTTTGCATCATGTAAAAATTCAGGTACTTGTTGTTCTGCAATTTGTAAAGCTAAACCTTCTGCAATTGCTGTTTTACCAACACCAGGTTCACCTACTAAAATTGGATTATTTTTCTTTCTTCTACTTAGTATTTCAATAACTCTTGAAATCTCTTTTTCTCTTCCAATAACAGGATCAATATCACCTTTTTTTGCAACAGAAACTAATTCACTCGCATTTTTATCTAATACTTTATTACTATTATCCTCAACTTCTTCTACTCTTTCATCTTCTTTATGAGAAATTTCTTCTAAGATATCAATTCTTTGAATACCTAAAGTTTTTAAAAGATAAAGAGCATAAGACTTCTCATCTTTTAAAATTGAGACAAACATATCTTCAACAGTAGCATTTCCTCTTCCTGATGTTTGAGTATGTGCTACCATATGTTCAATTATAGAAGTTAAAGATATTGTTTCTAATGGTTCGTCTTCAGTATCTACAGGTAACTTTGGTGTATTTTCATCTATATATTTTTTTGTGTCTTCAAACAATTTATTTGAATCAACTCCTAAATCTATAAATAAATTTTCTATAGATTCGTCATGTAGTAACATCAAAAAAACGTGTTCTATTGTTAGATATTCATGTTTACTACTCTTTGCATAAGCAACTGCTTGTGAAAAAATACTTCTTAATTCTTTACTTATCATTTTATTCTTCTTCCATTACAGCTTTTAAAGGAAAGCCTTTTTCTCTAGCTAATGTTTTAACTTGATTAACTTTTGTTGCTGCTATTTCATGTGTATACACACCACATACTTCTCTTCCGTTATTATGTATATTTAACATAATGTCTGCTGATTCATCTACACTTTTTCTAAATACTTTTACTAATACATCAATAACGAAATCCATTGTTGAATAATCGTCGTTTAATAAAAAAACTTTATATTTTTTTGGCTCTTGTAAATCTAAATCATCATCTAATTCTATTTCAATCTCATTACTCACTTAAAACCTTTTTTATGATAAAATATCATTCTTATTTTTAATATAGAAAATATTATACCAAAAAAGAAATTATATGAATAAAGAGATAAATTACTACAAAAATAAATCAATTTTTATAAGTGCTACAAATACAGATGTAGGGAAAACCTATGCAAGCGAAAAATTTTTAAAATATTTTGCAAAACAGGGTTTTAAAGTTGGATATTTTAAACCTTGTGAAACTGGTGTTATTGATCAACCACTTGATGGTTCTTTAATGCTAAAACTAACTAAACAATTAAATCCACTCTTCTGTGCATCTATTAATGATGTTGTTCCTTACCAATTTAAATTACCTGCTGCTCCTTATGTAGCAAAAGAAGATACAACAATTTCTTTATCTTTTTTAAAAGAGAAAAAAGAATATTTATCCTCTTTATGTGATATTTTAATAATTGAAGGAGCTGGAGGACTAATGGTTCCTTTAGAAGAAGATTTATTTATTATTGATTTGATAAAAGAATTTAATAGTGAATGTATTTTAATAACTCCTTCAAAATTAGGATGTATTAATGATACTTTACTTTCAATTGAAGCTCTAAAGAATAGAGATATTGATTTTGAATTTTATATTAATCTATATGAAGATAAAGATAGTTTTGAAAAAGTATCAAAACCATTTTTAGAAAATCATTTTAAAACTCTCAATTTTTTAGATGAATTATAAGTAGCTCAAAAAAATTCAAATTCTTCGAAATTTATCAAATATGTTTAAATTTACAAAAGAATTTGAAAATTTGCAAATTTATATTGTTTATTATCCTTAATTTTTCATGGTTTTTCATATCATTTTGACTTGATTTCACCACTTCTTTAAGTTAACTTTCCCTACGTTAAGGCTTTCATTAAAGTTTTATGAATCTAAGCTTAAGTTAAAACACTATTTTTTTTTACATAAAAACAATTCATTTTAAATAATGTATAACTTTCACATCAGTTTTATTCTATATACTAATAGAATTACAAACAGTGATTAAAAAGCACAAAATAACAAAAGAAAGGTAGATAAAAAATGACTTCTGCAATAGATTTATCTAAATTAACAGCAAACGATGATTTAACACCCGTTCTTGGTGGATACTGGCCTGGTATTCAAATTTATTACCCACCAATTAAATTCAATCCACTTGATGGAACATATGAAAGTATGGAGCAAGCTAAATTAAGATTACAAAAACATGCTTACAAAACAAAAGCACATACTGTATTATTTGATTTAGAAGATGGTTGTAGACAAAAAGCTATGTCTAGAGAATTATTAATTCAAGAACTTCCAAAGTTCCCTGAAAGAAACTTCCAAATAGCTGTGAGAATAAATCCATTTAGAACAGATGAGTATGAAGAAGACTTAAAAATGTTAAAGCAAATCCACAAATATGTAGATTCTATTGTTTTAGCAAAAGCTGGAGAAGTTTATGGTTCTGCTGAAATTAGAGATTTATCTTCTTGGTTAGTTTCAATTGGAAGTAATTTAACAATTCAACCAATTATAGAACATCCTAAATCTCTTCAAATTGCTGATAGACTAATGGAACATTCAACTGTTAAGCACGTTGTATTTGGTATCCACGATTTTTCTAAAGCAATGGCTTATAAAATCACACCTCAAGGTTGGATTGATGAACTTGAAACATTCTTTAACATTTTAACAATGGAAGCAAGAGTTAAAGGTAAAGGTGTTATTGGTGGAGTTGAAGTTCTATTAACACCTCATTCATTACCAGATCACTGTGTTGAAAAGAAAGATATTAGAAGATGGTTAGATTTACATGGAGATGAAGCATCTAGACATGTATATGCTCATGCACAAAGAGAATATGCAATGGGATTAACTGGAAAACAAGTTATTACTCCGAATCATATTAATGTATGTAAAGTTGCATTTACACCAAGTCCAAAAGAAATTGCTAAAGATGTCGAAATTTTAAAAGAAGCTATTAAAGCCGATGCTTTATTAAGTGGAGCAATTAGATACAAAGGTGAAATGTTAGATCCACCAATGTTTGGTAAATCTTTACAAAATATTTTAAGAGCTTATGCACTTAGAAGTTTAGAAAAAGAAGATGAAATATTTGCATTATCAGTTCTTAATAGAATGCCAATACATACATTTAAAGAAAACTGGCCTTACGGTCAAATTTAATAAGGAGTTATAACAATGAGTTCAAATATTACAATTGAAGTACCAGAATACTTAAACATTGGTGTTGCTTGTACATCTAAACATGTAGGAACAGCTAAAGAAGATAGTACTGCTATGATTATCGAAGATGATAATTTAGGTACTGATGAAATTTCTTACAAAGAATTAGCAGAAAAATCTGACCAAATTTGTAACTTCTTAACAGGTTTAGGATTAGAACCAAGAGATAGAGTACTAGTATGTTTAAAAAACTCACTAGCTTACCCTATTTCATTTTTTGGAAGTATAAAAGCTGGTATTATTGCAGTACCAACTTCAACACTTTTATCAGGATCAGAAGTGAAGTATTTAGCAGAAGATTCACAAGCAAGTGCAATAGTATTATCTGCATCTATGTATGATAATTTACTACCTTACTTAGAAAACCATGATAATTTAAAAACTATTATTGTTGCAGGAATTGATTCTACAGAAGGTTTAAATATTCCAAAAGGGATGAATGTTTATTCATTTTCTGAAATATTAAATACAGCAGATAAAACTCCAAATCATTATAAATCAAAATCAGGTGAACCTGCTTATTTAGTATATACATCAGGAACTACTGGTTATCCAAAAGGTGTACTTCATTCACATAGATCACTTGTAGGAAGAACTCCAGCTACTGAGTACTGGTTTGATTTTAAAGAAAATGACAGAATTATGCATTCTGGTAAGTTTAACTGGACTTATGTACTAGGATCAGCACTTATGGATCCATTATTTAATGGTCATACGGTTATTGCTTATGAAGGTGGTAATGATGCTGGAACTTGGATTGAATTAATTAAAAAACATAAATGTACTATTTTTATTGGAGTACCTACAATTTATAGACAAATTATTCAAAAGACAGAATTTTCAGCTGAAGATTGTCCAAGTTTAAGATATTGTATGTCTGCTGGTGAACATTTATCTGATGAAATGATTGGTTTATGGAGAGATAGATTTAAGCAAGATATTTACGAAGCAATTGGAATGAGTGAGTGCTCTTATTATATTTCACATTCAAAAAACAATCCGATTAGACCAGGAAGTGCAGGATTTGTACAACCAGGACATACTGTAAAATTATTAGACCCAGATACACTTGAAGAAGTTGAAGATGGAACTGAAGGTATGATTTGTATTGGTGAAGACGATCCAGGTTTATTCTTGGAATACTGGCAACTAGAAGAAGAAACTAGAAAAGCTAAGCATAACGGGTACTTCTTTACAGGAGATTACGCTAAAAAAGATGAAGATGGTTATATCTGGTTTATTGGTAGAAAAGATGATATTATTAATACATTTGGATTTAGAGTATCACCACATGAAATTGAAAGAATTGTAAAAACTCATGATTTAGTAGCAGATTGTGTTGCATTTGGTTTAGAAATTGGAAAAGATAAAGTAATTGTTGCAATTGCTGTAATTGGACATGAAGAATTAAGTGAAGAACAAGAAGCAGAAGTTTTAGCATTTTCACAAGCAAATCTGGCTAAATATAAAGCACCTAAGACTATTTTTGGAATGAGTGATTATCCAAGAACTAAAAATGGTAAAGTTTTAAGAAAACAATTGGTTAAAAATCTTCATGATATTTATCATTCAAAAGAAAGTGGTCAAGAAATTAAAGAATACAAAGCTAGAAGATCTATGCTATTTATTCCTTCTTATAATAAACATAATGTTGAAAAAGCAAAATCAGTATTAGCTGATTCAGTTATTTTTGATTTAGAAGCAATTCTTTCAGAGCAAAGAAGTGTAGCTAGAGATACAATTAAAGATGTATATAAAGAAAGTGGTTCTAAGTTTGGTGATTCTGAAAGAATTTTAAGAATTAACAACTTAGGAAGCGAAGATATTGCAAAAGATTTAAAATTAGCTACTGAAATTGAAATTGATGGTTTATTATTCTCAAAAATTGAAACTGGTGCTCAAGTACTTGAAGCAGTTAAATTAATTGAAGAAATTAATCCTAATTTATCTTTGATGATTATGATTGAAACTCCATTATCAGTTTTAAATATTCAAGAAATCTGTTCAGCAAGTCCAAAAGTTGAAGTTGTTGTTGTAGGTTCTAATAAGCTTGCAAATAGACTTCAAATTGATATTAAAAAAGGTTCAAAAGCAATGTTTAACTATCTATCGCAAATTGCACTTGCTGCAAAAGCGTATGGTCAAACAGTTATTGATGGTCCTCACTTTGATATACATGATGAGTTTGCTTGTGAAGATTCGACTAAAGATGCCTTTAACTTAGGTTTCGATGGGAAATCATTAGTTCATCCAATTCAAATTGAGTATATCAATGATATCTTTACTCCTAAGCAAACAGAAGTTGAAGATTATGAAGTAATGATTGCTAAATATGAAAAAGCTAAAAAAGAAGGTAAAGAAGTAATTTATCATAATGATAGATTAGTTGATGGTTCTAGAATTAAATGGGCTAAGAAAATGATTACATTATATGAAACATATAAATCATTAGGTCAAAACCTATTTAATAAATAAGGAGATTATATTGTCTAAAATTAACGTTGGAAACTTTTTCGAAGATTTTTCAATTGGTCAAAAAATAGTACACCCACTACCTAGAACAATCAGCGAAGGTGATGTATCTTTATACATAGCTTTCACTGGTTCTAGATTTGCACTTAACTCATCTGATGTAGTTGCAAAAGAAATGGGTTATGAAAAAAGACCAGTTGATGATACATTAATGTTTCATTTAACATTTGGTAAATCTGTACAAGATATATCTTTAAATGCAATTGCTAACTTAGGTTATGCAGAGATTTCATTTCCTAATCCTACATATGTAGGAGATACTGTATCTATGACTTCTACTGTAATTGGATTAAAAGAAAACTCAAATGGAAAAAGTGGAGTTGTTTATGTACACTCTATTGGTGTAAACCAAGAAAATAAAGAAGTATTAAATTTCAAAAGATGGGTTATGGTTCATAAAAAAGACAAAGGTACAACTTCTGGTATAAATGAAGTTCCAACTTTTGCAAAAACTACACCTATTTCAGATGTTGTTAATCTTCCAGAAATCAAATATGTTGATACTGATTCTACTGGAGGGAAATACTTCTTTGAAGATTATGAAGCTGGTGAGAGATTAAATCATCCAGAAGGTATTACAGTTGATAATAGTGATCATACACTAGCAACTAAGTTATACCAAAACAATGCAAAAGTGCACTTCAATGACCATATGATGAAAAGTACTCCTATGGGTCAAAGACTTATGTATGGTGGTATTGTTATTTCAATGGCAAGAGCATTATCATTTAATGGTTTTCAAAATGCACAATGGATTTATGCAATAAATAGTGGAGCACATGCTAACCCTACTTATGCTGGTGATACTATTTATGCATATACTGAAGTTATTGAAACAATTGACCATAAAAGAGAAGATATTGGATTATTAAGATTAAGAACAGTTGCTGTTACTAATCAAAAATCTGATGAGATATCTAATCCTAAAGGTGAAGATGGTAAGTACTTAAAAAATGTAGTACTTGATTTAGATTACACAGTTGTAATTCCTAAAAGAAAAACAGCTAAATAATAAAAAGAGTTCTAAAAAAGAAAACAAAAAAATACAAAATTAAATTTAACAAAAGGAAATAATATGACACACCCTAACGAAGCCCTATTTGGTTCTGGAGACAATTTACCAATTATCCCATCTTGTGAGCACTTTGCTGGAAGCGAAAAGCTAATCTTAAAAGGTTTTTCTATGCAAGAAAAACTTGGTCCTGTTTTTGATATTACTTGTGATTGTGAAGATGGTGCTGAAACTGGTAAAGAAGTTGAGCATGCAGAAATGATTGTAAGAGTTGTAAACTCTGAAGCTAATAAATATGCAATGGCGGGAACTAGAATCCATGATTTTGATCATCCAGATTGGAGACAAGATATTGATATTTTAGTACCAGGTGCTGGTGAAAAATTAGCATACATTACTATTCCTAAATCAACTTCTTATGAAGATGCTAAAACTCAAGTTGAATATATTCAAGAAGCAGCTAAAAAAGCTGGTATCTCTAGAGAAATTCCAATTCACGTTTTAATTGAAACTCATGGTGCTTTAATGGACGTAGAGAAAACTGCTACTTTACCATGGGTACAAGTTCTTGACTTTGGTTTAATGGACTTTGTTTCAGGTTACCAAGGTGCAATTCCAGCTTCAAATATGAGATCTCCTGGTCAATTTGATCACAGATTAATTGGTGCTGCTAAAGCTAAAGTTGTTCAAGCTGCTTTACAAAACCATATTATTCCTTGTCACAATGTTACACTTGATTTAAAAAACCCATACCAAACTTACAAAGATGCTGAAAAAGCAAGAAATGAGTTCGGATTCTTAAGAATGTGGTCAATTTATCCAACACAAGTTCAAGCAATTGTTGATGCAATGAAACCAGACTTTACAGAATTAGAAGCTGCACAAAATATTTTAATTGCTGCTCAAGACGCTGAATGGGGACCAATACAATATGATGGTGAGTTACATGATAGAGCAACTTACAGATATTTCTGGGAACTAGTTCAAAGAGCAAACTTCTCTGGAACAAAATTACAAGATAGAGTTCAAGACAGATTCTTCTCTTAATTTTTTAAACAAAAGGCTTTGCCTTTTGTTTTTTCTATTTTACAAGTAAGGTTTAATATGTATCAAAATGAAAACAATTTTAATCTTATTTTTGATCAACTACAAAAACTTCTTAAAAATAAAAAAAGAATTCTAATATCCATAACTGGATCTCCAGCTTCTGGTAAATCTACATTTGCAAATCAACTTTCAAAATATTTAATTAATAAGAATTATAAATGTGAAGTTATTCCTATGGATGGATTTCATTTAGATAATAAAATACTTATAAACAAAGGATTACTTTCTAGAAAAGGTTCTTATCAAACTTTTGATGTAGATGGTTTTTTATCTTTAATTAAGCGCTTAACAAAAGAAGAAAACGTGATAGTGCCAATTTTTAATAGAGAGTTAGACATGTCCATTGCACAAGCTTTAGAGATTAAGAAAGATCTTGATTTTGTGATAGTTGAAGGTAATTATTTACTTCTTAATAAACCCACTTGGTCTAGTTTAGATAAATATTGGGATTTAAGTATTATGCTTGATATAGAAATTGAAGAAATCAAAAAAAGACTTTTAGAACGTTGGCTTTATTATGGTTACACAAAAAATGAAGCAATAGAAAAAATAAAAAAGAATGATATATTAAATTCAAAAGAAATAATGGAAAATTCAAAAGAAGCAGATATTATAATAAAAAATTAAATATATAACAAAACTAAACATGACAAAGTAAAAAATAAATTATTCTATCAATGAAAGAGCACTTTCATATGTGCATTGGTATAATATACAAATT
>Ga0209716_1000128_pt1 | contig 78385 bp, 70 predicted proteins | sample COGITO_mtgs_1205_FD_184811 | JGI IMG/M metagenome (GOLD analysis project Ga0209716, IMG submission 184811) | Pelagic marine microbial communities from North Sea - COGITO_mtgs_120531 (SPAdes) (version 2) | ecosystem: Environmental > Aquatic > Marine > Epipelagic ... | reverse complement strand
GCTTACTCCTCCTCTAAGGCGTCCCGAATCGAGTTCGGGACGCCCAATGTATTGTATAAAAAAAGCACCTACATTGCTGTACGTGCTTTATAACGTGCTCCCCCTATTATTCAAAGTTGCAGCACAATTTCTTCTTTTGACGATCCACTCGCCCTGGACGATATACATCTCTCCTTACCGAATAATACTTAAGTAACGAGTGTAAACTTCCTCTAATATTGAAGGAGGTGTTTCGATGACTCCTTGGTTACTGATTTGTGGTTAACGTGTTTGTGTATGATTAGTTGCGAGTTTTAGCAATTAATTATACACGTTGTTGCCATTAGTTTTTTATCTCTTAAACCTATTAATTACTTTCTTTATAAATTCCGAAATAATATTGATGTCCTTTTTTATTGAATCTTTTTCAAATTGACTGACGTTATTTCTTTTCATTTTAGCCCAGTTTAATTTCAAAGTAGCTATGTCTGAATTAATCGAATCTTTCTCGAATTGACTTACTTTACTTTTAAACTCATTTATGAGCTGTGATACTTGAATATTAATTTTTTCGGATTGAGGCTGTTCATTCCAAGTATTTTTTAATTCTTGCCAAATATTTTTCTGTTCACTATTCCACATATTATTATATTTTATTAGTTATACAATCCAATAGGATTTTTTTAATTCTTTTCATTTTTACTGCAATATGATTTTCTGTTAATCCGGTTATTTCAGCAATTTCTTTATACTTCAATTCTTCCAAATAAAGTATAATGATTGATTTATTTTCATTGTTTAATTTTGAGATGCAAGAACTCAAAGCAATATACTTTTCTTGTTGATTATTCTCAATAGGAATAACTAAAGGAATGAATTGAATAGATTCTAATTGAAGTGCCTTGTTATAAGTTTTCTCTGATTTTTGTTTTGAGCGAAGACATATATTTAGTGTAATTCTGTAAATCCAAGTGTCAATACTCGAATTGCCTTTAAAAGTTGGAAGAGATTTCCAAATTGCAAAGATTACTTCTTGGAAAAGATCTTGAGGTTCTAAAGGAGAAACTGCATAGATTTTACAAATTCTATAAATTTTAGCTTTATTATTTTCAAGTAGCTGTTCAAATGTTTCTTTCATTGTTTTTATCTGTCTCTGTTATTCTCTACTTATTTAGTGACAAGAGTTTTCGAAATATGACAGATTTTTGAATTTATTTACGGATTTTCTTTAATTACTGGCAACTCGTTATATGGATTACAAACGTCCTGTTTATAGATCTGTTTTTACGGATACCAGGATCTTTGTTCTCGTTTATTTTAATTCAAATATAATGAAACATACAATAAAGAGATTTGTAAAACTCGTCAATTGAACCTACAAAACTCATTTCTTGATTGTGGTATTAGTTCTTCGGATTTCAATGAAATGAAAATCAGGATTGAATCTGAATTAAATGACAAACAGATTAAGTTGGAACGGTTGAAGTCCACGAAGAGTCCTTTCAAGGTATATCTAAACAAAACTCTTCCTATGATTGAAAACTTAAGCGTCTACTGGGATAAGGCGGATGGAAAGACCAAACAAAAGATTCTTGGTTGCATCTTTACCGAAAAATTCGAAAATTTTGATTTCGAGAGTTGCAACAACATTTTCACTCCGGAGATCGAATCTATTATGTTGGCCAGTAAGGTTTTGAAAGGTATTAAAAAAAAGAAAGAGGTCAAAAATGACCTCTTGTCTAATATGGCTCCTCCTCTTAGGCTCGAACTAAGGACCCTCTGATTAACAGTCAGATGCTCTAACCAACTGAGCTAAGGAGGAATGTTTTAATTGGTTGGCAAATATATAATAAATTAAATATATCCCCAAGCCAATCAATATTTTTTTAAGAATTTATTGCCTCAACTTCTTTAACTTTTTCAACCGTAAGAAACTCCTCTTCGTCTTCGTCCCATTCATCATCTGAAGATACCTTTTTTGTTTTAGGACTGTAATAAATTTCGAGGTATTTAAGACGTTCAACTTCATTTACTTTAACCTGAACAATAAAGGTGTGGTGATGCTTAATGTCGTAGGGACTTAAAAAGGTTTCATAAGAATCCCATATTACATTTCGAGTGTATTCTACGTTAGGGTATTTCTCTTCAATAAAGAACTTTATTTTCTTATTGATCTCCCGATTGTTGATGAGTTTAATTTCCCCATCAGGATTTTCAAAACTTTTATGCTCTGATATGAAATCTTCTATGGTTACTTTGGATTCTTGACCAGAGGTTTGTTGAGCAGAGGTTTCTGCAAACGGTATAGCAAACACGCTAATTACAAGGAGTGATATAAACTTTTTCATATGTACGTTTTTAATATATTAATTCAAATATAAAAAGAAGTTTGATTTTTAATGACAATTTTGACATAAAACCGAGCTAAACAACTTATCAATTAGAGCTTATCCAAAGATAGCCCTGTAAATATCGTTTCCATTTGCGAACAATAAAACCGCTAAAAGCAATAAAAACCCAAACATTTGAGCGTATTCCATGAATCTATCGTTAGGTTTTCTACCGCTAATAATTTCATACATTAAAAACATTACATGTCCGCCGTCTAATGCGGGAATAGGAAGTATGTTCATAAAGGCTAAAATGATTGAAATAAGCGCTGTACTGGACCAAAAGCCCCTCCAGTTCCATTCTGCAGGGAAAAGATTTCCAATCGCTGCAAACCCACCTACTTGGCTGGCTCCTTTTTTTGTAAAAACATATTTAAATTGAGCTGCATAGTCATGTAAAGTCCAAAATCCGTAATTAAAACCATCATAAATACTTTCAGAAAAAGTTAGATCTACATGGGTATATTGAACAGATTTATCGTCAAAACGAATACCAATGGTTCCGTCTTCACGCGGAAAGATTTTTTTTGTGATAATTTGATCAGCCCCTCTTCTAAGTTCAATTTGAAGTGTATCATATTTTTGCTCCTTCAAATGAGTTACTAAAAAAGAATAACCATTAATAGGAATACCGTTTGTTTTTAAAACAACATCTCCATTCATAAGGCCTGCAACTTCAGCAGGGGTGTCAGGCTGTATAATTATTGCAGGGGGTATAAGAACAAAAAAGGGCCTTAGATCTCCAGATTCAAACATTTGTGAACCAAAATCTTCAGGAACAGAAATAACTTCCTTTAAACCATTTGCACGCTGGATACTAACTTCTTCAACCGATCGCAAGAACAGGTTTCTGTTTATGTCAAGAACATCATCCAATACCACACCATCAACTTCTATAATTCGGTCTCCATCTTCAAAACCTATTGATTTTGCAAGTTTAGAAACTTCCATTCCATTAGGGACAGCGTCATAAGTAAGGGTATCTTTTCCCCAAACATAAAAAATCATTGCATATATAAGTAAACCAAGGAGTAGGTTTACAATTACCCCCCCCAACATAATGATTAAGCGTTGCCAAGCAGGTTTAGACCGAAATTCCCAAGGCTCTGGCGGAAGTTTCATTTGTTCCGTATCCATGCTTTCGTCGATCATTCCGGAGATTTTAACGTAACCTCCCAATGGAAGCCACCCTATTCCGTACTCTGTCCCTCCAATCTTCTTTTTAAATAAAGCAAATTTGACATCAAAAAACAGATAGAATTTCTCTACTCGAGTTTTAAATAATTTAGCGGGTATAAAATGTCCTAGTTCATGTAAAACAACCAGTAAAGATAAACTGAGTAGTAGTTGGATTCCTTTTATAATAATTGGGCTCATAGCTGGGATTAAATATAATTTTCAAAAATACTAATTTACTTGAGCTAAGCCCACATTCAAATGAATTTAAATTTCATAAAACATAAAAAAACACTGTACCTTTGTGTTGAACTTGGAATATGAACGTTTTTTTAAAAAAATACAGAACTTTTTTGCTTGCATTTGCTTTATTCTCAATAGGGACTCTATTCTTGTTTTATAACGCATTAAAACCAGTCCGAATACTACCAATTTATCAGCCTTCTGAAGTTAGTTTTGAATTGGTAGATAGTACACTTCAACACATCAAAATAAAGCATCGTGTGGCAGACTTCAGTTTGACAAATCAAAATGGAAAAACCATAACTCAAAGATACTACACAAATAAAATTGTAGTAGTAGATTTTTTCTTCACCACCTGTCCCACCATATGTCCAATCATGACTGATAACATGGGAGCCATCCAGAATAAAATAAAAGACCAAGATCAAATAAAGCTCCTTTCCTTTAGCGTGACTCCTAAAATTGACTCAGTTCCACAACTCAAAAAATATGCAATTGAAAAAGGAGTGATGGATGCGAATTGGAACTTACTAACCGGAGATAAAAAAGAAATTTACACCCTTGCTCGTAAATCGTATTTTGTTGTAAAAGAGGATGGTGATGGGGGTCCTTTTGACATGATTCACACCGAAAACTTTGTTTTAGTGGATCCTGATCGAAGAATTCGTGGCTATTATGATGGAACAAGTGAAGAGGAAATGGAGACACTTTGGGCTGATATTCAAGTTCTCCAAAACGAGTATCCATCAGCCTCAAATTAAATTCCCAACTCTTTTTGGCTTCCCTTTCTTTTTTAATTACTTTTGCTTCTTTAAAATCATTCTAAATAATGATCACTCTAGATCTCATAGAAAAAAATCAACGCGGAAGAATTGTAACGATCGATACCGATCAGTTGCCCATGAAGTTAATTGAAATGGGATGCTTACCCGGAAACGAAGTGCATTTAGAACAACATGCTCCGCTCAAGGACCCCATGTATCTTGTAATAGATGGATGTCATTTGGCAATTCGAACAGAAACAGCCAAAAACATAACCATAGAATTAATCTAGATGAGCAAGACCATTAATGTTGCATTAATAGGAAACCCCAATACAGGGAAAACTTCTGTGTTTAATGCCATTACAGGACTGAATCAAAAAGTGGGGAACTACCCCGGAATTACAGTCGAAAAAAAGCAAGGAATATGTCGTATCGACCGGACTACAAAAGCTCACGTAATTGACCTACCCGGGACCTATAGCCTCAACGCTTCTTCAATGGATGAAAGTGTGGTTATTGAGTTGCTTCTTAACAAAAATGACAAAGATTACCCAGACGTTGCCGTGGTTATTTCGGACATCGAAAACTTAAAAAGAAACTTGCTTTTATTTACCCAAATAAAAGACCTGGAGATTCCGACTTTGTTGGTAATTAATATGTCTGATCGAATGAAAAGTAAAGGAATTTCATTAAACATTCCGTTACTTGAAGAAAAACTAAAAACAAAGATTGCACTTATTAGTACCCGAGAAAAAAAGGGAATAGAATTATTAAAAGCCTATCTTTTAGATTACAGATCTCTTTCTAAAGAAAAATGTACAGATATCCGCTTAATAGATGAGGCTTATTTTGGAAACCTTGAAAAAGTTTTTCCAGATCAGTCGCTTTATAAACTATGGTTGGTTATTACACAAGATGTAAATTTCGCTAAACTTGATCGAAACAAAGTTGAAGATGCTTCGGCATATAAAACCCGCTCGATTTCAGATTTAAAACGCTTACAACAAAAAGAAACTATTAAGCGATACCAATACATCAATCAATCTTTAAAAGAAACTTACATTATAGATCAATCCAAAGCAACAGATTACCGCTCTAGGTTGGATCGTATTTTAATTCATCGTTTTTGGGGGTACATCATTTTCTTCATGATTTTGCTAACGATTTTCCAAGTAATTTTTGACTGGAGTAGTATTCCAATGGAATTTATCGATAAAAGTTTTTCGGCTTTAAGCGAGTATACAAAAAGCAACCTACCTCCAGGACTTTTTACAAACTTACTTGCAGAAGGAATAATTTCTGGACTCGGAGGAATTGTAATCTTCATTCCTCAAATTGCTTTTTTATTTCTATTCATAGCTGTTTTAGAAGAAACGGGTTATATGAGCCGCGTAGTTTTTTTAATGGATCGAGGGCTTAGAAAATATGGCTTAAGTGGTAAAAGTGTTATCCCGTTAATTTCTGGAACAGCTTGTGCAATTCCCGCCGTTATGGCAACGCGAAACATTGAGAATTGGAAAGAGCGACTGATTACCATCTTAGTAACTCCTTTCACAACCTGTTCAGCTCGATTGCCTGTCTATCTGATTTTAATTTCTTTGGTAATCCCAGAAGGGTCTTTTTTAGGAATGGGATATCAAGGACTAACTCTTATGGGACTATATTTATTAGGTTTTGTTATGGCTTTGTTGTCTGCAGCTATCCTAAATAAAATTCTTAAAATTCAATCCAAAACCTTTTTTGTGATTGAAATGCCTAATTATAAAATACCACTCCTAAAAAATGTATTGATTACCGTTTTCGAAAAAACAAAGTCATTTGTTGTTGAAGCGGGTCGCATTATTCTTGCAATTTCAATTTTATTATGGTTCATGGCTTCTTTTGGACCAGGCGATAATTTTACTCAAGCAGAAGAAATAGTTAAAAACCAAAAGGGAAGTGAGCTTCTTACCCCTCTTGAATTAGAAACAGAGATTGCCTCATATAAGTTAGAACATTCCTTTATTGGAATTTTAGGAAAATCAATTGAACCCGCTATTGCTCCGCTGGGATTTGATTGGAAAATTGGAATTGCATTGATCAGCTCATTTGCAGCCCGAGAAGTTTTTGTGGGAACCTTAGCTACAATATACAGTGTAGGTAATACCCAAGAAGAAACCCTTATAAACAGAATGAAATCGGAACGCAGACCTAATGGAGAATTGTTGTTTGACCTGCCAACGGGGGTTTCCCTTATGCTGTTTTATGCTTTTGCACTTCAATGCATGAGTACCTTGGCAATTGTTAAAAAAGAAACAAACAGTTGGAAGTGGCCTATGATTCAATTGTTTAGCATGACTTTAATTGCTTATCTTTCGGCATTAATCGTTTATCAAATATTAGCTTAATGGAAATACTTCAACTTATATTGGTGGCAGTAGCTGGTTTTTTGTCGGTACGATTTCTCTATAAAAGATTTTTTATACCCCAGTCAACAAAAGGCTGCGGCACAGATTGCGGCTGTAAATAATTTAGCCCTGCATCAAACGTTCTATTTCCTCAATTTCAATAGGAATATTCCCCATTAAATTAAGCGGGCTACCCTGTGCTTGTATAACCACATCATCTTCTAAGCGAACACCAAAACCTTCCTCTGGAATATAAATGCCTGGCTCGACTGTGAAAACCATATTGGCTTCCATGGGCAAATGGAGTAAGCCATAGTCATGGGTATCTAGCCCAATATGATGGGAAGTTCCGTGCATAAAATATTTTTTATAGGGTGGGTTTTCTGTATGTTGATTTTGTACATCAGCCTTGTCCAGAAGACCCAGTCCTAGAAGTTCGGCGGTCATTATTTCACCAACCTCTTTATGATAATCTTTCCAAATAGTTCCGGGAACCAAAAGCTTTGTTGCTTCATTTTTAACCTTCAGAACAGCGCGATATACTTTCTTTTGTCTATCCGAAAATTTACCCGAAACAGGAATGGTTCTGGTCAAGTCACTTTTATAGTTTCCATATTCAGCAGCAACATCGAGCAAAATTAATTCTCCGTCTTTACATTGAGCTTTATTTTCAGTGTAGTGAAGGACATTAGCATTATTTCCTGATGCAATAATAGGAGTATAGGCAAAACCTTTTGAACGGTTTCTTAAAAACTCATGGCAAAGCTCAGCTTCAATTTCGTATTCCCAAACTCCTGGTTTAACAAAGCTCAATAAACGTCTAAATCCTTTTTCGGTAATGTTACAGGCTGTTTGAATTTGGTCTATTTCTTCAGCTGTTTTTACAGCTCTTAATTTTTGTAAAATGGGGTTACTTTTAGCTACACGGTGAGCGGGATATTGTTCTTTACATTTTATAATGAAGCGATCCTCCCGAGTTTGAGTTTCGACCGCCTGTCTATAGTGTTCGTTGGTATTGAAATAAAAAGTATCGTTAAAAGCGCTCAACTGATTTAGGATGCGATCGAAATCTTGTAACCAAAAAACAGATTCTATTCCAGAGCGCTCCGTTGCCTGACTCTTAGAAAGTTTAGCACCCTCCCAGACTGCAATATGATCGTTGGTTTCTCTAACAAAAAGAACTTCTCTCATTTTAGGATCAACAGCGTCAGGGAAAAGCAATAAAATACTTTCTTCCTGATCTACACCCGTTAGATAAAAAATATCACGATGTTGTTCGAACGGCAATACAGAATCTGCGCTAATAGGATAAAGATCATTTGAATTAAAAACCGCAATACTTTTAGGCTCCATTGCCTGCATAAAAGCCTTACGTGTATTCTTATAAAAAGTCGAGGGGATAGGATGGTACCGCATAATTTCGGTTATTTTTAGTAAATATATGAATTTGACTAGGAATCAGTTTAAGCAGATTCTTTTTCTTCAAGAGTATTTTTTGTACTTTCAGCAAACTAGAAATAAAACAAACCACTATTATGAAATTATTTAATTTTTTTTTAATATTCTGTATTGCATTTAATTTAAGTGCACAGACAGACCAAACAGACAATTCAATAGTAAAAAACATTCCCTTTGAAAACATTGGACCTAAAGTAATGAGCGGTCGTATTGTAGCTTTGGAAGTAAACCCATTGGACCCAACGGAGTTTTATGCAGCTTATGCTTCCGGAGGAATTTGGCATACCCAAGACAACGGAATTAGTTTTATTTCTATAACCGACAATGCACCTACGCAAAACATAGGAGAAATTGCAATGCACTGGCCTACCAAAACCCTTTGGGTAGGAACGGGTGAAAATAATGCTTCGCGATCTTCATATGCTGGGATTGGAATGCTTAAAACATTTGATAACGGTGTTACTTGGGAGTTAAAAGGACTTGCAGACAGTCATCATATTGGAAAAATATTAATTAATCCGAATAATCCCGAAGAGGTTGTTGTAGGTGTTACAGGTCATTTATATACAACCAACACAGAGCGCGGAATCTACAGATCAGAAAACGGAGGAGACACTTGGGATCAGGTTCTTTATGTAAATGATGCATCGGGAATTATTGATATGAGTACAGTTCCTAACAATTTTAATATTCAATATGCAGCTGCATGGGAAAAAGACAGAAAAGCCTGGAATTTCACAGGTAATGGAACAAGTTCCGGGATATATAAAAGTATGGACGCTGGAAAAACATGGACTCTAATTTCAACAAAAGAAAGCGGTTTCCCAACAGGAGAAGGAGTTGGCCGTATTGGACTTGCTGTCTATGACGAAAACACAGTATATGCGATTCATGATTCTCAATTTAGAAGACCTGATGGAGCTACCAAGAAATCAAACGGGTTGACCAAAAATGATTTTAAAACGATGACTAAAGAGGCGTTTCTAGCCCTTGAAAATAAAACTTTAAATACGTTTTTAAAAGAAAATAATTTTCAAGAAAAATACCGAGCCCAAAGCATCAAAAACAGTGTTCGAAACGGCTTAGTATTGCCAAAAGACCTTGCGATCTACTTAGAAGATGCAAACGCATTATTATTCGATACACCTGTAGTGGGTGCTGAGGTTTTTAAAAGTGAAAATGGAGGAGCTACTTGGTCAAAAACACACGAAGGATATATAGAAGATTTATATTATAGCTACGGGTATTATTTCGGTCACATTCATGTAGCCCCTAAAAACGCAGACAAATTATATATCTATGGAGTGCCACTTTTAACTTCAGATGATGGTGGAGCTAACTTTAGAGCAATTGGAAAATCTAATGTACATTCTGATCACCATGCACTTTGGATCAACCCAAATCGTCCGGGACATTTAATTAATGGAAATGATGGAGGAGTAAATATTACGTACGACGATGGTAAACACTGGATGAAAAACAACTCGACTGCTGTTGGACAGTTTTATGCCATAAACATTGACCATGAAAAGCCTTACAACGTCTATGGAGGACTTCAAGATAATGGAGTCTGGAAAGGAGCTCACAACTCGCGAGACGATGAAAGATGGGAAGCTTCGGGACATAACCCTTGGACCTCTATTATGGGAGGAGATGGGATGCAAATCCAAATTGATAACCGAAATAGTAACATAGTTTATACCGGATACCAATTCGGAAATTACTTTCGCGTAGACTTGGAAAGCAATAAAAATAAATACATTCAACCTAAACATGAATTAGGAGAAGCACCCTATAGATTCAATTGGCAAACGCCTATTTTATTGTCTTCTCACAATCAAGATATTCTTTATTACGGAGGAAACAAATTACATCGATCTCTCAATCAGGGAGATGATTGGACAGCGATTTCTGATGACCTAACCCAAGGAGGTAAAAAAGGAAATGTTGCCTTCGGAACTTTAACTACAATTTCAGAATCCCCAGCACAGTTCGGATTTTTATATACGGGAAGTGACGATGGATATGCTTATCGTTCTGAAAATGGAGGTGGTAGTTGGGATCGTATTTCAGATGAGTTACCTCAAAACTTATGGGTAAGTAGAATTGTTGCCTCAGAACACCAAAAAGAAAGAGTCTATATTACTTTAAATGGGTATAGAGATGACGATTTCAAATCCTATGTCTATGTTAGTGAAAACAAAGGAGACGTATGGAGATCAATTAACGCAAATCTACCAAACAGCCCAATAAATGTAATCCGAGAAGATCCAAATAATGATCAAATCTTATATTTAGGAAATGATCAAGGAACCTATATTTCTTTCGATCAGGGAGGACGATGGAGCGAATTTAAAAATGGAGTAACAACGGCTGCTGTTCATGATTTAGTAATTCAGCCAGAGGCAAACCATTTGTTAATTGGAACCCACGGCCGCTCTATTTATAAAACAGATTTAGCTCCTTTCAATAAAGTAAATGCTAACTTTTTGAAACAAGAACTAATCTTATTAGATTTGCAAAAAGTAAAACATTCATCTCGTTGGGGAACTCGCAGGTCATCTTGGAGAAACATCAACGGACCTCAAATAACTCTTTCGGCTTATGCACTTGCTGCTGGTTCATATCAAATGCAGGTTAAGAACAAAAAAGGGATTGTTTTATTTGAACAAAAAGGAATGCTTGATGCCGGATTTAATTTTGTTATCTATGCACTCGAAAAAGACGCAAATGGGATTGTCAATTTTAACAAAAAGAATAAAAAATCACCCTCAAAATCTTCAGACAATGGAAAACACTACCTCGAAAAAGGCACCTATAGTGTTGAGTTTACTAAAGGATCATTTAAAAGTAAAAAAGAATTACACATTCAATAGACCCATAAAAACACAAGCTAATTTATTTTTGACGCTCCTATTTTTAGGATCATTAAGTTTTGGATATGCGCAATCCGAAAAGCCAAAGGATAGTCTATGGATTAAAGAAGGTAAGGTAAATGTACTTTTGAACCAAGCGACTTTTGGAGAATGGCTTGGTGGAGGAACTAATAATTTTAATGGTATTGTAAACTTAGATTATTTAGTTCATCGCAAACATGAAAATTGGGATTGGACTACAACTTTGGACGCTTCTTTGGGTTTTGCCAAAACAGAAGCTTCAGACTTTTATAAAAAAACAGTAGATCATTTAGAAATAAACACGGTTTTCATTCGACTAAAAACTGAGCCTTGGGGTTTTTCTACTTCAATGAATATAAAATCACAATGGATAGCAGGTTACGCTTTTTCTGAAGGAGCCAACGGTCAAGAGATAAGTACACAAACAACTGCATTTTTGTCACCTTTATATGCTCGTGCTGGAGTTGGAATCACTTATAAAAAAACAAGGTCATTTAGCTTCCAAGTACAACCAGTTACAGCTCGTTTAATTTATGTTGGATCTCGTTTCACCAAGGATTTAATGCCAGGAGAAACCTATTTTGGGGTTGAGGCCAACAAACAATCTCGCTGGGAATTAGCCCTGTCCATGTCTGCACAAGGACAATGGCCACTTTTACCAAATGTCATTTTAGTAAATAAGATAAATCTAATTTCTAATTACCTTGAGGAATTCAAGAATTTTGACTTTGACTACACACTTGGTGTTGATATGAAAATAAATAATTTTATGTCAGCCCAATTTGAAATACAATTGGTATACGATGATAATGCATTATCAAAAATTCAGACTCGACAAGTTTTTGGAGTTAGCGTCGGTTTCTCATTTTAATTTTTTGTTTAATGTTTAGGGGGTTTCATTCTAAAAAAGTAAAACAAACTTTCATTCTTTAAAAATGAAAGTGTTACAAGCAAAAAAACGTCTGATATATTTTCTTTCGAAATCCATTTAGCTTAATTTTACAACATTAAACTAATAATTAATGAGCGGAATAATTAAGTCTTCTTTAGCACGAAAATATGCAATGGCAATTTCAGGTTTATTCTTGGTGGTGTTTTTAATGCAACATTTCATAATAAACCTAACTTCTGTTTTCAGTAAAGACGTTTTCAACGAGATTTCTCATTTTATGGGAAATAATCCTTTAGTTCAATTTGTATTGCAACCGGTTCTTATTTTTGGAGTTATTTTTCACTTCATAATGGGAATTGTTTTGGATTTAAAGAACCGCAGCGCACGCTATCAAAATTACGCACAGAATAATGGTTCGGCAAATTCAAGTTGGATGTCTAGAAATATGATTTGGTCTGGAATTACAATCCTTTCATTTCTTGTTCTTCACTTCATTGATTTTTGGTTTCCTGAAATGAACTACAAATACATCGAAAGTTTAGCAGTTGATCCTGATCGATATTTTGATGAGATGGTTCATAAATTTGAAAACATTATTCGCGTAGGTGCCTATGTTGTTTCTTTCTTTTTTCTCATGCTTCATTTGTTACACGGATTTAGCTCTTCGTTCCAATCTGTTGGATTGAACAATAAATACACAAAAAGCTTCAAAACGTTTACTTTCGCATTCTCTATAGTGATTCCTATTGGATTCATATTCATAGCATTATTTCACCATTTAAACGCATAAGAACATGGCAAGTTTAGATTCTAAAATACCTAAAGGGCCTTTATCAAATAAATGGACCAATCATAAAAATCACATCGATTTAGTTAGCCCTGCTAACAAAAGACTCATCGATATTATCGTTGTTGGAACTGGACTGGCTGGTGCTTCTGCCTCTGCTACTTTAGCTGAATTGGGGTATAATGTAAAATCATTTTGTTTTCAAGATTCTCCAAGAAGAGCACATTCAATTGCCGCACAAGGAGGAATCAATGCGGCAAAAAATTATCAAGGTGACGGAGATTCAACCTATCGACTTTTTTATGACACCATAAAAGGAGGAGATTACCGTTCAAGAGAGGCAAACGTTCATCGTTTGGCTGAGGTTTCTACGAACATTATTGATCAATGTGTAGCTCAAGGAGTTCCTTTTGCTCGTGATTATGGAGGGTTATTAGATAACCGATCTTTTGGAGGAGTTTTAGTGTCTCGTACTTTTTATGCAAAAGGACAGACAGGACAACAATTATTATTAGGAGCATATTCTGCTATGAACCGCCAAATTGGTCGAGGAAAAATCAAAATGTACAACCGTCATGAAATGATGGATTTAGTTTTGGTAGATGGAAAAGCTCGAGGTATAATAGCTCGTAACCTAGTAACAGGGAAAGTAGAACGCCACGGAGCACATGCAGTAGTTGTAGCATCTGGAGGTTATGGAAATGTATTTTTCCTTTCAACAAACGCTATGGGAAGTAATGTTTCTGCTGGATGGAAAATCCACCAAAAAGGAGCCCATTTTGCAAACCCTTGTTTTACACAAATTCACCCAACTTGTATTCCCGTCTCTGGAGATCACCAGTCCAAGTTAACCTTGATGTCTGAATCTCTAAGAAATGATGGACGTATCTGGGTACCTAAAAACATAGATGATGTTAAGGCAATCCGAGACGGAAAATTAAGCCCAACACAACTCAAAGAAGAAGACCGCGATTACTATCTAGAGCGACGTTATCCTGCTTTTGGAAATTTAGTACCTCGTGATGTTGCTTCTCGAGCAGCAAAAGAACGATGTGATGCAGGTTATGGTGTAAATGCAACTGGTGAAGCTGTTTATTTAGACTTCGCTGCCGCAATTATACGATACGGAAAAGAACAAGCGCATGTAAAAGGACTGGATGAAAATGACGCAGTTCTTGTTAAAAAATTAGGACAAGATGTTGTTCGTTCCAAATATGGAAACTTATTCCAGATGTACGAAAAAATCGTAGATCAAAACCCTTACGAAACACCAATGATGATTTACCCTGCAGTACATTATACCATGGGTGGTGTTTGGGTAGATTATAATTTAATGACCTCTATCCCAGGATGCTACGCCATTGGAGAAGCAAACTTCTCTGATCATGGTGCTAACCGACTAGGAGCATCTGCGCTAATGCAAGGTTTAGCGGATGGTTATTTTGTTTTACCCTATACAATCGGAGACTATTTAGCAGACGACATTCGTACGGGGTCAATAGCAACCGATACCCCAGAATTTGATGCTGCAGAAAAAGCAGTTGTAGATAAAATTAATTTATTTCTTAATAGCAAAGGAGAGCACTCCGTTGATTATTATCACAAGAAGTTAGGTAAAATAATGTGGGATAAATGTGGAATGTCACGTAACGCTGAAGGTCTAAAAGAAGCAATGGCAGACATTAAAGCATTAAGAGAAGATTTTTATAAAAACGTAAATGTACCCGGAACCGATTCAGAGTTTAACGAGCAATTAGCCAAAGCAGGTCGTGTAGCAGATTTCCTTGAATTAGGAGAATTATTTGCAAAAGACGCTTTGGATCGTACCGAATCTTGTGGAGGACATTTCCGAGAAGAATCGCAAACTCCAGAAGGAGAAGCCATGCGCGATGATGAAAACTTTACATTCGTTTCTGCCTGGGAATACAAAGGAGAACCTGCAGATGCAGTTTTGTGTAAAGAAGAGTTGAAGTACGAAGAAATTGAAGTAAAAACACGTTCATATAAATAAGATGATGATGAATTTGACCTTAAAAATTTGGAGACAAGCAAACGCAACTACAAAAGGAGAGATGGTAGCCTATCCGATTGAAAATGTTTCTCCCGACATGTCCTTTTTAGAGATGATGGACGTTTTAAACGAACAACTCATCAACAAAGGGATTGATCCAGTCGCTTTTGATCATGACTGTCGCGAAGGAATTTGTGGAATGTGTTCGATGTATATCAACGGAGAAGCACACGGCCCTGATCGTTTAGTAACAACTTGCCAGTTGCACATGCGAAAGTTTAAAGACGGAGAAACAATTACTATTGAACCGTTTAGAGCCAATGCATTTCCAGTTGTAAAAGACCTTGCAGTTGACCGTTCGGCTTTCGATAGAATTCAACATGCAGGTGGTTTTGTAAGTGTAAACACTTCCGGAAACACCCAAGATGCAAACAACATTCCAATTGATAAGCACGATGCTGATAAAGCATTCGATGCAGCTACTTGTATTGGTTGTGGAGCTTGTGTCGCAAGCTGTAAAAATGCTTCTGCAATGCTGTTTGTTTCGGCTAAAGTTTCGCAGTATGCACTTCTTCCACAAGGAAAAGTTGAAGCAACAGATCGTGTATTAAATATGGTAAAACAAATGGACGACGAAGGTTTCGGGAACTGTACCAACACAGGAGCTTGTGAAGTTGAATGTCCTAAAGGAATTTCTTTAGAGAACATTGCACGTATGAATAGAGAATACCTTTTTGCAACCGCTAAAGGATAAAAACAAGACCCTAATGTCTGACAATATTTAAGTCCCGTTCCTATATACTATTAAGTATAAGGATGGGGTTTAGTCTTAAACATAAGAGATGGAACAATCACTAATAGAAATAATAGGAGGAATTTTAACAATTACCTATCTGCGTTATTTCATTATAGCTGGAATTTTCTTTCTCATTTTTTATGTTTTATTTAAAAAGAAATGGCAGTCTAAAAAAATTCAAAACTGCTTTCCTAAGAACAAAGATTATAAACGAGAAATTGGTTACTCTATTTTGAGTCTCTTTATTTTTATGCTTGTTGGTTTGGTTGCTCATAAATCTCCAATAGCTCAATGGAGCCTAAGATATGATTCGATTGCTGAATACGGAACAGCCTATTGGTTTTTGAGTGTAATACTCATGATTTTTCTCCACGACACTTATTTTTATTGGACACATCGCGCCATGCACCATCCAAAAATTTACCGCTCGTTTCATAAAGTACACCACCAATCAACCAACCCATCACCTTGGGCAGCATTTGCTTTTCATCCTCTAGAAGGAGTGGTCGAAGCAGGGATAATTTTCCCAATTATTTTTTTTATTCCACATCATTTTTCGGCCGTGTTTGCATTTTTAATATTCATGACAGTTTATAATGTATACGGACATTTGGGATACGAAATTTTCCCGAAGGGATTCAATAAAAACAGGATAGGCAAATGGCATCATGCTCAATTTAATGGAAATTTCGGACTTTATTTTTTGTTTTGGGACCGATGGATGGGAACCCTAAGAACGGATTATGACAGCGGATTTAAAGAGGTTGATCAGCTGCGTACTTCCAGCAAAGCTATTCAATAGCCTTCAACACTTTCTCCATAAAGCTCGCAACTTTTGAAGGTTCTAACCAGCGCGTAACCACCACCACATCTTGATCTGGAATAACGACAATAAAATTTCCACCAAAACCAGCAGCGTAATAAATGTTTTCGGCAGCTCCTTCCCAATAGCGAGGCCCTTTTTTATTGAGCCACCAGAGGTATCCGTAATTTGGATTTGCAGCAGAAGCAGTTGTCGCTTGTTCAATCCAGCGTTCGCTTAAAAGCTGTTTGCCATTCCAATAACCTTTTGATAAAAAGAGCATTCCAAAACGAGCATGATCTTCGGTACTGATGAATAAACCACCTCCTGAATGCCCACCACCAGAAACTGATTCTACCTGAACGCCATCAATCGGTGTCCAAGAGTTTCTGTAACCGAACCAACGCCAAGTTGTAGAGGCTCCAATTGGATCCATTATTTCTGTTTTAAGGACTTGCGGAAGAGGTTTTCTCCAAACATTTAACAAGGAATAGGAGAGCACGTTTACACGCACATCATTGTATTTAAAATAAGCTCCAGGTTCATTGAGTGCTCGATTTTTCCAATCATCAATTGCACCTTCTTTAGGTGGACGATCTGCCCAATCATGAAGTCCCCAAATACTTCCTGACCAATCGGAAGATTGGGTTAGTAAATGGTCCCAAGTAATTTTTTTATTATGCTCACCATCAAAAGTAGTATCCCAAACGTAGTCGGTTAAAAGATTGTCTGTAGAAGCAATTAAACCTTTGTCTAAGGCTACACCCGCTAGAGTCGACAAATAGCTTTTGGTAACACTAAAAGTCATGTCGACCCTTTTTGTGTCTCCCCATTCGGCGATTATATATCCATTTTTAAGAATCATTCCTGCTGGGCCGCCATGCTTTTTTGTTGGGCCTAAAATTTGGTGATAGGGTTCTCTTGCAAAGCCTTTTACAATAGCAACACGAAGATCTCTTCCGCCCCTGTATTCATTGGCTAATGCAAAATCAACAGCTTCTTGTATTTGTTTTGGTTTTATATCAAAAGATTCTGGAGGTTTTTCTTTCCAGTTTTCATTTCTTTCCGGGTAATAATAATCTTGCGCTTGACTAAAATAGCTTCCACCAATTAGTAATAAAAGAAAGAGATTGATTTTCATAACCGATAATTTTTTAGAAATAAATTAATTTGATTTCGTTCGTTCAACAGCATCCAGCCAGCCGTTGTATTTTTTGTTTCGGGTGCCTTGCTCCATAATTGGACTAAAAAGAGTTTCTCGTTCTCGAACTTCTTCGATCGAATCGAGGGTCCAAACTCCGGATTTAATTCCCGCTAAAAAGGCAGCACCCAAGGCGGTAACTTCAAGCATCTTTGGACGATCAACTTCTACGTTCAAAATATCGGACTGGAATTGCATCAGGTAATTATTGGCAGAAGCACCTCCATCTACTTTTAGTGAAATAATAGAAGAGCCACTATCCTCAAGCATAGCATTTATTACATCTTTGGTCTGAAAAGCCATGGCCTCTACAGTTGCTTTCGTAAGTTCTTTTTTGCCAATATCTAAGGTTATTCCGTGTATAGATCCTTTTGCTTTAGCATCCCAATACGGCGCTCCTAAGCCAGCAAACGCGGTAACTACATACAGATCTTCGAGTGGTGGAATTGACTCACAAATTGCTTCGGTTTCTGCTGCATGGGTTATTAAGTTCAATTGATCTCGAAGCCATTGAATGGATGCACCTCCAATAAAAATACTTCCTTCAAGAGCATAACTTGGTTTTTTGTTTTCAACACTACAAGCTAAGGTTGTAAGCAATCCGTTTTTAGAAACAAGGTGCTCGGTTCCCGTATTAAGCAAAAGAAAACATCCTGTTCCGTAGGTGTTTTTTGCCATTCCAGGTTTGTGCCCACCTTGTCCAAATAATGCAGCTTGCTGATCTCCAGCAACTCCATAAATAGGAATTTGAACTCCTTTAAAATCAATGGCTCCAAAATCGGACGAAGACTCTTGAACCTTTGGAAGCATAGAACTTGGAATATTCATTGCTTTCAGAATTTTTTCATCCCACGACAATGTTTTTATATTATAGATCATAGTACGCGAAGCGTTGGTATGGTCTGTAAGGTGATTTTTTCCTTTAGTAAGCTTATAAATTAACCAAGAGTCAATGGTTCCAAAAAGTAATTCTCCAGCTTCTGCACGTTCTCTTGCACCTGGAACTTCATCCAAAATCCATTTAAGTTTAGTTCCCGAAAAATAAGAATCGATCACCAAGCCCGTATTTTCATTTACATAAGATTCTAGCCCATCTGCTTTTAGTTGATCACAAATCGGTGTAGTTCTTTTGTCCAGCCAAACAATGGCTTTGTGAATGGGTTCGCCTGTTTTTTTATCCCAAACAACAGTGGTTTCCCGCTGATTTGTAATTCCAATAGAGGCTATTTCCTTAGGGTCAATTCCAGTTTCAGCCATTACTTTTTCGAAGGCCTCTAATTGATCATTGAATATGGCAGCAGCATCATGTTCTACCCAACCCGACTGCGGATAATATTGTTGTAGTTCTTTTTGAGAAATGGAAACAATGCTTCCTTTTTTATCAAAAACAATAGCTCTAGTACTGGTTGTTCCTTGGTCAAATGCAACAATATATTTTTTTTCCATAGTATAATTTGTTAGGTCTTTAGCTTTAAAGATAAAATAAAAAGTTTCAGTTTGGATTATAGCACCTTAAAAAGAGCATCAATTTTATGTATTTTTAATTAAAATTCTAAAAATGAAAAATGAATTGAATGTTGCTTTAATTCAAACCAATCTAGTTTGGGAACAACCTAAAGTAAATCGAGAGCATATAGAATCGTTTTTAAAAGCCGTTTCTAAAGAGGCGGATATTGTTTTTTTACCTGAAATGTTCAGCTCAGGCTTTACTATGAATCCAGAACGTGTTGCCGAATCGATGTTGGGAACTACAGTTGAATGGATGAAGAACTGGTCAATTAAATTAGACGCTGCGGTTGCAGGAAGTTTAGTTATTGAGGAAGAAGGTAAATTTTATAATCGTTTTGTTTGGGTAAATACTGACGGCTCAATTCATTATTATAATAAAAAACACCTCTTTACGCTAGCAGGAGAACACCAGGTTTATCAAGAAGGTGATTTGGATGGGATAATTCAATTTAAAGGCTGGAACGTATGCTTAAGAGTATGTTATGATTTGCGATTTCCAGTTTGGTCTAGAAACACAAAAGACTACGATTTATTGGTATATGTTGCTAATTGGCCTGCTCCAAGGATTCATGCTTGGGATACACTTTTACAAGCTAGAGCTATTGAGAATATGAGTTATGCGGTTGGCGTAAATAGAGTAGGAGAAGATGCTAAAAATAATCAATATCCTGGGCACTCTGCGGTCTATGATTGTTTGGGAGCTACAAAAGGTTTGGCAGGAAAAACAGAAGGAATTATAGAAACAACTTTAAACAAAAAAGATCAAGATATAATAAGAACTCAACTGAATTTTCTTAGCGATCGCGATTCGTTTCTTTTACAATAAACGTTTCATTCTGATCCCAATTGGCACGAAGTGATATTTCGCCTTCCATATAGATGACTTCTTCTGGCTGGATTTTTTTTAAATAATTACCAGTATCCCACTTATTGTTTAAGTTTTTATCTTTAACCAAACGCACGCCATAAACCCCAGGATTTAAGTAATCAAAAGTATATCGATTAATTTCATTTTTTAAAAATTTTCTTACGGCCTGTCCTTTAGAGTTTAACAATTCAATAAAATAGTCGTAAGGCTTTTCTGTTTCTACAGTTAAAATGATTATCCCGTAATCTTCTATTTTTCTAGTTTTTAAAGTAGTCACTAAAGTATCGTTTGTAGCTCCCCAAAAATCTATTGCGGCATTTGGTAATATTCTAACAGTATAGATGTCATTAGGTGTTTTTTTGAATTCAAAGACTATTTTATTTTTATCTCCATTTATTGAGGAAGTAAAAGGAACCTCAAGCGAATCAACGTCTCTAATTTCCATAAATTCCTGATTTATTTTGACAATTGGAAGTGTAGCTTTTAGAGCAAGGGTATCTAAGAAATCAATTCTTTCAGAATGCGAAAAACTAAATTCCAAAGAGTCTAGTTTTGGACGAGTGGGTTTTACTATTCTTTGTTGAATAGAATCTTTTCCACTTAAATTGAACACGAGGGAGTCAATGGTTTTAACTCCAGAAAACCAAAAATCTAAACTGTCTTTTTGGGTATGTTTAGTAATTAAATATTTAAAATCTTCAGGCATTTCAGAAACGAGTTCTATTTTTTTTCCTGTTACGTCACCATAATATCCGAAAACAATATGATGGTCGTTTATATAATTTGGTATTGACCAATCAAAGTTTGGAATCTCTTTAAATAATACTGGGAATTTAAGGGTGTCTATTGGAAGTTCAACAGGCTTATCAAAAAACCCAATTTTATCAATGTTTTGATCAAAAAAGTAATTTTCAGCTACATCTTTTATTGCAATCATTTCATAAGTACCAGCACTTATGTTTTGCAATTTGAAATAAACACTATCAAGGGTGTTTGAAACATAAAAGGGCTTCTTGGTGAAGATTGTAGAGTCGTTGTAAGTTGAATCTATGGGATATAAATGCACAGAAATAAAAGGTTCTGTTTCTTTTTCATAAGCGTCTTTTACAGTTCCTTCCAGATAAAGAGAGTCAATTACAGCACCTGTAGAAAAAGTATAACTAAAAAAAGTAAGGGGATTGTTTTCATTAAAATCTTCGATTGCTGAGCCAAAATTAAAAGTGTAAGTAATGTTTGGTTTTAGAGAATCTAGAAACTCAATTTCAACTTTTTTACTGACTGTCGATTCGGGTGAAATTTTATATTGACTCGGCTCAAGAGGAGGTGACGTTATAAGTTGTTTAGTAATGTCCTTAAGTTTAATATATTCATCAAACTCTAAAGTTATTTTATCCCTATCAAACATGGTTGAGTTTAAAGGAGGGTTTGCTTTGATCAGAACAGGAGGAATACTGTCTTTACTTCCACCAGTTGGAATACCCCTTTTGGCACATTGGGAAACAGAAAGTGCAAGAAGGATTCCTAATATAAAAACAAAATGTTTTTGCATGAAAGTTATTTTAAATGCAAATTAACGGATTAATCAGTTAAATCCTATACCCAATAGTCGCAATGCTCAACCTATTTTCTGGGTTTTCAAGCAAAAGACTTCCACAAGCCTCTAGTGTAGCACCTGTTGTAATAACATCATCGACTAAAAGCCAATGTTTGGGACTTGTGTTTTTTGTTTTTATTTGGAAGGCATTTTTCAAAATTACACTTCGATCCTTTGAAAATGTTTTTGCTAATTGTTTGGTGTTTTGAGTTCGTAAAAGGTACCCCTCTACAAAGGGAACTCCCAAATAAGCAGCAATTTTTTCCCCAAAAACTGTAACTTGATTATATCCTCGTTTTCTTTTTCTTTTAGAATTCAAAGGGACGGGAATTACCGCTTCAATATTTTTAAACAGTTCATTAGACTTTATCAAATCTATAATCAGTTCCCCAAAATATTCTCCTAGTTTTTGTTGACCGCCATATTTTAAGTGATAAATAAGACTCTCTAGGATGCTGTCTTTTTCAAAGTAACAAAGAGAAGTTGCTGTATGAATTTTAAGGGCATCAGAGAGTTTTTGGATCATTTCATTGTTTTTGTCTAAATGAAAATATGTAAAAGGAAGCTGCATTTCACAATGCACACAAATGCTTTTTTCATTGGATATCAAAGGCGACTTACAACCCAGACATATTAGGAGGGAAAAACAGATTTATGAGATCGCTGAAACATTCTTTTGCGAAGTTTTTCATGTAAAATAAGATTTGGTCTACGTAAAATACGAAAAAGGATTATTTTTGTTCCATGACAGATTTCAAAAAAATCATTTCACACGCAAAAGAATACGGATTTGTATTCCCTTCTAGTGAAATATACGATGGCCTAAGCGCTGTATACGACTATGCTCAAAACGGTGTTGCTCTAAAAAAGAACATCCGAGATTATTGGTGGAAATCCATGGTACAGCTTCACAGTAACATTGTAGGAATAGACGCTTCTATTTTCATGCACCCAACCACTTGGAAGGCTTCAGGGCATGTAGACGCATTCAACGACCCTTTGATAGATAATAAAGATTCTAAAAAAAGATATAGAGCAGATGTATTGGTCGAAGACTATTGCGCTAAGATTGAAAACAAAATGGATAAAGAAATCACCAAGGCAGCAAAGCGTTTTGGAGAAGCTTTTAATCCAGAAGAATTTAAAACAACAAACCCTCGCGTAGTTGGGTATCAAGAAAAAATAAACACAATTCTAAAACGGCTTGGTCAATCGCTTGAAAAAGAAGATTTGGTAGATGTAAAAAACCTTATTGAAGAACTTGAAATAGCTTGTCCAGAATCTGGATCTAGAAATTGGACTGATGTAAAGCAATTTAACCTCATGTTCGGAACAAAATTAGGAGCTTCTGCAGAGTCTGCTATGGATCTATATTTGCGTCCAGAAACCGCACAAGGTATTTTTGTTAACTTTTTGAATGTTCAAAAAACAGGACGCATGAAAATTCCTTTTGGGATTGCTCAAACAGGAAAAGCGTTTAGAAACGAAATAGTTGCCCGTCAATTCATCTTCCGAATGCGAGAATTTGAGCAAATGGAAATGCAATTTTTCATTCCTCCAGGAACTCAAAAAGAATGGTATGATCAATGGAAACAAACTCGACTTAACTGGCACCTTTCATTAGGTATGGGAGCAGAAAATTACCGTTTTCATGACCACGAAAAATTAGCGCATTATGCAGATGCAGCAGCAGATATTGAATTTAAATTTCCTTTTGGATTCAAAGAATTAGAAGGAATTCACTCGAGAACAGATTTTGATCTTAAGAGTCATGAAGAGTTTTCCGGGAAAAAACTTCAGTATTTTGATCCCGAACGCAACGAAAATTATGTTCCTTATGTAGTAGAAACTTCAGTCGGACTAGATCGTATGTTTTTAGCAGTATTTTCTTGGGCACTCCGTGAAGAAACTCTTGAAGATGGAAGTACAAGAACCCTCCTTAAACTACCAGCAATCCTTGCACCAACCAAAGTAGCAATCCTCCCGTTGGTTAAAAAAGATGGGCTTCCTGAATTAGCAAAAGAATTAATGGATGATTTGAAATGGAACCATGCAGTCGCTTACGATGAAAAGGATGCAGTAGGAAGACGTTACCGCCGTCAAGACGCACTAGGAACTCCGTATTGTATTACCATTGATCACCAGACTCTAGAAGATCGAACCGTAACCATTAGAGATCGTGATAGCATGAAACAAGAACGAATTGCTCTCGATGCTGTTGGTGGAATTCTGAACGAGAAATTGGATATTAAAAACTGGTTGAAGAATATTTAAAACCGTTTTCCAATAGCAAAATTGATCCGAGGGTAGGCTCTACCTTTATCAAAATTCAAGAAGCGACCAACTCCTGCATGTATTTCAAAAGAAGCTTTCTTTTTGTTAACCCATTTGGTTCCTACTATTGCACCAGCTGCAACTCCTATACTTGTGTCGGTTAGATTTGGACCACCATCATGATTATCATAATATCCTTGAGTTAAACTCATGAATGCTTGTGCAAAAAAACCTTGATTGGCTTTTGCTTCTTTCTGAAAATAAAGTCTGTAAAAAGGAGAGATTTCAAAGTTTTCCTTTCGGTAATCCATTGAATTATCAAAATTAACGAAAACGGTTACTCCCCAACTTGATTGTGGATCAATAAAACGCTCATAGGTTAATTCAATTGCCGGTAAAACTATAAGCTGAAAGAAGTCTACTCGGATCTCATGGTGGTAGATTTTTTCTTCAACTTCTTGAGAATATCCTTTTACAGAAAATAAAAGTAGAAGGAAAGTGGAGATTAAATTTATGCGAGTAGTTTTGATTTTCATAAACAAAAAAGATTTGGTTTGGAATCCAAATATATAAAAGTATATCATTAATTTAGTATCCTAATGAAAATCATTTCTTACAACGTTAACGGCATTCGGGCAGCTTTTAAAAAAGATTTTATAGGCTGGTTATCATCAGCTCAACCCGATGTGCTTTGCCTTCAAGAAACCAAAGCTCAAAAAGAGCAAGTAGATGTTGAAGCAATCGAAAAACTAGGATACCATCATTACTGGTTTTCTGCTCAAAAAAAAGGATACAGTGGAGTTGCTCTTATCTGTAAGCAAAAGCCAAACCATATCGAGTTTGGAACAGGAATAGAACAAATGGATTTTGAGGGGCGTGTAATGCGCGCCGATTTTGATGACTGCTCAGTAATTAGTATGTATCTACCCTCAGGAACTAATCCAGCCCGATTAGAGTACAAGTTTCAATTTATGGATCAGTTTAGAGCCTATTTAGCAGATTTACAAAAGCAAATTCCAAACTTAGTCGTATGTGGAGATTACAATATTTGTCATAAAGCGATTGATATTCACGATCCAGTTAGAAACAAAAATGTCTCTGGATTTTTACCTGAAGAACGGGCATGGATGGATCAATTAGTTAATCAAGGATTTGTTGACTCTTTTCGCGAATTAAACCAAGAACCTCATCAATACAGCTGGTGGAGTTATCGCGCAAATTCTCGTGCAAACAACAAAGGTTGGCGACTAGATTATGCACTGGTTAGCGCTCCATTACAAAACAAAATAGCTCGGGCTTACATCTTGTCAGAAGCACATCATTCTGACCATTGTCCTGTTGCAGTTGAATTAGATTTAAATGAAATTTAAAAATAACACCATGAGAAAGATTCTATTACTAACTCTAACAACGGTTTGTTTAGCTAGCTGTGTTTCTTCCAAAATGTTTGGAGAAATTGAAGGAAACTATGCACAGCTTAAAATAGATCATGCTGTTTTAGAAAAAGAAAATACCGCTCACCTGGTACGTTACGATTCGCTACGATATCATTATGGTGATTTAATGACCCAATTTGAACAACTCGAATTGAAGTCAGATTTAACTGGTAAAAATCTTGAAACACTTCAAGCTTCTTATGCTGCATTAGAGCAAAATAGTAATGCTGCATTGCAAGAGAGTATAGAAGAAAACAGAGGCTTATTGGATGAAATTCAACAAAAAGAGTCGGAGCTTTTAGATGAACGTGCTGATTTAGATTCTCTTCAAAACGAGCTTTCCTCTAGGACAGCACGTGTAGATGAATTGGAACGAATTATTAAAAACAAAGAAGCGCTCCTTTCAAAATTAAAATCTTCGTTAAGCAAAGCTCTTTTAAGTTTCGACGGTAAAGGTTTAACGGTAGAGCAACGCAATGGAAAAGTATACGTGTCAATGGAAAATAAATTGCTTTTCAAATCAGGAAGTTGGACAGTAGGATCTGAAGGAAAAAAAGCAATCAAGCAACTTGGAATCGTCTTAGAGCAAAATAAAGACATTGCAATCTTAATAGAAGGTCACACTGATAATGAACCTTATTTAGGCGACTCAAAATTATCTGGGAACTGGGATCTTTCTGTCAAAAGAGCAACTGCTATTGTTGAACTTTTATTACAAAACAAAGGGGTATTGCCCGATAATATTACAGCAGCAGGAAAAGGGGAGTTTAGCCCTTTAGTTCCAAATTCATCTGCAACGAACAAATCAAAAAATAGACGTATAGAGGTTATTCTAGCTCCAAAACTGGATGAAATAGGAAAGCTTCTTCAAGACTTAGACTAAATATGAAATACACAACATTACCGGGAACTGATATTAAGGTCAGTAAAATTTGTCTGGGTACCATGACTTTTGGTAACCAAAATACAGAACCAGAAGGCTTTGATCAGATGGATTTAGCTCTAGAAAAGGGAGTTAATTTTTTTGACACCGCAGAATTATATCCAGTCCCTGCAAACGCAAAAACACAAGGAGAAACGGAACGAATTATGGGAAATTGGTTCCATAAAACAGGAAATAGATCTAAGATTATTTTAGCGACTAAAGCAGCTGGGCCTGGAGCTTATACAGCTCATATCCGCGACAACATTAGCTTCAACAAAAAGAACATCACGGAGGCTTTAGATAATTCTTTAAAGCGATTACAAACAGATTATGTCGATTTATACCAACTACACTGGCCAGAAAGAATGACTAATTTTTTTGGACAAAGAGGTTATTTTCATAACCCAAAAGACCCATGGGTTGAGAATTTTGAAGAAGCACTTGAAACTTTAGATGAATTAATAAAAGCGGGTAAAATTAGACAAATTGGGATTTCAAACGAAGCACCATGGGGCTTAATGCGCTACTTAGAACTCTCTAAAAAAGGCTTACCTAAAACCATTACTATTCAAAATCCATATTCACTTCTTACTCGTGTTTTTGAAATCGGAAACTCAGAAATTTGTCTCAGAGAAAACGTAGGATTACTCGCCTATTCTCCCTTAGGTTTTGGACGCTTAACAGGAAAATACAGAGGAGGTCATAATCTTGATAAAGCTCGACTAACAGTATTTCCTAATATGGCTCGCTACAACAGCGATCAATCTATTGAAGCTACAGAACGCTACTATCAAATTGCACAAAATTATGGAATAAGCCTAACCCAAATGGCATTAGCTTTCGTAAATCAACAACCATTTTTAACTTCAAATATTATAGGAGCTACTAATCTAGATCAACTTCAAGAAAACATTGGAAGTATAGAACTTTCACTTTCCAAAGAATTATTGAAAGAAATTGAAGTGGTACACAGTCAGATTCCAAACCCTGCACCCTAGTTTAGAAAGAAATTTTAGGAATGGCAGCGATTAGGTTTTTTGTAGCATCCTGCTCAGGGTTTCTGTATAGTTCATCTGCCTCTTTATTTTCTACTAACATTCCATGGTCCATGACCATTATTTTATCGGAAATGAATTGTACTACAGACAAATCGTGGGAGATAAAGAGATATGAGAGATTAAACTTTTCTTGCAGATCATTTAATAAATTAAGAACCTGAGCTTGAACAGAAATATCGAGTGCAGCAACTGATTCATCGCAAATCAAAATTTTAGGTTCTAGCGCAAGGGCCCTTGCAATAACAACCCGTTGTCTTTGCCCTCCAGACAATTCATGTGGATATCTTTCATAGAAAAAGGGTTCAAGACCAACTTGTTTTAGTAAAAAAATCACTCGGTTTTTTTGCTCCGTTTGTGGTAAAAGTTTGTGAGCTTGAAGTGGCTCTAGGATAGCCTCTCCAATTCTTTTTTGAGGATGTAAGGCTGCATATGGATCTTGAAAAATAAATTGCACATCGGTCCTTAAAGCCTGTATTTGTTTTGAATTTAAATTTTCTAATGATTCTCCCTTGTAATCAATTTGACCTGATGTAGGTTTGTCTAAGTAGACAATAAGTCTTCCCAATGTAGATTTCCCACACCCCGAAGCTCCAACCAAACCGAGGGTTTCGCCAGGGTATAAATCAAAAGAAAGATCAGCAACAGCGGTTAACTTTTCGCTCTTTCCAAAGACTCCTTTAGAAGTAGAGTACGTTTTGGTCAAATTCCGAACGGATAGCAAAGGCTTTTGTGCGTAAATTTTTTCTAAACGAATACTTCTTTCTCTGGGGTCAACTAAAGCGCCCTCTGATGAATTAAGATCGTAGTCCTCAATAGTAGGTAATTTTTTTAAACGCTGATTTGGCTTTGGACGTGCTTGAATTAATGCTTTGGTATATTGTTTTTTTGGATTAGTAAAAATTTCTTTTGGCGTTCCAATTTCGACTACTTCCCCCTGATAAAGAACAATTATTTTATCTGCTAGTTGAGAAACCAAGGACAGGTCATGCGAAATAAATAACACACTCATTTGATACTGCTCTTGTAATTCTTTTAGGAGGGCTATTATTTCTTTTTGAACTTGAACATCAAGTGCTGTTGTAGGTTCATCGGCAATTAATAATGCAGGTTTGTTCATTAGTGCCATAGCAATCATTACCCGTTGTTTTTGGCCTCCACTTATTTCATGTGGATATGCATCATATATTCGTTTAGGATCTGGGAGTTTAACGCGGTCAAAGGCTTCCAAAACTTTTGTTTTGCGCTCTGAACTTGAAAAAGTATTTTTAAAATGTTGTTGTATAATTTCGTCCACTTGGATACCACATCGCATGCTCGGGTTTAAGGATGATTGTGGTTCTTGAAAAACCATACTTATTTTATTTCCTCGAAGCAGCTGCCATTCTTTTTCATCTAAGTCCAATAAGGCTGTGTCTCCAAATCTGATAGACCCTGAATCTATAGTGGTTTTTTCTTTGGGCAATAGCCCTAAAAGGGATAATGCTGTCAAGGACTTTCCACTTCCTGACTCACCTACCATAGCTACAATTTGATTTGAAGCAATCTCAAATGAAATGTTTTTTAAAATAGATTTTTCACTTATTGAAAGCGAAAAGTCGGTTACTTCGATTATGTTAGATGCTTTTATTTTGGCCATACAATTTCTTCAGAGTCAAGCAGGGGTTCGTTTCTAAATCTTAATACAACCTGAGCAATAGTTAGTACATCCTTTTCACAATAGTTAACAATTCTATTGATGTTTTTTTCTTTATAAAACACTTGAGCAACTTGACTTCCATCGATGTCATCTTTAGGAGAAGGAATTCCCAAAACCTCTGCTAATAATTTGAGTGAAGTGTAGTTTTTGAAATCTCCAAAACGCCAAAGGTTCATGGTGTCTATGTGTTGAACTTCCCAAGGTTTTTTCCCAAATAAATTCAAACTTTTGGGCAAACTGACACTATTTATAATCATGCGTCTGGCTATATAAGGGAAATCAAATTCTTTTCCATTATGCGCACAAAGCAGATGTTTTTTAAGGTTAAAGTGTTTGTCTAGCAGCTCTTTAAATTCAAAAAGCAGTTCTTTTTCATCTCCAAAAAAAGTTTTTATTCTAAAGTTGCGTTCCTCCTTTTGAATAACAAAATAGCCCACTGAAATACATACAATTTTACCAAATTCAGCCCATATTCCTGCACGTTCATAAAAGTCTTCTGGAGAATCTTCAGGTCCTCTTTGGTAAGCAGTTTTCTGCGCCCAAAGTTCTTTTTTGTATGTAGATAATTGATCAAAATTTTCCTCTTCAGGAACCGTTTCAATATCTAAAAACAGAATTTTTGCTAAATTAACTTTTTGCAGCATTTTCTAACATTTTGTAGGCTTCTTCAACATACAAATGGAATACTTTTGGAAAAGCACCGCCATCTACTTTTTGGGTAAGATGTCCTAAACGAACAACAATAAGATTGTCCTCTGGGATTACAATAACATATTGACCTAAATGACCTCGCATTGCAAAAATAGATTTCCCATCAATTTTAGATAACCACCATCCGTATCCATATTCTGGACTTTTTTCAAATCTTGGCCGAACACTGAGAGCTACATAGTTAGAATCAATTAGTTGTTTTCCGTTCCATTTTCCGTGATCTTTATATAGTTTACCAAAGCGTGCAAAATCTTTCGCATTTGTTGCAAAACAACAAAAGGTTTTTTCCATTCCTTTCGATTCGCTATCAATTTGCCACAATGCATCTTCTTTAGCTCCCATGGGTTTCCAAAAATTTTCAGAAAAATAAGTGCTTAGGTTCTTTCCAACGGCTTTACTAATAATCATTCCTAATAGTTGAGTATTTCCACTCAAATAGATGTATTCTTGACCCGGAGTCCCCGTTATTTTCCGATTGCGTAAAAGACTTTGCAGGTCATCTGTAAAATATGATTTGGTGGTAATGTTTAATGGATTGTAATATTCTTCAACCCAATCAAGTCCCGATGCCATACTGGCTAAATCACCAACAGTCAGCGTTGCTCCATTCCCTTTTTTAAATTCCTCAAAAAAGTCTCCTACTTTTTGATCAATACTTTTAATTTTACCTTCTTCAATAGCTTTTCCTAACATCCCGGTAACCATGCTTTTTGCCATAGAAAAAGAATTGCTTTTCGATGTATCCGAGTATCCATCATAATATTGTTCATGAAAAATACTATCGTTTTTTATGATCAAATATGCTACACTTTTATATTCTTCATGTGCTTTCATCAATCGATCAGTTGGTTCTATGCTGTTATATTTTTCATGAATTGGCCATTCTTGTGGTTGCTCTGCAGCTTCTACTGTTCGGTTATCGAAAACCTCATAATCTTCTAAAAAAGCAGTGTCATGACCCGTTCCATAAATTTTAAGAAGCCCGGGAATTATATACATGTTATTAGTAATATATAGAAGAGCAAACGATAGAACTAAAATGCTTGAAATAATTTTAACTACTTTTTTCATAATGCAGAGTTTGTTTTAATTTTTAAAAAAGAATTTCCTTTTGAAAGGGGAAACCTTCGTTTTCCAAGAGCCATTTTTTTTTGTCTAATCCTGCGGCAAAACCGACTAAACTTCCATTGCTTCCAATGACTCGATGACATGGAATTGCTACTAAGATAGGGTTTTTTCCGATAGCTGACGCTACAGCTCTAACTGCTTTTTTATTGCCATAAATGGTTGCTATTTCTAGGTAAGAAAGTGTTTTTCCAAAAGGTATTTTTGTGAGAATACTCCAAACTTTAGTTTGAAATTCTGTTCCTTTTGGCTTCATAGAAAACGTAAATTCTTTTCGTTTACCATCTAAGTATTCTTTAATTTCTAGGATGTAATTTTCAAAATACGTAGGAATAGATTTTGTTTTTTGAAATGTTCCTTCATCTATCCTAATAGATTCTACACCATTTAGGCCTCCCGTAATTTTAATAACCCCAAGTTTGCTTTTGAAATAAACGGTTTGCATCTAGCTTAATTTTGTTAAATGATGTGAAGCTAATGTATTAATAAAATACAATCACATCAAATAATAGTATAAACATCGCATAAATTTTTTGTCTTTAAAATTTGCTGCCAATTTAAAATATTATAATATTACTTAACGAATTATTATAACTTGAAATAAAGAGCTTTAGCACAAAAAAGAAATTAGAAGTGATTAAATAAAAAAAACACCAATAAAGCATGATTAATTTTAAATGGCAGGGAGTTATGCCCGCATTAACCACACAATTTGATGAGCATGAACAACTAAACCTTAACGCTTTCGAATTAAATTTAGTTGAACAAATTGAAGCTGGTGTACATGGAATTGTTTTAGGAGGAACTTTAGGAGAAGCAAGCACACTAACAGCAGCAGAGAAAGTTAACTTACTAAACAAAGCTCAAGAAATTATTTCAGGAAGGATTCCAGTGATTATCAATATCGCAGAACAATCTACTCGGGATGCCATTGAAGCCGCAGAAGCAGCAGAGGCTAATGGAGCCGATGGCTTAATGTTGCTCCCTCCGATGCGATACAAAGCAACAGATGATGAAACGGTGCAATATTTCGCAGCAATTGCTCAGTCAACAAAGCTTCCCATTATGATCTATAACAATCCTGTAGATTACAAAATTGAAGTTACTCTAGAGATGTTTGATGAATTACAACAGTATAAAAATATACAGGCAGTAAAAGAATCAACAAGAGACATTTCTAACGTTACTCGAATGATTAATCGTTTTGGAACCCGATTTCAAATTTTATGTGGGGTTGACACCTTGGCCATGGAAAGCCTGGTTATGGGTGCTCACGGATGGGTTGCAGGACTAGTTGATGCTTTTCCAAGAGAAACCGTTGCCGTATTTGCTTACACAAAGGCAGGTAAAATAGACGAAGCATTAGCTATTTATCGTTGGTTTTTACCTCTTTTAGAATTGGATATATCCCCTCAGCTTGTTCAAAACATAAAGCAATGTGAAATTGCAACTGGAATTGGAACTGGTCATGTTCGAAAACCTAGAATTATATTAAAAGGAGAAGAACGTATTCGAGTACAGAAAATAATTGACGAATCTTTGGCAACACGTCCAAACTTAGGAAACTATAAAACACATCTATGATTGAAGGGAAAAGCGTAATTAACGGTAAAAAAACTCATGCAGTAAATACCACTTCATTTTTTACTTATGATGCTAATAAAAGCTGCCACTTACCCCAAAAGTATGACAATGCAACTTTGGAGGAAATTGAGTACAGTTGCGAAATAGCATCCCAAGTTTTTTCGGATTACGCAGCTACTACTTCAACTATCCGAGCAGCTTTTTTAATGGAAATAAAAGCAGAACTAGAAAACACCAAGACTTCTATTATCGAACAGTATAAGTTAGAGTCGGGTTATCCCGACGGAAGAGCCGTAGGCGAGTTTTCTAGAACTTTAGGTCAAATTCAAAGCTTTGTAGACTTATTAATTGAAGGTTCTTATGTTGATGCAATTTTGGATGTTGGCAAAGCGGGAGTTCCCGATTTACGAAAAATGAAACACCCTATTGGTCCAATTGTAGTTTTTGGAGCCAGTAACTTTCCTTTGGCATTTTCGACTGCTGGAGGAGACACTATATCTGCTTTAGCAGCTGGATGTCCAGTAATTCTTAAAGGTCATCCATATCACGCAGGCACAAGCGAGTTGGTTGCTCAAGCTATCCAAAGTGCAATTAACAAAAGAGGATTACCCGCCGGAATTTTTGCCCACTTGCATGGAGAATCGATTGGAGTTGGTCAACGCTTAGTAGAACACTCAAAAGTAAAAGGGGTTGGTTTTACCGGAAGTTATAAAGCTGGGAAAGCCCTATACGATATAGCTCAAAAAAGAAAAGAACCCATACCTGTTTTTGCAGAAATGGGAAGTGTAAACCCAATTTTTATTTTACCAAATAGGTTAGCTTCAGATTCTAATTTACCTACCCAAATAGCTGGATCTGTTCAAATGGGAACTGGGCAATTTTGCACCAACCCTGGATTAATAGTGGTTAGCGGAATCAACACAGATACCTTTGTAGAGGAGCTTAAATCAGAGATTCTTAATGGTGAAATTTCGTGTATGGTACATCCCAACATTAGTAAAAACTATGAATCTCAACTTCAGCACATGAAGAACCAAGGAGCTTCTATTCACAGATCAAACCTAGACGCAAATAGTCCGGCTATGGGTGTTGTTTTAGCTGAAGATATTTTGAAGAATGCAGCACTTTTAGAAGAAGTTTTTGGTCCCTTTAGTTTGGTTGTTATCTGTTCGAACAACACTGAATTAACCGCTATCTCAGAAGCCCTACCCGGACAACTAACAGCAACAATTTTAGGCACCTCATCAGAGCTTAAAGATAACAGACAACTGGTTGCCGCAGTTCAAAAAAAAGTGGGACGCTTGCTCTTCGAGGGAGTGCCAACTGGTGTGTCCGTAACTCCTTCAATGAATCATGGCGGTCCATTTCCGGCTTCTACAGATAGCCGATTTACCTCCGTGGGAACTTCATCAATAGAACGCTGGCTAAGACCAATTTGCCTTCAAGATTGCCCACATGAACTACTTCCTGACGCTTTGAAAAACGAAAATCCACTCAATATTTTTCGTACTCTGAATAATCAATTAACTCAGTCAAGCTTATGAAAAGGGTCTATTACAGTTTTATTTTCTTATTATTTAGTTTTGGGTGTTCTTCGATTGAAGAAGATAAAAGCATGCTTCAAGAAAGCATTAATAATTACGAAGGGTATCACCCTTATGATGCTAAAGATTTTCCTTTAGGGAATCATACGGAAGACCGTTATCAAGCCGATTATGATTTCTATGGTAACTTACTTGATGAAATCAATCGAATTCAATCTTCAAACCTTTCTAAAGAAGATCGTATTTCATGGAAACTTTTAAAATTCCTAGTAGAAGATCACCGAGCTAATTTTGAGTTTAAAACACACCTCAACCCATTGTTGTCTGATGCAGGATTTCATAACAGTTTAGTGTATCGCGTCCGACCTTTAACCTCAATGAAGCAGAGCAAAGATTACTTGAAGATGCTTCAATCGATTCCTTTATTTGTAGATCAAAACATTATTTTGTTAAGAAAAGGATTAGAAGCAGGTGTCTCCCAACCCATAGTGATTTTCGAAGGATATGAGAGTACTTACGAAAAACACATTACAAAAATAGTAGAAGATAACTTCTATTTTTCGCCTTTTAAAAACCTTCCAGCTCAACTTTCTGAAAAAGAAAAAGACTCCCTTTTGATTGCAGCTCATGCTTCCATTGAGAAGAACGTAATACCCTCCTTTCAAAAGATAAAAGATTTTTTTGAGTCCGAGTATTATCCCAAAACAAGAAAGGCTATTGGAGTAAGTCAGACTCCCAATGGAGCAGCATTTTATCAAGATAGAATAGCCTATTATACTACTTTAGAAATGTCAGCAGAAGAAGTCCATGAGCTCGGTTTAAAAGAGGTTGCTAAGGTCAGAAAAGCCATGGAATCAATCATCAAGGAGGTTGAATTCCAGGGAAGTTTTGAAGATTTTTTTGCTTTTTTAAGATCAGACAAACAGTTTTACGCTAAAACAGGAAATGAACTTTTGATGCGTGCAAGGGACATATCAAAACGCTTAGATGAGCAGTTGCCAAAATTCTTTAAAACCCTACCTCGAACTCCTTACGGTGTTGCACCAGTTCCCGATGCAATTGCTCCAAAATATACGGGTGGGCGATATATTCCAACTTCCCCTAAAAGCACAAACCCAGGATATTATTGGGTAAATACATACAACTTATCCAGCCGACCATTATATGTTCTTCCTGCGCTTACAGCACACGAAGCGGTTCCCGGTCACCACTTACAAATGGCTTTAAATTCAGAGCTGCCCAATGAAATACCAAGTTTTAGAAGATCCCTATATTTATCTGCATACGGAGAAGGATGGGGTTTATATACAGAAGCACTTGCTGCAGAAATGGGCATTTATACCACTCCTTACGAACGTTTTGGACAATTGACCTATTCTATGTGGAGGGCTTGCCGTTTGGTGGTAGATACCGGGATTCATTCTTTTGGGTGGACTAAAGAACAAGCAGTAGAATTTATGACTAAAAACACAGCACTTTCCTTTCATGAAATTAACACAGAAGTTGACCGTTATATTTCATGGCCAGGGCAAGCGCTTGCCTATAAAGTTGGTGAATTAAAAATTTCTGAACTTAGAGAAAGAGCAGAAACAGCGTTAGGCGAAAACTTTGATATTCGAGAATTTCACAACATTATTTTACAAAAAGGGACACTTACACTTCCGTTAATGGAGGAAGAAGTAATGGCCTATATCAAGCAGACATTAAATGAGTAGAATAACAAAATTCAGTTGTATTGATGGAAACACGGCAGGTAATCCAGTAAGGCTTGTAACATCTCCCGCTCCCAATTTATTTGGCAAATCGATGATGGAAAAGCGACTTCATTTTATAAAAGAATTCGACTGGATTAGAAAAGGATTAATGTTCGAACCCCGAGGGCATGACATGATGAGCGGAAGTTTTTTCTTTCCACCCATAGATACAGCTAATGATGTTTCCGTATTGTTTATTGAAACCAGTGGATGTTTACCGATGTGCGGTCATGGACTTATTGGAACAATTACCATTTTGATTGAAGAAAAATTAATTTCACCTAAGCAAAAAGGTACTCTGCGCGTCGAAACTCCAGCAGGTTTAATAATTGCTTCTTATACCCAAGAAGCGGAAAAAGTAACTGCAGTTAAATTCACCAACATTGCTTCTTTTTTATATGCTAATGATCTTGAGGTGGAACATCCAGTATTAGGAAATTTAAAAGTTGATGTGGCTTATGGAGGTAATTTTTATGCCATTGTTGATACCCAGAAAAACTTCAAAGGAATTGAAGCGTATACCGCTGGAAATTTAATTGATTTGAGTATTCCGCTAAGGAAATTAGTCAATGAATTACAGGAGTTTATTCACCCCGAGGATTCTAATATTAAAGGCTGTAGTCATGTTTTATGGGCAGGAAAAACTATTGACAAAAAGGCTACTGCACGAAATGCAGTTTTTTATGGAAATAAAGCTATAGATAGATCTCCCTGCGGAACAGGAACTTCTGCACGCATGGCGCAATGGTTTTCTAAGAACAAACTAGAGTTAGGAACTGCTTTTATTCATGAGAGCATCATTGGTTCTAAGTTTATAGGAACTATTGAACAAAAGACTACTGTTGGTTTGTTCCCAGCAATTTTACCGAGTATAGAAGGGAGTGCCCAAATTACGGGGTACAATACAATATTGATAGATTCTAATGATGAATATGCAGAAGGATTTCAAATTATTTAAATAAATGAAAAAGAAGGTAGTTGTTATTGGAGGAGGAATTGTTGGTTTGTCATCAGCCTTTTATTTGAGAGCAGAAGGACATGACGTTATAGTTTTGGATAAAGGAACCCTTTCTGAGGGAGCTTCTTTTGTTAATGCAGGTTATTTGACTCCAAGTCACATTATCCCTCTTGCTGCTCCCGGAATGATTTATAAAGGATTAAAGTGGATGTTTAATTCCTCTAGTCCATTTTATATAAAACCTCGAATGGATGCTGATTTAATTTCCTGGGGATGGAAGTTTATGAGGTCATGCTCCAAAGCACACGTTCAAAGGTCTTTGTCTGTAATAAAAGACATAAATACACTAAGCAAAGGGCTATATCATGAAATGCATGAATCTATGGATTTTCATTTAGAAGATCGAGGTGTTTTAATGGCATTTCAAACGTCAAAGGCAGAAAAAGAGGAGTTTCCTGTAATGAAAGCTGCTCAAGATTTAGGTTTAGACGTTTCTTTATTGGGAGCCAATGATGTAAACGAACTTCAGCCCGGCGTAAAAATGAATATTGAAGGAGCATACCATTACCGCTGTGATGCTCATACAACTCCTGGAGTTTTCATGAACGAATTACGGGACAATCTAATTTCAAATGGAGTTAAAATTTATACAGAGACTGAAGTGAATGCATTTTATTTGGTAGATAAAAAAATTAAAAATGTAATTACCAGTCAGGGAAGTTTTGAGGCAGAAGAGGTTGTTTTTGCAGCAGGAGCTTGGACTGAAAAGCTTTTAAAATCTCTAAAAATATCCTTATCTGTTCAGGCGGGAAAAGGGTATCGAATAAATGTAAAAACACCTGTAGGGATTACCATGCCCGCTATATTGATGGAGTCAAAAGTTGCAGTAACACCAATGCAGGGGTTCACACGTTTTTCTGGAACTATGGAAATAGCCGGCATTAATAATACAATTCGTATGAATCGAGTGAAAGCAATTGCTGGCGCTGCCAGTAATTATTATGAAGGAGTTCAATTGCCTCAAGAAGATTTAGAACAAGCAAAATGCGGTCTTCGACCCTTGTCTCCAGATGGATTACCTTTTATTGGGCGACATTCTTCTTGTGAAAATCTTGTAATGGCAACGGGCCATGCTATGATGGGCTGGAGCTTAGGACCAGGGACTGGAAAGCTGGTTTCTGAACTAATTTCAGACAAAAAGACCTCCATGAATATAAATGCATTTTCTCCTGAACGAAAGTATGGATGATTATTTAGAAGCAATATGTCGATAGAAAGGTTAACCTAAAACACGAACAGCATCTTTAGCACAATAAGTTGCAATTAAAGAAGCACCTGCTCTTTTAAAAGCAACAAGCTGTTCATACATTATGGCATCATAATCGATCCACCCTTTTTGAGCTGCGGCTTTAAGCATGGCATATTCACCACTAACTTGATAAGCTGCAATGGGAACTTCTATATGATAACTAAGGTCTCGTATAATATCTAAATAGGCTAAACCTGGTTTTACCATCACAATATCAGCTCCTTCTTCAATATCCAATTCGGTTTCTAAGAGCGCTTCATTACGGTTATGGAAATCCATTTGGTATGTTTTTTTATCACCAAAACCTGGAGCGGAATCTAAAGCAGAGCGAAATGGCCCATAAAATCCAGATGCATATTTAGCGCTATAACTCATAATCCCTGTATCATGAAATTGCTCCTTTTCAAGGAGCGAACGAATTGCCAAAACACGACCATCCATCATGTCACTTGGAGCTACAAAATCGGCTCCAGCGTTTGCATGTGATAAGGACATTTGTGCCAATACCTCGACTGTTGCATCATTAATAATTATTCCTTTTTCGACAATACCATCATGCCCAAAAGACGAATATGGGTCTAAGGCAACATCAGTCATAACTATAATTTCAGGGACAGTTTCTTTAATCAAGGCAACTGTTCTTTGCATCAAACCATTTGGATTAAGGGCCTCGGTTCCTTTATTGTCTTTTAATTTTTCGGGGACTTTAACAAATACCAAAACCGCTTTTATTCCCATTGACCATAACTCTCGAACCTCTTTTTTTAAATGATCTAAACTCATTCTGTAATAGTCAGGCATTGATGTAATTTCTTCTTTTACATTTAGACCTTCAACTGCAAACAGAGGGACAATAAAATCGTTTGGAGTAAGCGAGTTTTTGCGAACCAAAGCTCTAATAGATTCTGAACTGCGTAGTCTTCTGTTTCTTTTTAATGGATACATAAGGGTGATTTTAAGTAAGGTCTTCTTGATCATCAGAACCTTCTTCTAAGAATGTGTCTGATGAGTTTTCATCTGTTTCTACGAGAATACTCTCCGAGTCTAATTCAGTATCATCTTGCTGAGGTTTTTTCATAGTTCCTAATGTCATAATCAACATAGATGCTAATATTACAACCAGTAAAACCTGTTCATTAATAATAGAATTGGAGCTGTCTATAAATGAAATTTCCTTGATTTGAAGAAAAAGTAAAATACTGATTAACCCTCTAGGAGACATATATACTAAGGCAGAAGGTTTTATTTTAAATGTGGTTGCCGTAAAATAAAAATATCGAACCAGAAACATAACTCCAAATATTAAGATTCCATATATAATAGGAGTTTCTGAAGTAAATTCATTTAAACTGATCGAGAATCCAAAGAATAGAAAAAAGAAGGTTTTGACTAAAAAAGTTGATTCAGCTGTAAGAATATGAAATTCATGAAGTCCTTTTTCAGATTGCTCTAAATCTAAATATCGCTGCATAAATGAAGGGAGCAATGCCTTAACATTACTTAAAAACAAACCAAAGATGAAGATGGTTACTAAAGCAGGTAAGTGGAAAATTTTCCCGAATGCATATACAAGAACAAGCAGAGCCAGTATAAGGAAAAACTTAACGTGGTGATCAATTTTTTGAATGAGTTGAAACAGAAGGTAGGTGATCATCAATGAGACCACGATTACTCCAATAATTTGTAATCCAAGCAAGACTATAGATTCAGAGCTTATTAAAGCCTCATTAGATTCAAACTGCCGTATAGCATAGTTGAATATCATAATTCCCAAGATGTCTGAAAAAGTAGACTCAAAAACAACAAATTCTTTTTGCTGATTTAATAAGCCAGCAGCAGATGGAATTGCAACTGCACTACTAATTATTGCTAAGGGAATAGAAAAGATTACAGCAGCCTTGTGTTCTATATTAAGAAAATATTCAAATGCCCAACTCACTATAATTATGTTGAGAATCAAAATGAATGCCGCGGCAAAGAACCCTTTTAAAATTACAGGTAATTTCTCTTTTTCTATCTTTAGTTCTAGCGCGCCTTCCAAAACTATAAGAATTAGCCCTACAGTCCCTAATACAGGTATTAATTGATCTAAGAAGGCGTAGTCTGTAAAGCCATAAAAATTGATAACTGTTCGGATAATAACACCTGTAAACATTAATAAAATAACCGATGGAAACTTTGTTCTTCTAGCAATTGCATCAAAAATATATGAGAAAACGACTAGTAGAGGTAAAACAATTAAAATGGAAAGTGTATTCATAAGGCTTTCATGTTTCTAGAGGTTAATTTAGTGAAAAGCTATCAACTTTGATTTATCAAACCCAATTTCTAGGTTTTTTTATAACCTTCATGAGCTCTTCTTCTCTCGATTTTATTTTTGGATGATAATCATAATGCCATTGAACTGTGGGAGGAAGACTCATTAGAATACTTTCAATTCTACCATTTGTTTTTAACCCAAAAAGTGTGCCTTTATCATGAACTAAATTAAATTCAACATAGCGTCCTCTTCTTATTTCTTGCCATTTTTTTTGTTCAGGAGTATATGGCAAATCTTTTCTTTTGTTTAAAACAGGAAGGTATGCTTCCAGAAAATTATTTGCTACATCAGCCACAAAAGTATACCATTGCTCTAGTGATTTTTCGGAACTTGGTTTTAAATAATCAAAAAATAAACCGCCCACACCTCTTGCTTCATTTCTATGGGAATTCCAAAAATAAGAATCGCATTTCTTTTTATATTCTGGATAGAATTTAGGGTCATTTTGGTCACATACATTTTTACATATTTGATGAAAATGTACGGCATCTTCTTCAAACAGATAATATGGTGTAAGATCTAGTCCACCACCAAACCACTGGTCAACGATTTTACCATTAAGATCATACATTTCAAAATACCTCCAATTTGCATGAACCGTTGGCGCCATGGGGTTTTTAGGGTGTAATACCAAACTAAGCCCACAAGCATAAAAAGAGGCTTCGCTTACATTTAAGTGAGCTTGCATACTTTTTGGAAGTGTTCCGTCTACTCCAGAAATATTAACTCCACCTTTTTCAAACACAGCTCCACCTTCAAGAACACGGGTTCTTCCTCCCCCTCCTTCTGGGCGTTTCCAGAGATCTTCTTTAAACGTCGCAACTCCATCAGCTAATTCTAATGCAGCAACTATTGTGTCTTGAAGTTCACAGATGTATTTGTAAAATGAGTCTCTCATAATTTTTTAGCTACCATATTCTTTTACTGCATCGACAAAAGCTTGTGCATGATCAACAGGTATATTGGGTAAAATTCCATGGCCAAGATTTACGATATAACGATCTTTGCCAAAAGCATCAATCATTTTTTTAACATCACTTTTAATTTTAGGAATTGGAGACATCAATTGATGTGGATCATAATTCCCTTGTAATGTAATGTTTCCGCCAGATAGATATCGTGCATTACGGGCAGAACAAGTCCAGTCTACTCCAAGTGCACTAGCACCAGATTTTGACATATCGTTGAGGGCAAACCAACATCCTTTTCCAAAAACTATAACAGGACATAAATCTTTTACAGCAGTTACAATTTGCTGAATATAGGGCCAGGAAAAAATATTGTAATCTTCGGGTGATAAAAGTCCGCCCCAAGAATCAAAGATTTGAAGGGCATCCACACCTGCAGTAGCTTTGGCTTTCAAATAATCAATGGTTGTATCCGTAATTTTTTGAAGTAACTCGTGAGCCATTTCAGGTTCTTTAAAACAAAACTCCTTTGCTTTATCAAACGTTTTAGATCCTTGCCCTTGAACCGCGTAGCACAAAAGTGTCCAGGGAGATCCAGCAAATCCAATTAGTGGAACTTCATTGTTGAGTTCCTGTTTTGTCATTTTAACTGCATCGATTACATAGCCTAAAGCATCTTCTGCATAAGGAATTATAACCTTGTCCAATGCAGCTCTACTTTGAATGGGTGAAGGTATCCATGGGCCTAAATTGGGTTTCATTTCGACTTCAATATTCATAGCCTGTAAAACCACAAGAATATCACTAAATAAAATTGCAGCATCAGGCCCTATTTGTCTAATTGGCATTACTGTAATTTCTGTTGCTAACTCTGGTGTTTGGCATCGGGTAAAGAAATCATATTTAGCCTTTAGCTTCATGAAATCTGGTAAATATCTTCCAGCTTGACGCATCATCCAAACGGGTGGACGTGAAACGGTTTCTCCTGCTAGAGCTTTTAAGAATAAATCATTTTTAATCATGCGAGTGTAGCTTTTTTAGTTGGTAAATCATATGTTCGACGGAGGGCTTGGAAGCAATAATAATGTTTTCCTTTGGAATCGGGAGGGCTTCAGCGGTTGTTGGACCTATACAAATACAAATGCTTTCATCAACTTTGTTGTCTTTTAGAAAACTTTTAACGCCGCTTGGACTATAAAAAAGAACCGCATCAAAGAGTTCCACAGCCTTGGGCTTTAACAAGGTTTTGTATACTTCAATTACATCAATATTGATTTTATTTTTCTTTAACTGGGTTTCCAAATCAGCTCTTCTTTCGTTTCCACAAAAAAATAAAAAATGAGCATTTCTGTCACTTTTTACTATAAAATTAGCCAAATTAGATGAATTTTCTTCAAAATGAGGCACTTTTAACCCTTTATCGATTAATAGATGTTTGGTCTTTTCGCCCACACAGTAGCAAGTTTTATTTTTTAAAAGTGTATTATACTCAGGTTTTTCAAAAACAGATTTAACTGCATTTTGGCTTGAAAAAAGTAGCGTATAGTTTTTATCAGTGTATGAAAAAGGAAGTGTTTGAGTTTCTATGAAATTCCGTTCAGTATAACTACATCCAAAATTGATAATCTCGCTTTTTTGAATTGCGGTTAACGTCTTGGTCGAAAAAATTTTTAGTGAATTTTTCATTCCGAAGGTTTAAATTCTTCAAGCAAAGTGGATGCCCCTTCTAGAAGTAAGGTTTTTGCAATTTTTACTCCTAAGTTTTTAGCCGATGCAATCTTAAATGTTTCAGAAGCAATAAATTTTCTTTTACCATCTAGGGAAAAAACGCCACCCTTAAAGTGAATATTTTCTCCATCTACTTTTACCAATGCTCCAATAGGTGCAGTACAACCCCCTTCTAATGTTCGTAAAAAATCTCTTTCAATTTGAGTGCACAATGCTGCCTCTACGTTATTAAGACTTTGTAAAAGAGCAAATATTTCTTTGTCTTTAGACTTACATACAACCATGAGCGCTCCTTGCGCTGGCGCTGGGATCATCCAATCCAAAACCTCGATTTGTTTTTGTTCTGTTTCTAATCTAACTAAAGCAGCTTCTGCGAAAATTGCCCCACCCCAAGCGCTTTCTTGTAATTTATTTAAACGGGTTTGAATGTTCCCACGAACTGGAACAATATTGTGGTCCGGATTCTGTGCCAGCCATTGCGCTTTTCTTCTCAAACTTCCCGTTGCTATTGTTGAGTCATTTTCCAAAGAATCAGATGTCTTTTTCACCAAAACATCAAATACAGGACCCCGTTCTAAAATGGCTCCCTGTTGAATCCCTTTTGCCAAAAGTGTAGGTACATCTTTCATGCTGTGAATTGCAATATCAATTTTGTTATTTAATAAGGCAGTGTCAAGGGTTTTTGTAAAAATACCTGTAGTTCCCATTTCATAAAGCGGCTGACTCAAGTCTAAATCACCGGTACTTTTAATCAGAATAAGCTCTGTTTTTATTTCTTTAGCATTCAATAAGTCTTGCAAAGTATTTGCTTGCCAAAGCGCCAAAGCGCTTGCTCTGGTTCCTATTCGGATTATCTTATTCATGACTTTTTATGTCCAATTTAAAAACGTCTGTTATCACCTCAAGTGCGATGTCTGCCTTATTAGGATTTTCTTTGAGGTAGTTGGCAAGTTGACCTGTTATCTTTTGAATCATCTGATCAGAAACAACTACTGCTTCTGGATTTAATGTAGCTTTTTTTTCTTTATCCTTTATTTCAGAAGCCTGCTGAGCTTTAAGTTTGCTTTTCAGCGCTCGAAGTGCTGGAGCATATTGGCGATGTTCTAGCCATTGTACAAACTCACTCTTAACTTCTTCTAAAATTTGATCTGCCCTAGGTATGTATTGCCTACGATCCTCTAATGTTTTATTTGTAATTTGGGACAAGGTGTCTAAATTTATCAGTGTTACATGCTCGAGTTCCTCAACATTTGAATTTACATTACTAGGAATCGATAAATCTAAAATTAGTAGGGGAGAATCTTTATGAATGATATCCTTAGATACCGTAGGTTGTTGAGCTCCCGTAGCTACAATCAACACATCTGCCTTTCTTATTTCTGTTGGTAAATCACCATATTCTTTAACGAGAACATTGAATTTACCTGCAATATTCTTAGCCTTTTCATGGGTTCGATTAATCAAAACGATATGATCGTTCTCGGTATGTTTGATTAAATTTTCACAGGTATTTCTTCCTATTTTACCCGTCCCAAAAAGCAATATATTTTTTTTAGAAATATTTTCTATTTCTTTTATGATATACTGCACTGATGCAAAAGCTACAGAAGTAGCACCACTCGAAATTTTAGTTTCTGTTTTTATGCGTTTACTAGCCTGAATAACGGCGTTGACTAGACGCTCCATAAACCCTTGAATCATCCCAAGTTTTTTGGACCTAAAAAACCCTTGTTTTAGCTGACCAATGATTTCAAAGTCACCAAGAATTTGACTATCCAATCCCGTTCCGACTTTAAAAATATGATGAATAGCAACACTATCTTTAAGGGTATACCCAAATTCGTTAAAAACGGCTAAGCTTCCTTGTGAGTGTTTGCATAATAAATTAATTAGCTGAATGGGATGATTTACATGCGCATATAATTCGGTTCTATTACAGGTAGAATTGACAAGAATTTCTTCTATACCTTCTCTCTGCGCCTCTATCGATAGGGCGTCTTTTTGAGTCGAGTTCAAGCTGAAATGCCCTCTTGTTTTAAGGTCAGCATTTTTATAGCTAACTCCTATGGCGTAAAAATGTTTCTTATTCTTCGAAACTTCCATTGTTTTTTCTAATCGAATACAAAAATAAGAGGCTAGTATTAAAAAAAGTAACGCTAAAAGCATTATTAATAACGGAAAGCGTTTATTTTTGTATTAATATCACTTTATTTCAATGAAACAAGGTCTTAGTATCCCTTGTTCTCTTGTGTTGTTTAGAGTGAATCTAAATTAATGACTATAATTTATGTTAAAAAATAACGATGAAAGTATGGGCTCTAGGATAACGATAGAAGATGGCTTTTACGTACTACGATTTCAAAACGATACAACCGAGGTTGCTACTGAAGTTAGAGAAATTAACTCAAGTTTTATTCAATTCCACTTTTGTGTTAAAGGGCAAGGTGATTTTGTTTTTAATGATGGCAACTATGTTTTTAATGTAAAAGAAGAACATTCTATTTTACTTTATAACCCGCAGCGAGATTTACCCATAGACCTAAGACTTCAGCCTAATACTTGGATTATTGGCGTGATAATTTCTATTAAAAAATTTCATAGTTTATTTTCTTTAGATGCAGACCACATACATTTTTTGAGTCCAGAAAACAGCACTAAAAAATATTATGACAATGGTGTAATTAACCCAAGTATGGCAGTTGTATTAAGTCAAATCCTAAGCTCCAATATTCATGAGAGTATGAAAGCACTTTATTTAAAAGGTAAGGTTTATGAATTGTTGAGCCTGTATTTTAATAAAAACGAAGATACTGACATTGAGCAATGCCCTTTTTTAATTGACGAGGATAATGTTCGTAAAATTAGATTGGCAAAAGACATCATACTTAGAAACATATCTGAACCGCCATCACTGCATGAGCTTTCAGAAGAAATTGGTTTAAGTTTAAATAAACTAAAGGAAGGCTTCAAGCAGTTATACGGCGATACTGTTTTTGGCTATCTGTTAGATCACAAGATGGAAGAAGCAAGAAGGATGTTGGCCTCAAATAATTACAACGTAAATGAGGTAGGCTTGAAAATTGGCTACAGCACTTCAAGTCATTTTATAGCGGCTTTCAAAAAGAAATATGGAACAACTCCAAAAAAATACTTAATGTCATTATCTTCGCAGTAAGATTATGAAACAGCAGAAGTATCATGCTGTAATGAAAGAAAGCTTATGAAAGGAGTATTGTTAGTAAATTTAGGGTCACCAGAAAGCCCAAGTCCTAAGGATGTAAAAAGGTATTTAGGTGAATTTTTAATGGACGAACGGGTTGTAGACTTACCTAAAATTTTCCGAACCATTTTAGTGAAAGGTATAATTTTAAACACAAGGCCCAAGCAGTCTGCAAGGGCTTATAAAAAAATCTGGTGGAAAGAAGGATCTCCATTAATTGTGCTTTCTGAGCGTCTTAAAGGTAAGGTCTCCGAAAAAATTTCAACACCAGTCAGTTTGGCTATGAGATATGGATCTATGTCCATTAAAAAAGGCCTCCAAGAATTAGCTGATCAAGGTGTAGATGACATTTTTATTATCCCTCTTTATCCACAATTTGCTATGGCAACTACAGAGACCATTTTGGTTCTTGCTGAAAAACTAAGAGATGAGTTTTTTCCAAATATAAGTTTCACATCATTACCTGCATTTTACAATCATCCGGATTACATTCGTGTGCTTTCAAATTCAATTGCCGAAGGACTGCAAGGAAAAAATTGGGAACATTTATTGTTTTCTTATCATGGTGTTCCGGAACGTCATATACGCAAGTCAGACATTACTAAATCCCATTGTAAAATAAACGGTGAATGCTGCGTTACTGCTTCCAAAGCACACGAGTTTTGTTATCGTCATCAATGCTTTGAAACAACGCGACTAGTGTCAGAATATTTAGAATTAAAAGAAGGAACTTTTTCTACTTCTTTCCAATCCCGTTTAGGAGTTGATCCCTGGTTACAGCCTTATACCGATAGAACTGTCGCTAATTTCGCTAAGAACGGAACAAAACAATTGGCCATTGCTACCCCTGCATTTGTATCCGATTGCTTAGAAACATTAGAAGAAATTGGAATGGAAGCAGCAGAAGACTTTAAAGAAAAAGGCGGTCAACATTTACAGGTACTTCCTTGTATAAATGATAGAGAAGAATGGGTTAACGTAATGAGCCGATGGATTGACGAATGGGCCTTATCTGAAACAAAAAAATAATGACTCAAAAAGCTGTTCAAATGGGAACAGACCCCATCGGGAAACTCCTCTTTAGGCAATCAGTTCCAGCTTCTATTGGGATCTTGGTCATGTCCCTTAATATTCTAATAGACACTATTTTTGTAGGTCAATGGATAGGAACAAATGCCATTGCCGCAATTAATGTAGTACTCCCGGTCTCCTTTTTTATTGCAGCTCTAGGAATGTCTATTGGAATGGGAGGAGGTTCAATAATCTCAAGAGCCTTAGGAAGTAATGATAAAATAAAAGCCAATAAAACTTTTGGAAACCAACTTACATTAACCTTACTTTTCACTCTAAGTTTTATGACTTTAGGGTTGGTTTTTATGGAGTCTATTATTCCTGCATTTGGAGGAAAAGGAGCTCTTTATGAACCTGCTAAAGTTTACTATACCGTTGTTTTGTATGGGGTTCCAATTTTGGGACTTGCCATGATGGGAAACAATGTTATCCGTTCTGAAGGGAAGCCAAAATATGCAATGTATGCTATGATGCTTCCTTCGTTATCTAATTTGATTTTAGACTATCTATTTATTTATGTTTTCGATTGGGGCATTGAAGGCGCTGCATGGGCTACAACCTTATCTTACGGAATATGTACTTCCTACATTTTATATTTTTTCTTATCTGGAAAGTCAGATTTACTATTAAAGGTTTCGGATTTATTTTTTGATTTATCTATTGTAAAAGAAATAGGATCCCTAGGATTTGTTACTCTTGCAAGACAAGCAGTAGTGAGTGTTACTGTTCTTATGGTTAATAATATTCTATATGAATTGTCTGGAGAATCCACTGTTGCTGTTTATGCAATTATCAGCAGAATGCTAATGTTTGCACTCTTCCCAATTCTAGGAATTACGCAAGGTTTTGTTCCCATTGCAGGATTTAATTATGGCGCAAATAAAAAAGAGCGTGTACTTGAAGTTATTCGAAAATCATTAATTTATGCTACGCTTTTAGCGACTTTTGTTTTCCTAATGATTATTCTTTTTTCCGAGACTATAGCGAGTGCTTTTACAAAAGACCAAGCAGTTATTGAAAAAACAAAAGATGTTCTTAAATGGGTGTTTCTATCAACTCCAATCATTGGAATTCAATTAATAGGTTCCGCATATTTTCAAGCGATAGGAAAAGCAGTTCCAGCCCTTTTATTAACCCTTACCAGGCAAGGATTCTTTTTTATTCCGTTGATATTAATATTACCTAAATATTACGGAGAGTTAGGTATTTGGATGTCATTCCCAATTGCAGAAGTTATTGCTACAATAGTTACTGCATTTTTCTTAAGAAAAGAATTGAAACGATACAATAGTTAGAGGCAGCTTAGATTTGGCTTTCTTTTTGTACTTTAGAACTTATAAAAAAAGTCATTTTGGAAGAATATTATAACTACATAAAATCCCTTCATCTAATTTTTGTAATCACTTGGTTTGCGGGCTTATTCTATATTCCTCGAATTTTCATCTATCACATCGAAGCACAAGAAAAAACAGATGTTGAGCGCAACATACTAAGCAAGCAATTGAAGTTAATGGCAAAACGCCTGTGGTATATTATCACATGGCCTTCAGCAATTTTAGCAACTTCTTTTGCCTTTATTTTGTTGTTTCTCAGGCCTTCTTTATTAGAAGAAGAATGGATGTTGGTAAAACTATTCTTCGTAGGGCTTTTGTTTTTGTATCACTATAAAACACATCGAATTTTTAAAGAACTACAGCAAGACCAGTTCAGATTCACCTCTTTTTTTATGCGAATTTGGAACGAAGGAGCAACAATCATCCTTTTTTCGATTATCTTTTTAGTACTTCTAAAAAATAGTTTCCAATGGATTTTTGGAGTCTTGTCAATCCTGGGATTAGTAGTCTTATTAATGCTAGGAATCCGGATTTATAAACGTTTAAGAAAAGATGATGAGTAATGGCTAAACGTAAATTTTCCCTTAGATTTCGTGTTTTTTACTCCATGATTCTTTTGGTTGTAATGACGTCAATATTAATTCTCGGAGCCACTTTTTATCAGTACTATTCTCAATCGGATGATTATAATTTAAGGCGTCTTGAGCGAAAAGAAACTCAGGTTAAAAATCATTTATCCTATATACTTGATCGCGAAAATGCGTTCAATTCGATTGAAGAAAACCAACCCAGTTTTTATGAAACCTTTGAGTCCATTGCTTTAATTCATAAGGTAGAATATGCGCTTTTTAATATGGAGGGTACACCTTATTTTTATTCCTACGTAGAGGCCAAAAACTTTGACCAGGACCAAAAGCTAGACTCGAACATTAGGGATAAGTTATTGGAAAGTAATCGAAAAAGAATAGCAGTACAAAACGAAGAAGAACGAGGAAGATTTCAGTCCTCGTATAGCGTTTTGTTTGATGACCAAGGACAGCCTTATGCAATTCTTTATTTCCCATATTTTGAAGATGTCTCTTTTAGCTCTACAGAGCTCAACACCTTTTTGATTAGACTATTTCAAATTTACTTTTTCATGTTAATTGTAGCAATTATCATTGCTTATTTTATATCGAGCTATATGACACGTCCTTTGGAAACCATTCGTGCGCGAATCGACAGAACAGGCTTGTTAAAAGGGAACGAAAAAATATATATTTCTAATGCAAGTAAAGAAGTAGACAGTCTAGTCAATTCATACAACAGTATGCTTGATGCTCTGGAGGAAAGTATAGCCAAATTAGCTCGTTCTGAACGAGAGCAAGCATGGCAAGAAATGGCAAAGCAGGTTGCTCATGAAATTAAAAACCCATTGACTCCCATGCGTTTAACCATTCAAAGCTTTCAACAGCGATTTGATCCAAATGACCCGAAAATTAATCAAAAAGTAATAGACTTTTCAAAAATAATGATCGAACAAATTGACACGATGAGTGAGGTCGCTACTGCTTTTTCTGATTTTGCCACCTTACCCAAACTTAAAATTGAAGTAGAAGATGTTGTAGAAATAACAGGCTTATCGATTGATATTTTTGAGCCTAAAATAATTCAATTCAGTAGCTCAGAAAAAGAAATTATTTGGAATATAGATCGAACACAGTGGATACGAATTATGACCAACTTACTCCAAAATGCAATTCAGGCTGTCCCACAAGATCGTGAGCCGATTATTAGAGTACATATTGAAAAGAATGCGGAATTCCTTAAGATAGAAATTCAAGACAATGGCTCTGGAATATCGGAAGAGAATATTAATAAAATATTTGAACCCAAATTTACCACTAAAACAGGAGGCATGGGTCTTGGCTTGGCAATTGTAAAAAACAGCATAAATTCTTTAGGGGGAACTATAACGTATGAAACTGAGGAAAATAAAGGCACAATATTCACCATCCAACTAAAGAAACAAAAATGAAAACAGCCAATCTTCAACTAAGAATACACGACCAAGTTGCGTGGGTACAAATTGATAGACCTACCAAGTTAAATGCACTCAATAAAGAAGTTTTAGAGGATCTTAATCAAGTTTTTTCAGAACTAAGAAATGACACAAGTGTACGCGTAATTGTATTGACAGGAAGCGGAGAAAAAGCTTTTGTTGCCGGCGCAGACATTTCGGAGTTTTCAAAATTCAGCCCCAATCAAGGGAAAGCACTTTCTCAAACTGGGCAAGACCAGGTTTTTGCTTATATAGAGCAAATGAACAAACCTGTAATCGCTGCTATAAACGGATTTGCGCTAGGTGGTGGACTTGAATTGGCAATGTCTTGCCATATCAGAATAGCATCTAATAATGCTCGAATGGGTTTACCTGAAACCTCTTTAGGGGTAATTCCAGGATATGGAGGAACACAACGCCTTGCTCATATTATAGGGAAAGGGAGGGCCATGGAATTGATTCTTACTTGTCAAATGATTACTGCAGATCAGGCTTTAGAATTTGGTCTAATTACCCAAGCTGTTCCCCAAGAAGAATTATTGTCTACTGCAGCATCTGTAGCACAAAAAATATTAAACAACTCTCCTTTTGCTATGAATCAAGCTATTCAAGCAGTTAATGCAGCCTATGATGAAAATCAGAACGGCTATGATGTTGAAATCAATGCTTTTGGCACTTGCTTTGGCTCGGAAGATTTTAAGGAAGGAACAGTGGCTTTTTTAGAAAAAAGAAAAGCAAATTTTACAGGAAATTAATCCAAAACTATAGCGTCGGTTATAGTTTTCTCAATCTGATCAAAGAACTCTGACGAAAGATCTTCAGAAGGTTCGACTGGAGCGTGTACATCAAACTTTAATCTAACTCCTAGCGGTAAAGGAAAATTCCCCCAACGATTAAATTTATAGGAATTATTGATTGTAATAGGAACAATTAAAACATTAGGAATTTTTTCAATTAAGGTTTTAACGCCTCTTGATTTAAACTTCTTTGGGAACCCAGTTTTAGATCTAGTTCCCTCAGGAAAAATAAGAGTAGACCAGTTATTTCTAAATAAAAGCTCTGCGTGGCGATTAATTTCTGCAACTGCTTGTTTAGGGTCTTTCCGGTCAATTAAAGCTGACCCACCATTTCGCAGATGATAAGAAACACTAGGAATTCCTTTTCCAAGTTCTTTTTTACTTACAAATTTTAAATGATGCTTTCTTAAATACCAGATTAAAGGAGGAATATCAAAAGTATTTTGGTGGTTTGCAACAATAATTAATGGTCGATTAGTAGGTAATTCAAAGGTGTTGGTAAATTGAACTCGAGCACCCAAAAGTGAATAGCATTGCACCAAGAAAAAATTGAGAACATCAACAGAAACTTTATGGGCTTGGTAGCCAAAAAGGTTTCTAAGAACTACTTGAATTCCGTGGAATAAAAACAAAAAGAAACCAAACCCAAGATAAAAAATAACTGAGAAAATGCTTGCAATAAATTTATACATTATGACAACGAGTTTAGATCTTAGAAACAAGTTTCTAAAAGAAGATTAACAGAACTCTTCGTATGCTTGCTTTAAGTTTTCTGCAATCATCTCGGCAGGGCGACCTTCGATATGATGACGCTCTAACATGTGAACCAATTCACCATTTCTAAATAGTGCCATACTAGGAGACGAAGGAGGGAAAGGAACCATCATTTCTCGAGCGCGATCAGTTGCTTCGAAATCAACCCCAGCAAAAACAGTAACTAAATTGCTTGGGCTTTTTTCATTGGCTAATGAAATACGAACTCCAGGTCTTGCATTCGCTGCAGCACAACCACAAACTGAATTCACTACAACTAGAGTAGTTCCTTCTGCATTAATTGCTTCCTCGACTTGAGCCACTTCACTTAATTGTTTAAATCCTACTGCGGTTAATTCATCGCGCATGGGTTGTACAAATTCTGCTGGATACATAGACTGTTTTTTTAATTTTTACAAAGATAAAAAGTTTCTTTCATTTTCATTGATTTTAAGATAATGTTCACTTTATTTTTTAAAGTAAAAACTATCTTTGTTTCAAATTTTTTAAATGATAAAATGGATTGGCGCTATTCTGGGATTTCAATACCTCCGTTTTGGTGGTGCAATTTTAGGATATTTTATTGGCAGTGCAATAGAGAGGTTAATAAAAACAAGCTCTCGAAAGTCATATGCCACTGGGAGTTTTCGCTCTATGGGGTCCAGTCAATTTGAATTAAACTTACTGGCCTTAGCCGCATTGGTTATTAAAGCTGACGGAAAAGTAGAAGAAAAAGAACTGCGTTTTGTGCGTAATTATTTTATTTCAAATTATGGTGCTGACTATGCTTCAACTATTTTTTCTAGATTCAATTCTGAAATAAAAAAAGAAACCCAAAACTTGGTCGAAATCACCCGTTTATTTGTCAATAGGGTTCCCTATAACACCCGATTACAAATTATTCATTTTTTATTTGGAATTGCAAATGCAGATGGTAGTGTTTCGCTTTCAGAAATTAAAAAAATAGATCAAATAGCAGCATCTTTGGGAATCAGGCATTCTAATTTTGAAAGCATAAAAGCGATGTTTGTTCAACAAGCAGATAATGCATATAAGATTCTTGAAATAGACTCGAGTGCAACAGATGCTGAGATTAAAAAAGCGTACCGTACAATGGCTAAAAAGTACCATCCCGATAAACTAAGTAGTGCTGAACCTGCAATGCAAAAAGGCGCAAAAGAGAAATTTCAACAAATTCAAGCAGCTTACGAGAAAATTCAAAATGACCGCGGATTATAAAAAAGTAGAATTATGGAAACAATTTGGTTTTATGCTCAACTAGGATTTAAACACGTACTTGACTTTCAAGGTTTAGATCATTTTTATTTCATAATTGCCTTAGCAATTCCATTTGGCTTTCGTGAATTTAAAAAACTTCTTTTGTGGGTTTCTATTTTTACCTTAGGACACACGCTTTCTCTTTTTGGAAATTATTATTTCGAATTAATTTTACCCGCTGAATGGATAGAATTTCTTATTCCAGTAACCATAACTCTAAGTTGTATTCCGTTGTTAATTACTCAAAAAATTAATCATAAAACTATTTTTATTCCTATAATAACTTTAGTTTTTGGGCTAATACATGGATTTGGATTTGGACGATACTTTTCACTTATTGCTTCTGAAGATGAGGCTTTGTCTCAGTTGTTTTCTTTCGCTCTTGGCGTAGAAGCAGCTCAAATAGCGATTGTTTTAGGAGTTTTAATCATCAGTTTTTTCGCTTTAAATGGTTTAAAAATAAACAAGTCCAAATGGGACTTGATAATAGGTGCAATGATTCTTTCACAGGCTATTTTAATGATGGTCGAGAAAAACCCTCTATAGTATTGGCATAACTAAATTTAATTTATGAAGCTTTTAAAATCTACTTACACACTTCCAAATGGTTCTGTTCTACAAAATAGAATTGCAAAGTCTGCAATGAGTGAAAATATGGGAACGCTTAAAAATGCCCCAACAAAAAACTTAATTAAAGCCTACGAAGCTTGGGCTAAGGGCGAAGCAGGTCTTTTAATAACAGGGAATGTTATGATTGATTCTCGCGCTATAGGGGAGCCTCGTAATGTTGTAGTTGAGGATCGATCTAATTTTGAACTTCTCCAAGCTTGGGCAAAAACAGTTGAAGGAACGGGGACTCATATTTGGCCTCAAATAAACCATCCTGGACGACAAGCTTTTGCATCCATTAATAAAAAAGTTGTTGCACCTTCTGCAATCTCCCTAAAAATGGGAGGACTAACCTCTATGTTCATGGAGCCAACTCCTTTAATGGAAGAAGATATTTGGGATATAATAAAGCGCTTTGGAAATACGGCTAAAATATTGCAAGAAGCTGGCTTTTCGGGTTGTCAAATTCATGGAGCACATGGGTATTTGGTTAGTCAGTTTCTGTCTCCTTTAAGTAATATTCGTCAAGACAAATGGGGCGGTTCTTTAGAAAATAGAGCTCGTTTTGTTGTTGAAATATATAGAGAAATACGAGCACGAGTAGGTGCAGATTACCCCATTGGGATTAAAATAAATTCTGCCGATTTTCAGCGTGGAGGTTTTTCAGAAGAAGAGTCTATGGAAGTGGTTCAGTTACTTTCAAAAGAAGGAATTGACCTGATCGAAATTTCAGGTGGAACTTATGAAAAACCCGCGATGGTTGGTCATAAGCAAAAGAAAAGTACCCAGGAAAGAGAAGCATATTTTTTAGATTATATCGAAAAAGTAAGAAAGCTAACTCAAAAACCCTTGATGCTCACTGGAGGTTTCAGAACCGCCGCAGTGATGGAAAAAGCTTTAGCCGATGGTAAATTAGATGTTGTTGGTTTAGCTCGACCTTTTTGTATTTACCCTGAAATAGCCCAAGATATTTTTACAGGCAAAAGAACTACGTTTGAAATTATAACACCAAAATCAGGGATCGCATTTATAGATAAAACAGGAGGGGTGGAGTTGCCTTGGTATGAGTTACAAATTCACCGTTTAGGAAAGGGGAAAAGACCTAAAAATAATATGAGCGGAACAAGCGCATTTATATTTAGCCTTAAAAACATGTTCTTCAAGTCTTTTATTAAAAATTAGAATTCAAGACAAAGGGTTGACTTAATTCGATTCCATTCTTCTTTAATGATTCTATGACAAACATCATCTTTGCTTTTCAATAGCCTTTTGAGATAAAATAATTAGACCGTTTTTGAGAATTATTTATGAGTCTAAAAGAGGGACTTTCATTTATCAAATATAAAAATTATATTCAACGTTTGATTTCACGTATCTTCGTAAATAATGGACAAACAAACAAAATATGATCAGGCATATCTGCAAATGGCAGCAACTTGGGGAGAACTTTCTTATTGTGAACGTAAAAAAGTAGGCGCTTTAATTGTAAAAGGTCGCATGATTATATCGGATGGTTATAACGGAACTCCCTCTGGTTTCGAAAACGTATGTGAAGACGAAGAGCATTATACCAAGTGGTATGTTCTTCACGCCGAAGCAAATGCCATACTTAAAGTTGCAGCTTCAACTCAGTCTTGTAAAGGGGCAACCCTCTATATCACCCTTTCTCCTTGTAAAGAGTGCTCTAAATTAATCCACCAATCTGGAATCACAAGAGTAGTTTATGCTACTGCGTATAAAGATACTTCGGGAATTGAATTTTTAGAAAAAGCCGGAATAGAGTTAACCCATTTACATAAATAAACACTCAATGAAAAGCAACAATCTCTATTTATGGATTATTATTATTCTATCTGTTTTATTGGGTTTCACTTTTGGAAGCAATCAACACATTATATTCAACGCTACTAATATAGAAATCAGCAGCAGTCAAAAGCTAAAACAGTTTATTAAATACATTGAGACGAATTATGTTGATGACATTGATACGGACAGCCTTGTAAACACAATCATTGAGAGTGTGGTGGAACAACTTGATCCACATTCTGTGTATATTCCAAAAGAAGAAATGCAGCAAATTGCAGAAAACATGCAAGGCTCATTTGTGGGTATTGGGGTTAGTTTTTTTATGGAACAAGATACGGTTAGCGTAGTTCGTGTTTTAGATAATGGGCCAAGTAAAGCCGCAGGTATTCTTCCCGGAGATCGAATTTTAATTGCTGGAAAAGACACGTTATTCGGAAAAAACAGAAGCAGTGCTTCCGTTATTAAATCTCTAAAAGGAAAGCCAAATACGGAGGTCGCATTAAAGGTATATAGAAAAACTACAAATCAATTACTTAGTTTAGCACTTAAACGAGGAGACGTTCCAATCCCATCCGTTCATGGGTATATGCTATCAGAAGGAGTTGGTTTTATTCAGATCAATCGTTTTGCTCAATCAACTGGGAATGAGTTTAGGAAACTATTAACCAATCTAAAGGAACAGGGTGCAGACCAATTGGTGCTTGATCTTCGAGACAATCCAGGAGGTTATCTTCACATAGCAGAAGAAATTTCGGATGCATTTTTACCTAAAGATGATGTAATTGTTATTACTCAAAGTAATCAGGGGAAGAGAAAAATTGCAGTTGCTACAGAATTTGGACTTTTCGAAAAAGGACAAGTATATGTTTTAATCAATGGACAGTCAGCCTCTGCTAGTGAGGTTTTAGCAGGTGCTCTTCAGGACAACGATCGCGGCTGGATTGTTGGGCAACGCTCTTTTGGAAAAGGGTTGGTGCAACAACAAATGCCTCTAGGTGCGGGTGATGCAATACGACTAACAACAGCTCGATATTATACCCCTACAGGGCGTTCAATTCAGCGTCCGTACGAAGATGGAAAAGACTCCTATTACAACGAAATAGGGGCTCGATATCAAACAGGTGAAATCCAAGAAAGAGACAGCGTACCTCTAAATGACTCTTTAAAATTCACAACACCAGGAGGTAGAACTGTTTATGGAGGTGGAGGAATAATTCCAGACAAATATGTGAGAGGAACCCTAAATTTAGACCAAGAGTGGGATAATTATGTATTAGGTTCTAACCTTGTCAACAGATTCGTATTTTTAGAAATAGATAAAAATCGAAGGCTTTATGTTTTTAATTCTTTAGAAGAACTAATCGAAAAACCTTTACCTAATAAAGAAATCCTTTTAGAGTCATTCAAAGCTTATTTTGCTGATCAAGGAGTTCCAGTAGGTATGGAAAACGTAGCCTTAATAGAAAACTCAATTAAGGCATTTATAGCCTTTCAGTTATATGGGCAAGAAGCTTTTTTAGAAATCACCCATAAACAAGACCCTTTTATTACAAAAGTAAAAACACTTTTGGAAGAAGATTTACTCGATTAATACTTCTATTTGTTGACCTTTTCAGCTATTTTCTTCGAGAGAAGTAAAATAAATAGAAGTAAAAGCGCACAAGTTGATGCTAAGACACCAATAACAGCTACACTACTATCCCCTTGAAGCGGAGCATTGTAATCTATTTTTGTCGCATTGAAAACTACCATTAATAGGGCCAAAATCATGAGTACTTTTATAAAAATTTTCATACAATTGAATCAAAAGGTTTTTCTTTCTGTAAATTTAAGCATCTATATGTGATGGAAAAAGCAAATCACTTTTTATCTTATCATTTGACTGATGTTTGTTGCAAATAACTTTAAAGCAATTGCTAAAAGTATAACTCCAAAAATCTTACGAATAATACTTATTCCTGAAGAACCCAAAACAGCTTCTATTTTTTTAGATGATTTTAAAATAGCATAAACAAAAATAATATTAATCACGATTGCGATAATGATATTAATTACTTCAAATTCGGCACGTAAAGAAAGCAACGTAGTCATTGTTCCTGCACCAGCTATCAGGGGGAAAGCAAGAGGAACTATGGATGTTGTAGCTGGGCTATCATCTTGTTTGTAAAGATCAATCCCCAGAACCATCTCTATTGCCATAAAGAAAATAATAAAGGCCCCTGCAACAGCAAAAGAATTGATGTCGATACCGATTAGATTTAGAATTTCTTCTCCTAAAAACAAAAACCCAATCATAATTAAACAAGAAACAACAGAAGCTTTTCCAGACTGAATATGCCCAGATTTTTTTCTAAGTGAAATAATAATAGGTATGCTTCCAACGATGTCGATCACAGCAAAAAGGATCATCCCGGCAGTGATAATTTCTTTAGGATTTATTTTCATGATATTTTTTTTTGCAAAAGTACTTTATTTTAATAATAATTAGCCCTCAACCTGCTTCTTTTTTATTCATATCCTTCGTATATTTGAAGTATGCTAAACATAGGAAACACCTTAGTTTCAGAAGATTTATTGGACCTTGATTTTGTGTGCAACATCACCCAATGTAAAGGGGCTTGTTGTGTAGAGGGAGAGGCAGGTGCACCCTTAGAGGAAAAGGAACTGAAAATCTTAGAAAAAAATTATTCCGCAATTGCTCCTTATCTAAACGAGTCTGGAAAAACGGCAATTAAAAAGCAAGGAAAATTTATTGAAACTTCTGATGGCAAATTCGAAACACCTTTAGTTAATGGTAAAGAATGTGCTTATGCCGTTTTTACCAATCAAGGGGTTGCCCAATGTGGAATTGAAAATGCTCATAAGGATGGAAAACTAGATTGGAAGAAACCAATCTCTTGTCACCTCTATCCGATTCGAGTTCAAGAATACTCAGAATTTACAGCAATTAATTACCACCATTGGCAAATTTGTGAAACAGCTTGTTCCTTAGGAGCTCAACTCAAAGTTCCCGTTTATAAGTTTGTGAAAGATGCACTAATAAGAAAATTTGGCACCCCTTGGTATAACGAATTGGATCGAGTTGCTCAAAAGCACCTTTCTGAGTAATTCAATGTTTATAAGGGCTACCCCAGCTTTTTGACCACAACAGACTGTCTTTCAGCATATTGAAAAAACAGTCTTTTTCCTTCTTTTACGTCTTTTTGTCTTTTTTGTTAAAAACTAAGCTCCATTGTGAATAATTATGGCTTTCATTTATGGTAACAATTTTGAATCTTTGTATAAGACAAAAACAATCAGTACTAATTCCATTAATGACGACATGACAAAAGCAATAGAACCCATTCTTCAAGAAAATAAAAATCGATTTGTAATTTTCCCTATTGAACATCATGATATTTGGGAGTGGTATAAGAAGATGGAAGCTAGCTTTTGGACGGCTGAAGAAATTGATTTACACCAAGATTTATCTGACTGGAACAACAAATTAAGCAAAGATGAGCAATACTTTATTAAGCACATTTTGGCATTTTTTGCGGCATCAGATGGAATTGTAAATGAAAATTTAGCTGAAAATTTTGTCAACGAAGTACAATACTCTGAGGCTAAATTCTTTTATGGTTTTCAGATAATGATGGAGAATATTCATTCAGAAACCTATTCTTTATTAATTGACACCTATGTAAAGGATGAGGACGAAAAAAATCAATTGTTTCAGGCTATTGATGTTTTTCCTGCCATCCAAAAGAAAGCCAAATGGGCATTGAAATGGATAGATTCTGATTCTTTTGCAGAACGTTTAATAGCATTTGCAGCAGTTGAAGGTATTTTCTTCTCTGGTGCTTTTTGTTCAATCTATTGGTTAAAGAAAAGAGGTCTTATGCCAGGACTTACTTTCTCGAATGAGCTCATCTCGAGAGACGAAGGAGTTCACTGTGACTTTGCAGTTCACCTTCACAACAATCACTTGGTAAATAAAGTGCCTAAGGAACGCATTCAAGAAATTATTTTAGACGCTTTAAATATTGAAAGGGAGTTTGTAACAGAATCTCTTCCCGTTAGTTTAATTGGAATGAATGCAAAATTGATGACTCAGTATTTAGAGTTCGTTACCGATCGCTTGCTCCAAGAATTAGAGTGTGAAAAACAATTTAACGTTACCAATCCATTTGATTTTATGGACATGATTTCTCTTCAAGGAAAAACTAACTTCTTTGAAAAGCGTGTTTCTGAATATCAAAAAGCAGGAGTGCTTATAACAGATGACAAAGAAACTCAGATTAGTTTTGATGCTGATTTCTAGGAATAGAAGCACTTCATCTATTTTTTGTTTTTCATAAAAAAGCAAAACATCATTTTCAAGGGTCCTTCATAAGGCCTTACTATATAAAATTAAAATAATAGCTATACAATCATGTTTGTAGTAAAAAGAGACGGTCACAGAGAGCCAATAATGTTCGACAAAATTACCTCTAGGGTAAAGAAACTTTGTTATGAGTTAAATCCATTAGTCGATCCAGTTCGTGTTGCAATGCGAGTAATTGAAGGACTATATGATGGAGTTACTACTTCAGAACTAGACAACTTAGCTTCGGAAGTAGCCGCTACAATGACTACATCACATCCTGATTATGCTAAATTGGCAGCACGTATTTCTGTTTCTAACTTACATAAAAATACGAAAAAATCATTTTCTGAAACCATGAAGGATTTATACGAATATGTAAATCCTAGAACAGGCAAAAAAGCACCATTATTATCTGATGAGGTTTTCAAAGTGATTCAAGATAACTCCGAAAAATTAGATTCAAGTATAATTTACAACCGTGACTTTGGATATGACTTCTTTGGTTTCAAAACCCTAGAACGCTCTTACCTTCTAAAATTAAATGGCGCGATAGCAGAACGCCCTCAGCACATGCTTATGCGTGTTTCTATTGGAATTCACATCGATGACTTAGATGCAGCAATAGAGACCTATGAGATGATGTCTAAGCGTTTCTTTACACATGCTACACCAACCTTATTTAATTCAGGTACTCCAAAACCACAGATGTCTTCTTGCTTTCTTTTAACCATGAAGGACGACAGTATCGATGGTATATATGACACATTGAAGCAAACCGCTAAAATCTCGCAGTCAGCAGGAGGTATTGGGTTATCTATCCATAACGTTCGTGCTACCGGATCTTATATTGCTGGAACTAACGGAACTTCTAACGGAATTGTTCCAATGTTACGCGTATTTAACGATACAGCTCGATATGTAGATCAAGGAGGAGGAAAGCGAAAAGGGTCTTTTGCGATTTACATTGAACCTTGGCATGCGGATATTTTTGATTTCTTAGACCTTAAGAAAAACCACGGAAAAGAAGAGATGCGTGCTCGTGATCTTTTCTTTGCAATGTGGACACCAGATTTATTTATGAAAAGGGTAGAACAGGATAGTACCTGGACCCTTATGTGTCCAAATGAATGTCCAGATTTATTTAACTGTCATAGTGAAGAATTTGATGCGCTATACATTAAGTACGAAGAAGCAGGTAAGGGAAGAAAAACCATCCGGGCACGTGAGCTTTGGGAAAAAATTCTAGAATCTCAGATCGAGACAGGAACTCCATATATGCTTTATAAGGATGCAGCCAACCGCAAATCAAATCAGAAAAATTTGGGAACTATTCGTTCTTCAAACCTTTGTACAGAAATTATGGAATACACAGCTCCAGATGAAGTTGCTGTTTGTAATCTAGCTTCTATTGCTTTGCCGATGTTTATTAAAAATGGTGAATTTGATCACGAAGAATTATTTAGAGTAACAAAACAAGTTACTGTAAACTTAAACCGTGTAATTGATAGAAATTACTACCCAGTTCCTGAAGCAGAAAATTCAAATATGCGTCACCGTCCTGTTGGATTAGGAGTTCAAGGTCTTGCAGATGCGTTTATAATGCTTCGCTTGCCTTTTACTTCAGATAAGGCAAAGCAATTGAATCAAGACATTTTCGAAACGCTTTATTTTGCAGCTGTAACTGCCTCAATGGAAGAAGCAGAAAAAGAAGGACCTTATCAATCATACAAAGGTTCTCCAATGTCTAAAGGAGAATTTCAGCACAACATGTGGGGCATTAAAGACGAAGAACTTAGCGGTCGCTGGGATTGGGCTTCTTTAAGAAAACAAGTAAAAAAGCACGGTGTTCGTAACTCGTTATTAGTTGCTCCAATGCCAACGGCATCAACGTCACAAATTCTTGGAAACAATGAATGTTTTGAACCTTATACTTCTAATATTTATACGCGACGCGTATTGTCTGGAGAATTTATTGTTGTAAACAAACATCTATTAGAAGATCTTGTGGAACTCGGCATATGGACTGAAGACATGAAACAAGAATTGATGCGTGCTAATGGATCTGTTCAGAAAATAGAAGGTATTCCAGCCGACCTTAAAGAACTCTATAAAACTGTTTGGGAAATGAGCATGAAAGACATCATCGACATGTCACGTCAACGCGGATACTTTATTGATCAATCCCAATCGCTGAACCTCTTTATGGAGGGTGCAACCATGCCTAAATTAACTTCAATGCATTTCTACGCATGGAAGTCAGGTCTTAAGACAGGAATGTATTACTTAAGAACAAAGTCTGCCGTTGATGCAATTAAATTTACGTTGACAAACGAAGTCAAAAAAGAAGAAAAACCTGCATTGGTTGCTGCTGAAGTTGGAGACGCTCCAAAGGCAGCAAAAGCTAAGGCAAATAAAGGCACACCTGCACCTATTCCTGTAGAACCCTTAACTCCTGCAGAATTAAAAGCAATGTTACAGCAATCTAAAGAGAATGAAGGAGACGATTGCTTGATGTGTGGGTCATAATATTTTTTTAGATTTTTTGATTTAAGACAGTTTCTAAATCTAGGATTCAATCTTGCGAATATTGTCTAAAAATGTTTCCATGATACTTAATTTATGGAGGTATAAATCTTTAGACTTTAAAAGAATATTAAAATACAATGTTGTGTTTTTTGGACTGGTTTCCTCATTTCGTGTAAGTGCAATTTGATTGTTAATTTTCTCGTCAAGTTGTTTTAATATATCCTCACGATTTTTTAAAACTTGATTAATCTTAGCTTCAGAATTGTTGTTGTAAGCCTCCATAGCTTCATGAAACACAGCTTCTGTTAGTTCATAAACATTTTGTAAATCACGAACTTGACTTAATTTTAACTTCGAGTGATCGTTATTTACGTGTTTATAACTCTTCTTCACAATATATTCTAGATCATCTGTTATGTCTTGAATAAGGCTTAGAATTACAATATAGAAGTTACTTGCAGACAAACTAGATTCTTCTAAATTCTTAATGAAGTAAAAAATATTTTCTCTAAGGTTTTCAACATCTTCGGTCAAACGATTGATATTTTTTCTTGCCTTTTTAAGGATTTTCTTGTCATGCTTTGCAAGACCTTCTGAAAAAATCGCATAAATTTTATCCACACGTTTAAATACTTTAATCACATTTTTAGTACTCTCGTCCATCACACCTTTAATGGAGTTGCTTTCTGATTTTACTAAGCCATCTAGATCAATAAGATCCGAATTTTCATTTTTGTGCTTCAAGTAGTTTTTACCAATAATTAATAAGATTATAAAAAGAATAATTGCAATTGCTTGAGGGCCTCCTAAGTAAATTATAGTGACTATAATTCCAGACACAATAAAGGCAGCGAAAGCAGTTAAAAACCAACCTCCAATAACACTAAGAACCCCGGAAACACGATAAACCGCACTGTCTCTCTTCCAAGCTCTGTCTGCAAGTGATGTACCCATAGCAACCATAAAGGTCACATAAGTAGTAGATAAAGGAAGTTTATAAGAAGTTGCAATAGATATTAAAATAGAAGCAACAACCAGGTTGATACATGCACGTAACATGTCAAAAGAAGGCGCGTCTTTGTCGTTTTGATTTTTTAATACAAGATCAGCATCTGAAAATTGAATTTCTATCTTTTCTTTTAGAGAAGAGGGAAGTAATGCATTAAAACCACTACCTACTAATTGAAATGATTTTACAATTCCTTTGGAAATAAAATTGGGCTGAAAGCGTTCCTTAATAGAATTCTGATCAGACAAATCTAGCTCTGTTTTCATTACCTTTTTTGCTTTGGTGGATATCCATAAAGTCAGAACCATAATTCCTCCAGAAATCACCAATAAAACTGTAGGTGTAGCCACTTTAGAAGAAAGCACCCCCATACTGAATTCAGTGGCAGTAACCCCAGAGATAACCCAAGCTTCGTATGACTGATATGCTGCAATTGGAACACCAATGAAATTAACCAGGTCGTTCCCGGCAAATGCCAATGCAAGTGCAAATGTTCCAATTCCAATAATAATTTTATATACGTTTGCTTTCAAGAACTTTATTAATACAAATGAAACTCCAATCCAAACTAAGAAATTTGCTAGAACTACTTTAAAAACTTCTTGTTCTAATAAGTCTTTGATTTTCACACCTCCTAATAAATCATATTTTATGTTTGCAAAAGGAGTTCCTTTAATACCTTTCATTAAAATGAAATAAGTAATTGCAGAAAGTGCAAGACCTCCAAAAAGTGCACTTACCCATATTGCTTTTTCCTCAAACTTATAGGTCAGGAATAGTCTAGAAAACCATTGAACGATTGCACCTATAGTAAGCGCAACGACTACGGAGAGTAAAATACCTGAAATGATCTGTATTGCCTTAGCTGTATTTATATAATTAACTATTTCACTAAAATCTCCGGAGGTTTCACTTATTTTAATAATGGACATAAATACAGCTGCCCCCAATAAAGTAAAAACGATAGAAACCGTTGTTGAGGTTGGCATGCCGAGTGTGTTGAAAAAGTCTAAAAGAAGAATATCAGTTAACATTACTGCCGTGAAAATCAAAATAATTTCATCGAAGTAAAATTCTCCAGGATTAAAAATTCCTTTTCGAGCAACCTCCATCAATCCACTGGAAAATAATGCTCCACAGGCAACCCCTAAAGAAGCCAAAATCATAATAGTTTTAAAGGGAATTGCTTTAGACCCTACTGCAGAATTCAAAAAATTGACAGCATCATTACTAACTCCGACAATAAGATCACCGATTGCTAAAACTGCAAGAATCGAAACCAGTATGAAATAAATATTATCCATTTTTTTATTTTTTAGAAGTGAATGTCAAATTGTAAACGGTATACGATTTTATTTGTTGAAGATACTGAATCTTCGTATGTTATGTCTGTTTGTACTTTTAATTTATGCTTTGCGACATACTTAGATAAACCTAATGTATATTGTGTAATCTTATTATTTGAAGAAACTATAGAGTCAAAGTTAATATTAGTATAACGGCCTGTAATAGCTATATTAGAGGGCATTACATATCCCATTTGAATGTTTGTAGCATTTCCAATATTAACTACATCTCCTGTGAGGCTGTTGTCCTCATTTCTTGCAACTGGCTCATTTGCATCACGATCTGCATATTCTGCCATTAACGAAAACCCTTTATACTTAAAGTGGGTGTCAAAAAATAAGGTATTAATATCAGTTTGATAAAAACCTTCGTTAGTTTCAAGATAAGAACCCATATTACTTCTAGTTTTTACAGCATCATTATTTACATCATAAACAACTCCTACCAAAAGCTTAGGTGTTTCTTCGCGATCTAAATCTGCTCCTTTATAATCACCTTTACTTTTGAAATTTCCAAAAGGTAAAACTTCAACACGACTTGTATATTGGTGGCCCCCTAAATTTCCTTTGGTTATGTTTCTTCCTTCACCTTGAGAAACAGCAAAAATCTCTTTTACAATAAAGTTTTCTGAAAGTTTGAAATGATGACGAAACTGAATTCCCAAATCACGGTCAATATTAAACTTGCTGTTTAATAAAGATCGATCAACCAATGCTAAATTACCAGAAGAAATTACACGCTCAATATTACCAGGTAGTTTTCCTTGACCTGCTTGAAGAATAAAATTCTTATAAAAATTCCAACGCACATAAGCATCAAGAATATAACGAGGAGCATTACTCGTAAAAGCAGAAGCTCCCGATATGTCTCTATTAGATAACCCTAACTCTAATTTATAAGTAAGTTTTGGATTGTATGCAAAACCACTGAATTTTAGACGTGCACGTCTAACCAAGGTGTTTGACTCTGGACTTCCATAAGCTCCATCAGATTCACTCCAACTAGAAGAAGTTAGATACTGCATCCTTGCACTTACATTCATGGAAAAACTATCGTCTTTGCCTTTAATATCGATGAGTCCTTTTCCAAATTTTGGACTGGTTACCTCTTGAGCAAAAGTTGATGTTATTGAAAACAACAGAACAGTAATTACAGTTATTAGTTTATTCATTTTTTTTATTGTTAATTTATTCTTCACAAAATTGTAAAATAAACTTAGTGCCAATGTTAACTTAATGTTATGATATTATTTTTTTCTAAACATCTAGAATTTCATACTATAACCTAGACTTAATACAAGGTTATCAAAATGTGACTAAACCGTTAACAATTTATTTTCAAAAGAAATTAAACTTTAATTACTCCTTAAATCTTCTTATTTTTACATAAAATGAATTTATGAATTGGGAGCAGCTTTTATCCTTGCAGAGACAAGGAGATAAAACCAAAAGACTGAGAAAGGAGCAGGACGAAACCCGTCTGGGATTTGAAGTAGATTATGATCGCATTGTTTTTTCAGCAGCCTTTAGGAGCTTACAGGATAAGACCCAAGTGATCCCTTTTTCCAAAACAGACTTTGTTCACACACGACTTACTCACAGCCTCGAGGTATCAGTAGTAGCTAGAAGTATCGGAAGATTAGCAGGAAAGGCAATTCTTGAAAAGCATCCTTACTTGTCGGAAATTCATGTATATCAATCCAATGATTTTGGAGCTATTGTAGCTGCAGCAGCGCTTGCTCATGACATTGGAAATCCACCTTTTGGGCATAGTGGCGAAAAAGCCATAGGACATTTTTTTTCTGATGGACCAGGTGCGATACATAAACCGGAATTGAGTGCACTCCAATATCAAGACTTGTGTATGTTCGAAGGAAATGCAAATGGTTTTAAAATTGTTTCTCAATCGATGGATGGAGCGCCAGGGGGTTTAAGACTTAGCGCAGCTACCTTAGGAGCCTATATGAAATATCCAAAGGCATCATTACCTCATAAACCAACAAAACACGTTGCTGACAAAAAATTCGGGTTCTTTCAAACCGAAGAATCTGGGTTTAATACACTTGCAAAAGACTTAGGGTTACATAAAAAAGGAGATACTTTTTATAGGCATCCATTGGCTTACTTGGTAGAAGCAGCTGACGATATTTGTTATACTATAATTGATTTTGAAGATGGAATTAATTTAGGCTGGATTTCTGAATCGTATGCATTAGAGTATCTAATTAACCTTGTAAAAGATGCCATAGATAAAAAAACTTATGCTTCCTTAAAACATACCCCTCAAAGGATGAGCTATCTCAGAGCACTAGCAATTAATAGTCTTATTCAGGATGCTGTTGCAATATTCATTGAAAATGAAGAAGCTATCCTTTCGGGTAGTTTCCCCTTTGCCTTATTGGATAAAAGTAAATATGTAGCGCAAATCGACGATATTATCTCTTTAAGTATTGAAAAAGTATATCACTCCCCAGAGGTTCTTCAAAAAGAAATTGTGGGATATAAAGTAATTACTACCTTACTAGAAGCGTTTACCACTGCAGCTGTTCATGAGTTTAAAGGCATAGCAGACGCTTATGATCAACTTATATTGCGTTTGGTTCCGGCAGGCACTCCTTTTGTTTCAAGAACCTTATATTCGACGCTACTCAATGCCACTTGTTACGTTGCTAGCCTTTCGGACGGAAAGGCTATGGAGCTTTCTAAAAAAATAAAATAACCTTTCAACTCAATTCTTAATATGCTTCGCTGGATTATAATTTTTCTTTTTTTTTCTTTATTTGGAACCTATGCTTTTCAAGCAATCAAAACACTCACTCAACAACGCAGTATTTTGATTTTGTATTGGGTTATTGTAGTGCTTGTTATGGGTAATTTTACATATCAAAGCATTTCTTATAGTAGGGATGATACTTTCAATCCCGGAATGAGTTTGGCTTTAGGACTTTTTCTTTCTCTTTTCATTTTTCAAACCTTGGTTGTTCTTTTCCTATTCTTTGAAGATGTTGTTAGAATTCCGCAGGCAATATATCGTTTTTTCACTCAAGGAGAATCAGGCAGAAATTATTTTCCTGACCGAAGAAAATTCATTTCACAAATAGCATTAGGTATTGCTGCTGTTCCTTTAGCATCCCTTTTATTTGGCATGTATAAGGGCAAGTATAATTATAAAGTTTTAAAATATACGTTAGAATTTGACAACTTACCTAAGGCATTTGACGGATTTACTCTAACTCAGATTTCAGACATTCATAGCGGTAGCTTTGACAACAGAGAAAAAGTATCTTATGGAATTGATTTGATTAATGAGCAGCAATCAGACGTAATCCTTTTTACAGGTGACATGGTAAACAATAAAGCTTCTGAGGTTTATCCTTGGATGGATTTATTAACTTCACTAAAAGCAACACATGGAAAATACTCTGTCTTGGGTAACCACGATTATGGAGATTATGTTCAATGGGAAACAGAAGAAGATAAAAGGAAAAATTTTTCTGATTTAATTAACGCCCAAGAAAAAATGGGTTTTAAGATGCTGCTTAATGACTCAGAATATCTTGAAAAAGACGGAGAACGAATTGCATTAATAGGGGTTGAAAATTGGGGAAAAGGTGGCTTTAAAAAGTCAGGAGACCTCAATCTTGCGGTTTCTGAGGTTAAGGAAACTGATTTTAAGATTTTAATGTCACACGACCCTTCTCATTGGGAGGCAGAGGTAATCGAGCATCCTTTCCCATTTGAAATCACCTTAAGTGGTCATACTCACGGTATGCAATTTGGAATTGAGATACCCGGCTGGTTCAAGTGGAGTCCAGTAAAATGGAGGTATAAGCAATGGGCAGGCGTTTATAATCAAGCCAAACAATACCTCAATGTAAACCGTGGTTTTGGTTTTTTAGCCTACCCGGGAAGAGTCGGGATTTGGCCTGAAATAACCGTAATTACCTTAAAATGCTCTGATAAAGTAGTTTAATAAAAAAACCATAAATTGCATAAAACTTTTTAAACACTATTACCGTGTCAAAATTTGGTCAATTAATAGACGATAAGCACCCACTGCTTCTTGTTTTCTTTCAAGAAGACTTAAAACCTTCCGACGAGTTTCATCCTACACTTCGTGATGTAGCTGCAGCTATTGGAGATCAAGGAAAAGTAATTAAGATCGAAACTACAAAAAACACTAAGCTAACCGATGCACTTCGGGTTAAGGCCATCCCTACTCTTATGATCTATAAAGACGGAGAAATGGTTTGGAGACAAAGTGGTGAGCAAAATGCAAACACTTTGATTAGCATGATGAATGACTATGTAGATTAAGATCTACTAATCCTCGAACATAGTGTCAAACATAGCTAATGACTTAATAGCTTGGAATATTCTTTTTTCCATTTTAACCTTATAAGCATCTTCTTCATGAAGACTAACATAAAGCATTAGTCTTCTGTATCCATTTACCTCATTCATTATAATATTTTCATAAACATTTTGTTCCTCGGGAGACATATCGCTCAACTGAGATAAGCGTTTTTCATAAACAGCTGCAATATTTTCTATTAAAGAGCGAGCATTTAGACTATCACTACCTAGATAAAGGCCTTCAATAAAATCTTCTTGAGAAGTAAAGAAATCATATGATCCGTAGATAAATTCAAAAGGAGCAGTCTCTTGTTGAAAAGCAACAATCTTAGAAGCCATAAACTCCACATCCTTATTATCGATAATTACTTCAATCAACGTTCTATACCGTTCAATCTCCGTTAATATATCTTCTCCTAAGTCGTATTGAAGATTTAAGGAAAGACTTTCATAATACTCCAATTGATCGCGGTGTTTTTCTGCAATTTGCTCAAAAAGATTTTGAGCATCTGCAGTAGCTTCAACCCTATAATATCCTTCAATAAATGGGGTTAAAAGACTATAGTAACCGAAATAATCTACAGGCATTTTCTCCAGGCTGAGGTCGATAATTTCTTTTGCTTTTTCTAATTTCCCTTCATTAATAAGCAGTTCTGCCAAGCGTGCCATATTACTACGGTAAGAAATACTATTTTTTCGTGTTTCAGGGTCGTGATATATTTCTGGGCTATCTGAATTCCCCCATTTCCATTTTTTAACAATTTCATACATCAGATCAGCATCTACTCTTCCCAAGAGATATGGGTTATTCTTATTTTTCGGAGTTTTTATAGGAACAAGCTTGTAGACTAAGCCTTCTAGTTGCAGGTATTCTTTCATCCAGAGATATTCAGAGTCTTCGAAGCTACCTCCTGTAAAATAAAGAGGCCTTTTCCAGTCGTTGTTGGCAAGAATATCCAACATTATTAACTGATTTTTATATAACCCACTTTTAGGCAAATCAATATCAATGAAAGGAACGATTAAATCACGATCTTTTTCTTTGACTAAGCCACTGTTAATTACATTTTCTACATTAACATTTACACGAATTTTATTTGTAGGGTAAAAAACCATTTCTTGAGTTCCCTTTGGGTACAAGTTTGGATCACCTCCAGATTTCTGTATAATCTGTTTGTACTTGTTTCTAGAATCATCTCGTGCAATCCAATTTATAAATTCTTTTATATCCAAACGCGTGCTATCAATAAGAGATTCATGTTTAATATAATCACGAACTCCGTAAGCATATTGAGAATGCTCCAGCTGTATGTCAATAGCCTCACTGGTATAGGTTTTACGTTTCATTTGATCGATATACCAATCTGTAGCGATTAAGCTGGTATTAATTGGGCGAACATCCTGACGGTATTCTTCAATATCCTGAGCATACCAAAGAGCAAATGTGTCGTTGTCTCCAATTGTAAAAATAATAGCACCAACGTCCTCTTGAATAGAAGTCAGATAGGACTTAGAAATGGATTGCGCTGTATAGCGACCCGATCGATCATGATCGTCCCAATTTTGAATCCCCATTAACACAGGCACTGCCAATAACAATAGAAGTACTGATGCTGGAACTGCCAATTTGTTTGAAACCCTATTTTTTATATTCTGAATCAAAGCAAAAGCTCCCATTCCAATCCATATTGCAAACACATAAAACGATCCTACAAGCGCATAATCCCGCTCTCTTGGTTCAAAAGGTCTTTCGTTGAGGTATATTTTGAGTGCCAATCCTGTAAAAAGGAAGAACAACATCAGTACCCAAAACTTCTTTTTGTCTTCACCATATAAAAAGAACAAGCCAATTAAACCTAGGAATAAAGGCAAGAAAAAGTACTTATTACGGGCTTTGTTATTTAAAATATCATCACTTAATTCACTTTGATTTCCTAAACGAATTGAATCAATAAAAGGAATTCCGCTAATCCAATTTCCATTGAGGATATCATATCTTCCCTGAACATCATTTTGACGCCCAGTAAAATTCCACATAAAATAACGCACATACATATACCCAATTTGGTATTCAAACAAATACCTCATATTACTCAAAAAAGTAGGCTTTTCAATTGTTAAATAAGGTGCCATTTTCTTAAAAAAAGCATGGTAGTCTTCTCCAGAAACTCCACCTTCTGAGACTTCTCTTCTAAAAGCATCTACATCATTTTTCAGCTCTGTACTTCTTCGATACTCAGACTTTATTTCAAAATTCAAAGCCTCGGTAAAATTCATGTAGTTGGCAGCATGTTCTGAGCTGTGAAGTCTGGGCAGTAACCCTTTGTGATTTGAATTGGCATTAATTCTAGAGCCTTCCCAATTATTAACGATTATGTAGCGACCAGTATTTTCATCACGCTCATATTTAGGTTTATCATCAATATAGGGCTCTTGCTCGTCTTGCCCGGCATACATGTCCGAAAACATCTTGCCATAGAATAGTTTAGTCTCGGGGTACTGCTCTAAGTTGTAATAGGCTAATAATTGCCTAGCATCCGAGGGAGAATTTTCATTAATAACAGTATTTGCATTTGCTCTAATCGGTAGCATTACCCATGAAGAAAACCCAAGAAACACAAAAAGAATGCATAGTATTCCTGTGTTTAGATTCACATATTTTTTTTCGCGTGTAAATCGTAAAGAGTAAACAAAAAATAAAATGAGTAGGATAGCCGTTATTATAGTTCCACTATTGAAAGGTAAATTAAAGTCGTTAACAAAATAGACCTCCATTTTACCAAATAAAGCTAATGTTAGTGGGAGTAATAGTTTGAAAATAAAAAGCAAAATAGCTACAGAAATAACATTTGCTAGAATAAATCCTTTAAAAGTTACGGTCTCATAGTTCTTGAAATAGTAAAGCATTCCAATTGCAGGAATTGTTAGGAGTCCCATAAAGTGAACCCCAAAAGAAAGACCAATTACAAATGCAATAAGCAACAACCAACGATCTCCTCTAGGGGTATTCATTTCTTGTTCCCATCGCAGACTGAGCCAGAATAATAAGGAAAGTATACAGGTTGCCATTGCATAAACCTCTGCTTCAACAGCATTGAACCAGAAGCTATCAGAAAAACAGAAGGCCAGTGCACCAATTGTAGCACTTCCAAAAAACCCAAATGCATCGTTTTTGGTTTCAAGAGTAGTAAATGCAGGTAATTTTTTTAGTAAAAGAGTTAAAGTCCAAAATAAAAATAGAATTGTGAAGGCACTAGAAAAAACGGACATCAGATTAATCATCAAAGCAATTTGCTCAGGACCATTTGCAAATAGAGCGAAAAAGGCTCCCATCATTTGATAAAAAGGTGCTCCAGGAGGATGTCCAACCTGTAATTTTGCAGAGGTAGCAATATATTCGCTTGCATCCCAAAAGCTAGCGGTAGGCTCGACTGTAAGCCCAAAAGTCAGCAATGCTATAGCAAAAACACTCCATCCAAGAGTACGATTCCAAAATTTGAATTGACTGGCGTCCATAGATCTATTTTTATGAAAACGAATGTAAGAATATTTGAACTAACATAATCAAATTTAACAGAATCGAAACTTTTATTTCTTAAGATTTAATTATTTTTTAGAAATGACTTGTAGGAGCAAATATTTCTATTAAATTTGCACCTCCAATGGCCTATGGTGTAACTGGCAACACGTCTGGTTTTGGTCCAGAAGAGTCTAGGTTCGAGCCCTAGTAGGCCAACCAAGCCCTCATTTTTATGAGGGCTTTTTGTTTTTTATAGAATTCTATTTCCATATTTTCGCATCTTTACCAAATCCTCATTAAAATTCATTGCTCTTGGAGTCTGTTCTTTTAAGAATTTGAAAAGAATTAATTCTAATTTAGATTTAAATCTGTTGTCTTAATTTTGTAGTTTTACGCAAAATTAAATAAAGCACTATGGCATTTGACATTGAGATGATAAAGCAAGTATATGCTGGATTAAGCGAAAGCGTAAAGAAAGCGCGTCAGTTAACAGGAAAGCCTTTGACTGCATCAGAAAAAATTCTTTATTCTCATCTTTGGAATCAATCGGATCGTTCTTTTAATAGAGGAGCTGATTATGTGGACTTTGCGCCCGATAGAATTGCTTGTCAAGATGCAACAGCTCAGATGGCTCTGTTGCAATTCATTCAAGCTGGAAAAGCACAGGTTGCTGTTCCAACAACTGTTCATTGTGACCATTTAATTCAGGCAAAATCAGGAGCTACAGTAGATTTAAAATCTGCAAATAATTCTTCTGCAGAGGTATTTAATTTTCTGGAATCTGTATCAAACAAATACGGCATTGGTTTTTGGAAACCGGGTGCTGGAATTATTCACCAAGTAGTTTTAGAAAATTATGCTTTTCCAGGCGGAATGATGATTGGAACAGATTCACATACTGTAAACGCAGGAGGCCTAGGAATGCTTGCCATTGGAGTTGGTGGAGCAGATGCAGTAGATGTTATGGCAGATATGCCTTGGGAATTGAAATTCCCAAAACTTATAGGTGTAAAATTAACAGGTAAACTTAACGGTTGGACTGCACCTAAAGATGTGATTTTAAAAGTAGCTGGAATTCTTACTGTTAAGGGAGGAACAGGAGCAATTATAGAATATTTTGGATCTGGTGCCGAATCCATGTCTTGTACAGGAAAAGGTACTATTTGTAATATGGGAGCAGAGGTTGGAGCAACCACGTCAACATTTGGTTACGACGAATCTATGGAGCGCTATTTACGCTCAACAGATCGAGACGATGTTGCAGATGCAGCCAATGAAGTTCGTGAACATCTAACAGCAGACTCAGAAGTATACGCTAATCCAGAACTTTATTTTGACCAAGTAATAGAATTGGATTTAAACACCCTTCGCCCGCATATTAATGGGCCTTTTACGCCAGACCTAGCTACTCCTGTATCTGAGATGAGTAAAGTAGCAAAAGCAAACGAGTGGCCTTTACAGGTAGAGTGGGGATTAATAGGCTCGTGTACAAACTCTTCTTACGAAGATTTAGCTCGAGCTGCATCAATTGCGAAACAAGCTGTTGATAAAAAATTAACTACAAAAGCAGAATTTGGAATTAACCCAGGTTCTGAGCAAGTTCGCTTTACAGCAGAACGTGATGGACTTTTAGTCCCTTTTGAAGAATTAAACGCAAAAATATTTACAAACGCTTGTGGACCCTGCATAGGTCAATGGGCTCGAGAAGGAGCAGATAAACAAGAAAAAAATTCAATTATTCATTCGTTTAATAGAAACTTTTCTAAACGTGCTGATGGAAACCCAAATACCCATGCATTTGTTGCCTCTCCAGAAATGGTCGCAGCAGTTGCAATTTCGGGTCGTTTAGATTTTGATCCAGTTAACGATACTTTGATAAACCAGGACGGAGAAGAAGTAAAGTTAGATCCACCAACAGGAATGGAATTACCCCCATTAGGATTTGATGTGAAGGATAATGGGTATTTAGCCCCTCAAGAAGATGGCTCTACTGTGAATGTATCCGTTAGCGAATCTTCGGAACGTTTACAGTTACTTACACCTTTTAAGCCTTGGGATAATAAAAACCTAATGGGTGCCAAATTATTAATTAAAGCACATGGCAAATGTACTACCGACCATATATCAATGGCAGGACCTTGGTTACGTTTCCGTGGACATTTAGATAATATTTCTAATAACTGTCTTATAGGAGCGATTAATGCCTACAACCAAAAGACAAATTTTGTTAAAAACCAATTGACAGGTGAATATGGTGGAGTACCAGACGTTCAGCGTCAATATAAAGCCTCGGGTCTAGAAACAGTAGTTATAGGTGATCACAACTATGGAGAAGGTTCTTCACGTGAACATGCAGCTATGGAGCCTCGCTTCTTAGGTGTTAAAGTAGTTTTGGTTAAATCCTTTGCACGTATCCACGAAACAAACCTTAAGAAGCAAGGGATGTTGGGAATTACTTTTGCTAACGAAGCAGATTATGATTTAATTCAAGAAGATGATACATTCAACTTTACTGATTTAAAAGATTTTATTCCAGGAAAACAAATTACTGTTGAGGTTGTGCATACAGATGGTTCTAAGGATATAATTTTAGCAAACCACACCTATAACGATCAACAAATTGAATGGTTTAGAGAAGGCTCTGCCTTGAACTTAATAAAAAAGGAAAATCGAGCTTAAATTTTTTTAAATTTTCTAACAATTAAAAAAGCCTGTTATTCAGGTTTTTTATGTAAAAAACAAAATAAATGAACATACTGATTTTTGTCAATTTAGAACTCATAAAGTAAGTTCAAATTAACAAATTATTATTGGAATTTTGATTTTCAGAAAATCACTTCTCCTCTTTTTTCTTAGGGTTTTTTCCAACCATTCGTTCAAATCTATCTGGAATGTAATTTTCATTAACATCCTCTTCAGAACCCATGGTTGTACTAACTACACCATACACAATTACTCCAACAATTAGAACAACGATAGAAATAACAACAATAGCAATTTCATTCATAATAATCTAGTTTCTATGAAAGTACAAAAAAAATCTTACAAATTTCTGGCAATTATTAACAGAAACATAAAAATGTTTACTAAAACATATTAATTAATACTTCTAACGGTTTTTCTTTTTTAGTAGATAATTGTACCCTTTTTTAGCCAACGAGCAAAGTTTTTGTTGTACCCATGAATGCGTTCTGTAGTTCCTAGATTGTTTTGAACAGAATTTCCCTGATTAATCCACTCGAAAACCCCTCCATAAAGATTATATACATTTAAAAAATTCAATTGTATTAACTCCTTTACTAGCTTTTCGCTTCGGTAACCAATACTGCAGTATGCAATAATAACTTCTTCTTTATCAAGTTCTTCAAGGGTTTTTTGATCCCAATCGTCTTCTCCAATCCAAAGGGCGTTTTTAATATGACTGATATCATATTCCTCTTTAGAACGTACGTCTAGTAAAATAAACTTGTTTTTAGAAATAAGTTCTTCTGAATTAATCCTGGGCACAGATTTTGAAGTTAAACGATCTACCATTTTATAAAATGATTCCTCTTGAGCAACTAGAGAAGTTGATCCGAGTATAATAATCCAAAGTATTCTTTTTAAAAATGAAAATCGTTTTTTTGTCAATTGGATGATTTTATAGAGCTCATATTTTTTGTATTTCAAACAGGTATAGCCTTAACTTCAAAACTAAGGTCATTTAGCTTCTTCTAAATGTTATATTTGTAAAACAAACATAACATTTTATAATTTAAAAATAAATCATCATGACAATTAGCATTACAATTCTAACGACAACTTTAGTTAATATATTTGAAGACGGAGGGACCCTATTCATGTCTCTTATTCTTATAAGTTTTTTACTTTCTGTTTTTTTTGTAGTTAAAGGTTTTTTTAAAGCCGGTACAGACAATAGTCATACTAAAAAGATGATCGAGCTAGCAAAGGACTTTAGTTATCTTAGCTTAATACTCGGGTTTTTAGGGTCTATGTTAGGTTTAATAACAGCTTTTGACGCTCTAGAAGCAATGGGAAATGTTGATCCCGCTGTTTTTGCAGGAGGCCTTAAGGTAGCTTTATTAACCTCTACTTTCGGACTTTTAACAGCAGCACTAACTAAAATAGGGATTGTTGGCTTAAGATTACTAAGTAAAGGTTAGAAAGAATATAAGCACATTATAGCTGAACATACTCAACAATAATTTGACCCATATTCCAAGAAGGAATGAAGTAGGTGAAATTGGTTGATTCAAGACATTCATTAAAAATACGATCTTGAAGTACCTTTGAGTTACCTGTAATTATTGTTACAGAAAAATTTCCTCCAGAAACACAATCTTTTAATGTCGAATGAACTAACTCAAGCGCTTGCTTATGTCGAATACCATGAAGGTCAATACTCAAGATTTTGTCTTTCTTTTTTTTCATTGGGTTAAAGGTATAAAATCAAAACTCCCCAACACGGAGAGTGTTGAGGAGTATTTAATCAAATTATCAACTAATACATGAAAACTATAAAGTAAAAGTATCTAGATATTCACCAAATAGCTGTTAAGACCTTTGTAAAGTTTTCTAAAAAATCTCTTAAAATTCTATCTAAAAAAATAAAAGATGTTGTTTACTAGCTTATTCATTATCAAAACCTTGAATACCCTGAACAGTAGTATATTTCATTGTAAACCTTTTGTCTGGATTTATAATTTTATAAGCTGTTTGAACTGCAAGGGTTGCTTCATGAAAGCCACACAGTATTAATTTAAGTTTTCCTGGATAGGTGTTTACGTCACCAATGGCAAAAACCCCCGGGATGTTTGTTTGGTAGTCAAGCGTATTGTCTACCTTAATTGCATTCTTTTCAATTTGAAGGCCCCAATCTGCAATTGGACCAAGTTTTGGAGATAAACCAAATAGCGGTAACCAATAATCAACATCAACTTTAATGTTTTCTTGATCTTTTTGTTTCAATTCTATTTGTTCCAGTTTTTCTGATCCATGGAGGTCAATTACTTCAGCATGTGTATACAAGTCTATTTTTCCTTGAGCTTGTAAAGCATATACTTTTTCAACGGAATCTTTATGCCCTCTGAACATATCCGTTCTGTGAACCAATCCGACAGGAATATCATGGTTTTCAGCAAAATAAATAGCCCAGTCTAGAGCAGAATCTCCACCTCCGGAGATGAATAGTTTTTTACCTAAAAAAGCTTCTGGTTCTCGAACCATATATTCAACGCCCTTTTTTTCAAATTGAGGTAGTGTTTCAATTTTTGGCTTTCTGGGCTCA
>Ga0209716_1000121_pt1 | contig 80566 bp, 124 predicted proteins | sample COGITO_mtgs_1205_FD_184811 | JGI IMG/M metagenome (GOLD analysis project Ga0209716, IMG submission 184811) | Pelagic marine microbial communities from North Sea - COGITO_mtgs_120531 (SPAdes) (version 2) | ecosystem: Environmental > Aquatic > Marine > Epipelagic ... | reverse complement strand
CCTCTCGACTTTTGTGAAGAGTGTCCCATGCCTTGTATGCAGAGCGAGTGGAGGTCTAACAGACCAACTACAGATCGTAGAGTATATGAAAAAGGGAGAGAAAACCTAGTACAGTTGCTGAATCTCTACTCCTCAGAAAAATAGTTTTTATATGTTAGCTTCATGTTTCTACTTCTTCACAGCATTTATACCCAATGACCTACCCAAAAATTAGACCTTTACAGATTTCAAAAAGTGTGATAAAATATATCCTAAATTGATAGATACTAAGATCAATTACAATTCTTCACAACTAACTGCTAGTGAGGGACATAGTGATATTTATGCGATTGGAGTGGAATCGGAATTAAAGGAGATTCCATTCTCCAAACCCATAAGATTATTACGTTGTTGTCTCAAACTAGCAATAACCCCACAATGACTTCACGTCAATCATAACGATTACATGATCAATTGCTAATGACCATGATAATTTACTATCAACTAAGCTAAGGTCGCAATGACCTGTAACTATTCTGCTAAAAATTCGTTTTTTATTTACCACACTTACCATAATTTTGCCCGCTTCGCGATCGTTCAAAGCCGTATTCCTTTTCCACAATTTGTCCTAGATTGTCCTTTTCTGCGTTCTGTTTTCCTAGATAAGAAAAAACCTCCTACCAGTTTCCTAGTAGAAGGTTCGTTGAGCACCCGTTGCGGGGTCAAGTGTTATTTACTTTTTGATTTGCTATGCACCCGTCGCTGCTTCCAGAGTTTTAAGCGTGCTTTTTGGAGCTTTCTCGAGACCCGCCAGATACTCAACCTCAACTCCAAGGTTCTCAGCAATGTTACACACGATCTCAGTTTTTGTGACAGGTAAGTGCCCACTTTTGCTTTTATAGACTGCTCTTTCATATACTCCCTCCCTCGATAACTTACCAATTATTGATTTAGTACTCTTGCCTAGCTCATCTGCTAGTTTTTCTACTGTTTTCATTGTCGGGTTTTCTTTGTAACCTGCTACAATATATCCCGTTTGCTCATCAGTGTAGTTCATAGCTAAATGGGTTCTCCTGTATGCCTAGTATTTTCATTATATTCTCTACGGGTGTGCAGTAGTGTTCCGCGATATCATAAATTGTCCAACCACTTTGCCACTTATCAAGTATATCATCTTTAATCTTCATTGAACATATCCTCTTGAATGGTTAGCGTGAAGTTCTCCCCGTCTGCATCAATTGATACCATATGCCTACTTGTATAGCCTAGAAACTGTACTTCTACGTTCTCAGTGCCTACTTTATCTGCGTATCTTCCTAGCTCTTGATCGTAGGACAACTCCATTTCGTTACACTGCTTTTCTAACTCGTGCATCTTTCCGTGAAGTGCATCTAATACATCATACATATCGTCCAGATCATCAATTTGACGTACTAAATTGTTTCGTAGTGCATCAGCAGCTACTGTGTTGCTCGGAAACTCTAAAATATTACCCATTGTTTATCTCCTCAATATACGCATCCATATATGCGTTAGCTTCTCGAATCGTAAGATCTGCACTTAGAGTACGTACTATACTGCGATAGCCACACTCCTCAACCTTCCAGATCCACCAGTTACCAGTGTTACAGCATTGACTTAATTCATATCTCATAGTTATTCTCCCATTGAATATAGATATTATACTCTCACTTGAGAAAAATGTCAAGAAAAATTTTATGGAGGTGTGAATTTTATGTCTACACTTTTTCTCTAAAATGGCGAAAATCTGTAGACATAAAAAAACCCTCCGAAGAGGGCTTAGTATTCTTACTAGGGAATTAGGGTGAAAGATAGACCGCCTCGCTATACAATCAGCTACAGAGTAGCACCTCAGTTTTGCTTTTTATCGGGGAAAAGGGATAAACAAAATACCTACCTAAAACAAACCCTGACAAGATCGGTACTGTCAGACCCAACACACCATACGCTTTAGACAGCCTTGTGAAGTAGGCTGTGCCAGTACTACCGCGAGCTAAGTACACACGAGTTAGACGCTCGTTCCGATTAAGGACGTTATACTACACTCAAGCATTGTTACTGGACTTGCTAGAAAAGGCAACTGTATCAAAGATACCTGATGCTTTCCTCACTTTTGAAACATTATTATACTAACATTTAACCAAGTCGTCAAGAATTATTTTTTACTTGGTGAAAAGTTCTGCTACTACTAATACTATTGGGAAGAAGAACAGCGTGGCTACAAACCACGCTATACCTTCATATCTCTGACGAGTCGACACTACGCCACCTTAGCGAGTAGTGACTCTAGGTCAGCTTTAGAAGCCTTCTCAAGAGTAGGCAACTCAATACCAAGTGCATCCTGAATCTGAGCTACGATCTCTGACTTGCGTACTACTGGAGCACCAGTCTTGGTTACGCGTGGAGCAGCTACATATACTCCTTCTCGAACCAGCTTAGCAACAATAGAGCGAGTGCTTTTGTTGAACTCAGACGCTAGTTTTGCAACTGTGTCTTTGGTTGGGTTATCTTGATAGTCTGCTACCATAGCGTTGACCATTTCGTCTGTGTAGTTAGGGGTACGTGTTACTTCAGTCATATTTTTTCTCCCGAAAAATTTGGTTAATGTCGATTTAATACAAGTATTATACGCGTTTAAGAGGAACATGTCAAGAACTATTTCACCTCTGTCGGCAACCATTCCCAAAAGAATTCGTCACCGTTTACCATGTCGATAACGTCTTCGTCATCGTACTCATCGCTATCATCTAGCTCTTCTCTCCACTCTTCAATCTGAGCTTGAAACTGTTCAGTAGTGAAGAACTCGAAAGAGCCATCAGCGATGTTAAATGCTACAACATCAGGTAGCTGAGGAGCCTCTGTTAGCTCGCCTTTAGGGTCGTGCAGTATGCCGTTCATCCAGTATGCCATGTCAATTTCCTCAAATGTTTGGTTGTTTTCTTAATTTATGGATGTATTATACGTGGAGTTGAGTACCTTGTCAAATGTTTTTTAAGCTCTTCGTGCAAATAACGCAACTTAATTCCGGGGGGCCGGACACGACCTCAGCGTGTCAAGAACTATTTGCCCCAATTGTCAAAAATTATCATAAATTATAGCGCACCCGCCCAGGTTTGTCAAGACTAGACTTAATTTGCCCGAATTTGCAGCAACTCGCAAATAGTACTTGACAGCATCGCTGGAGTACTGTATAATCGGCGCAATTTTGGCACTTTGAGCAAGACTTGACCAAACGGCATTTAATTGGTGGGAGTCACAAAAAAGACTTGACATCGGCCTCGCACTGTGGTACAATCGGCGCCTGCATATTTTTAACCATCGTTGAACTACTACTGTTCGGCGCATGGGGGGGTCGCAAAAAAAGACTATGACCCAATTCACCAAATCGTTCACACGTTTTTGAGGAACACGTGGAAATAATCGTTGACTTACTACTGGCGCCCCCGCGCCAAAAATTTCGGAAAGTCAAGGCTTTTTTGAGATTTTTTCGATTTTTTCTGAAAATAAAAAAAATCCGCAATTTTGGTTTTTTGCGGATTTTTGGTTTTTAGCGTGTTCCACGTGGAACATTCCTTAATAGATTTTAATGATGATAAACAGTTGTATCATAATCATCATCAATGGGCAAATCGTCCTAATTATTTCCATTTGCATTTTGAGGCGGATTAGTTCCGCCTCATCTTTGGGTAGTAAACTCATCGTCCTAGCTCCAGTAGTTGTTTGCGCGTGACCGATTCGAGGATTTTGGTCAAAATCGGGGCTTCATAATCCCGCGCATCCTCTAGCGCAGTGTGAGGCTCATCGGGTAGATCTAAGCCGTAAATAAATTTTGCCATTGTGTCAGCGGTCATTGATGGGTTGCGTCTAACAGCAGTTAAAAAGCCGTGAGTGTGGCAAAATTCGTGATATTCCGCAAGCGCACCGATCTGGCGTTTTGCGGCTTTCATTAGGCAAAATCGAGAATTGAAAATCCCAAGATTGATGCGAGTGTTGCGGCATTTGCCAAGATCGAAAACCAGATTGTAAGCGGTCAGCGCAGGATTATAGCGAGCATTTACGCCAGCAAGCCATTGATTGATTAGACCAACGCTTGAGATTGAACGCAAGCCAGAATCGAGCATATTATCGTAATTTTTTGCGCGTCTCTGTGCGGATTGCTCAGACCAGAAGGCAGAAGGATCAGCAGAAGGATCAGAGAACAGCGGCAAAGTGCCAAAATGTCCGTGAACCATTGCGCCAAATTGTTCTACAATCTGCCCCTGTTTAGTCATAACAACCGCGCCAAAATCTGCTACAGTCTGTTTTTTAGTGGTTTCTGTGTCTACGATCAAGTAAAAATGTCTCATGGTTTACGCTCCTAATTGTGCGTTGAGTTTTACAGCGTCACGGGTAATTATACCGAGTTTGTCAGCCATTGCAAGCACCGCTTTGTTATCGTCATAAAATACAGCATTGCGAGTCCATCGAGCGACCGGTATTTTTAAGCCGCGAAAGTGACGCAATAAAAGGTCGCGCTTCATTTCGGCATCGCCTCGATTGTCGCCTTCAACGCGTGATAGTAGCGCATGAAACCGCAAATCGTGAGCCGCTAAAAATACATGATCCCAAACAGAGAGAACGCGAGCCGTGCAAACGATAACATTATCGCCTTTAGCATATGCAGAGCGCATCAGATCAGCCAGAGGCAGGATTTTATCAGCCATGATTTTTTCTCTGGTGCAATTCTCGCGCCAGTTATCCAGATCGAGGGAACCATCTGCGCGGGTATGTTGGCGATGGCTTGAGTCGATCACAGTATGATCTAGGTCAAAGATATAATTAATCATTTTTTTATGCTCCAAGGTTAGCGGCAAAGCCACCGATTGAGATTAGGTTTAAGATGGTCAAATTGTGCATTCTAGCGTTGACAGATTGAACAGTCAACAGCACCAGACCGCAGATCGCGACAGGTATTACCAGAGTGAAGGCAAAAATTGCCATCAGTACCGCGCCCAAGTATCCAGAGTAGTCGTATAAATTCATGATGATAAAATCCTAGTAAGTGAGTTAAGCCCTGATTATACAGGGCTAATCCAGTTTATGCAATAGATTGCAATAGTTTATTTAGAGCCGATCCGGTGGCCTTTTCTAGCCCATCAAGCGAATCAGTATCAACAGCCGCGCAGATTGCCGCGACCATATCGGCCTTAGATGGAGCCGCTTTTTTCTTGGCCGGAGCCGGCTTCGAGATATATTCGAATCCTTCGCGCTTGGCTTTGGCAATGATCGAGCGGTAGCCGCGATCTAGTTGCGCACCAAGTGCTTTAGCTTTAGCCAGATCAAGAGGTTGAGCGGCTTCGATAGTTGCTACCATTTCGGCAGTGTAGTTAACGTCAGTCATAATTTTATATCCTAGTAAGTAATTGTAAAGAGATGTTATCTTATCATAGAGCGCAAGCATTAGCAAGCCTCAATCAAAGAATTTAAAGAAAAAATTAGCGCGGCCATAACCGGAACCATAACCAGAGCCAGCCAGCCAACGCCACCAAGAAACGAGACAACGAACGCAACAGCCGCGCAAAGAATCAAAAAAACGTTTAAAACGATTGTAAATAATGCCATGGTGAAGCCCTTCCTTATCTGTCTAATGAGGTGATATTATAGCAAATCTGGCGAGCCGGTCAAGCATTTATTTATTTCTTTTTAGAATAAAAAAGCATAAGCATGGGGGCGGTTAGACGACTTGGTTATAAGCAGCGCGCCCGCGCTCCCCCACACGTATAACATTCTAATATTATCAAAAACCAAAAGGGTGTATCAAAAAAATTGTCATAAAACTGTAACAATTGTATGATATAATATGCAAGTTACAAAAATTGTGACAAGCGAAGGAGAATAATATGAAATTGAAGGAAATTTTATGGGGACCATGGCAACTTACTGTATATTTGATCGCGGGCACCATTCTGTTTGCAACATTACCAAGTGCAGATCCATATGTGGAGTACAAATACAAGCAAAGTCTCGACACAAGTTCAAAGACTTCCAAATATTTGCGAGTTGGATACAAGTTCAAAAATAATTTATATGTGGAAAGTGGCAACGACTCTGCGGAACTTGGGTATAAGAAAAAGTTTGGCAACCTAGTAGTGAAGGGTAAGATCGAAAGTACGAACGATTTTGACAAAAACGGTCTCGAAACAGAAATACGATATACTTTCAAGTAATTCAACTACTTCAGGCGGAGAAAAAAGTTGTTGACAAACCTCTTCGCCTGAGGTATACTTACAACATGAAGAACTATTCTAGATATATTAAACGCAAATACGGATATCGCCTGCCCAGACTTGGTAGGCATGTCGATATTTATGTCTAACACCCCCAACTCAAAAATAATTCTTGACATCGCACATCACCTTCGGTATAATGTAAAAATAATGGAAACATAACCAACGTACTTCAATAGGCTTTACATGAACAGATTATTACTTATTTTTACGCTTGTATTATCCGGTGCTTTATACGCCCAGGACGAAGATACAACAAATACAGACACAATTGTCACAGACTCAACGACAACCAGTGATATTAACAGCACTACCACTACTACGTTGAAGTCCCCGCCTCCGTCGGCAATTACCCCGACGATGAATATTTCTAATTCAGATCTTTGTACGGTAGGAGTTGCGGGTGCAGTACAGACCCAGATCCTAGGCATAAGCATGGGAACTACGACAAGAGATATGAATTGTGAGAAATTAAAGAATGCAAAGACTCTTTATGACATGGGCATGAAAGTAGCAGCGGTTTCAGTAATGTGTCAAGACAAACGTGTATTTGACGCAATGATGATGGCAGGAACACCTTGCCCGTATGACGGTATGATCGGACCAGATGCGAAAGCAGGCTGGGAAACTCATAGAGAAGAAGAACCTCTAGAGGAGAAAGATGAAGATGCAATGGACGAGACTACCAAAAAGACACTCTTTGGCGTTGGCGGTATCCTTAGTTTGCTTGGCGCCCTCCTCATACTCTGAGGAAGTATACGGACAGGCACGAATATCAGCTTATGACTGGTACATGCAAAATGTACTGCCTCAGCAAGCTGGTTTAACCGTTTCATCTGTAATATATCGTTACCAAGCGATAAAAAACGTAGAAGATGACATGATTGTACACGTTTCAAACGAGAATGCACTCGGAGACGGGTATATTTTTAGAGAAAGTGATGACTGGTCAGGATTACCTGGCAACAAGATTTACAAAGTAGTTGGTGTAGGAGATATTCCGATTGAAGCATGGGGTGACGGCTCGATCTCGGTCGAAGGATTCGGTACAGTAGCAAACCCATCAGTGGTGTACAGCTATAGGTATGATCCTTGCTTTGACCCACAATCAGATCCTTCGTGCCCTGACTACCAAATACCGTATGATCCTTCGTTAATACCTGACGTAGATGTGTATGACCCGCTTCAGGATGAGTTTGTTCTTGCAGAGATGGAAAAGCAAGCGAAGATTGACGAAGAGGAAGAATACGAGCGCAAGATGCGCATCAAAAAAGTAAAAGTAAACCTAGAGAAGATGCTAGGTGGTATTAATACTGGAGCAATGAGTGACCAAGCCGCAGCACAGGCTAACGCACTTTTTGCAATGAACTACATACCCCGCAGTTATACAGGGTCACTCAATGGTGGCGTGTATGCGGATACAGTAGTACTGGTAGATGGAAAGCTACCAGACAATGAAAAAGCAAGGAGAGTTGGGCTGGCTCAACAATTGCTTCATGAAGAAATGGTAGAGGCCCAATATGACTAATAACACTACCACAGAGGCTTTAATGCCTAAATGGACATTCATATGAAAAAGCCTTTCATCCTGTTAGCCGCCTTAGTATCTACTTCGGCACTCGCTAACGTACCCATCTTGGGAACAGTAGAGTCCAAATGTGTCATTCAAACTGATACGTCTGGAGTGTACGGTAACCCAAGTCCAAGCGAACTAAGTACGTCTTCTGCGTCTGGTGGTGTAAAACCCATTATTCGTTACGACATCTTAGCAGCAGACCACTACAAAGCAATTGTCACCTACCCAGACTCCTTCTCCTCTAGTCCCGTATTAGAAGACGTAGTAAACTGGACAGGCGATGTAGTAGTGGGTCAAACCTCGGACGCAAGTATGTCAGAGTTTGAAACTAATAAAGTCGAGTATAACAATACAGTCGAGTTTGATCTAACGATCGCAGGTTCTGTATGGTTTGACGTTTCATCTACCGCAGACTATGGTTATGATAAATCTTTCCCAGCAGGGGATTACACAGCTATGGTAACGGCAGAATGTATCGCTCAATAATACTTTTTGCTTTATTGTGTTTAGGTGGGTACGCAAGTGCCCATCAATTTACTCCCACTTACCCAGACTTACAAACGTCATATGTAAGCGGAGTAAAGGTAGTTCGAATGAGTCTATTCAATAGTCGGCAAGAAATTGATTGGTACTCTATTGGTGTTTATGATCGAGACTGGAATAGTGTAGCTTTTGCCAGCACAAACAAACTCATCAATTTACCATACTTAGAAAGAAAAAACATAGAAGTGTACATAAGAGAAAGAGATGCAGAAAAAGTAGCATACATATGCTCTAAATCAAAAATCCTTTCAGGTACAAAAGATCCTTCTATCATAACCTCAAGAATATGTTCAAAAATAAAAAGTGAGAACGATGCGAATAATACTACTACTAGCTCTATGTCTGCTCTGCGGAGTAGCCTGGGCGGATTCGAGCTCTCTAAACCTTAATCTGCCTAGCTCGCCACAGAGCTACGCATCAGATAGAATTAGGGCAGGGCAGTTAGATTGTCAAAATGCGATTGGTTCAGCAACCAACGTAGAGTTTGGGGTTGTGGGTTTTATTGACAATCAATATCAAGACCCTTACAATAACACGCCCTATGACGCAACTATGCCTACAACACGAGCAAGTGACATAGGTGTATACGCAAAAATTACAATACCAATTGGTGCTCCAAAAGAACGCATCAATTGTAATACTCTTTACCAGTTAGAGTTAGAAAAGAAACGCATGGAAGTAATGAAGTTAAAACAAGAGATAGCGAATCTCAGGAACCTACAATTTGTAGAGGAGTAACATGGCAGAGTTTGAATTTGGAGGTATGACGTTTAAAGGCGGCAGAATGATGGTTATGCTTACAGCACTTTCCACACTTGGTGGTGCAGCATGGGCAGGCTTTGAATTTTACGCAGATTATATGGACATGAAAGAAATCGTCCAGAATATCGACACAGATGCTATCGCAGCACGAAACCTTCAAATAGAGCAAAAGCTCGACGATGCTATTGAATACACACGAGACATTAAATCTGGGTTGAGAGATGATATACTTTCAATCGAGAAGCAAGCAGATCGCGCGGAAGATAAAGTACGTGCTATGGAAACCGAAGTACGAGATATGATAGATAAAGCAAGCGAACGCTTTGAAACTAAGCGCGACGCTATGAAAGCAGACTCGGAACAAGACATGGAAGATCTGGAAGATCGACTAGAAAAGAAACTACAGAGAGCCCTAGATAATCCACTCTCTGATTAACCTGAGAAAAAAATCTCTTGACAAAACAACCCTAACTGAGTATAATTTGAACCATGGCAAAAGAATTAACTACAATTAGTCCTGAGGGACTGGAGATAGCGAATAGTTATCTTCAATACGGAAATATTCGGGCAGTATGCGAATATCTTCAAGTACCCGAACAGCGAGTAGTTGATGCGTTAAATACACGCGAAGTAAAGAAGTACATTGACACAGTGTACTTGGACATGGGCTACCGTAACAAGAACAACATTGGTTCCCTGTTAGACGAGATGATCGCATCTAAGTTAGAAGAAGCCCAGGAATCTGGCGTATACTCTAGCAAAGACTTAGCAGATCTATTACAAATGGCACATAAAATGCGTATAGACGAGATCAAGGCACAAGCCGACCTCGCTAAAGCAGAAGGTAGCAATATCAAAAACCAGACTAATGTACAGATTAATGAAGCTGTTCCATTCGGTCAAGGTAATTATGGTAAGCTAATGGATAAACTACTCAATGGAACAGATTGATCGAATAACTGAAATTGAAAAGAAGATGTACGCTCATGAAGTTCAGTGTGAAGAGCGTTGGAAAACTTGTTTTCAAAGACTCGAAGATATGGAAACAGGACTCATGCGTATTGAGTCTAGAATGCTAACTATGGGTGGAACTATGATAATGTTCCTAGCGGGTGTTCTGGTCACCCTTCTTACTAAAATATAATGTTAGCCGAAATAGCCGCAGCAAATGCTGCGTTTTCGGTCATCAAGCAAGCTCTTAGCAACGGAAAAGAAATCTTTGAAGTTGGAGAAGAAGCTACAAGATATTTTGATAATAAGTCTGTTGTAGCGAAGAAGTCGAACGCTCACGGCAACAAAGAAGAACTCTCAGCTTTCATGGAGTTACAGAAACTTAGAAAGCAAGAAGAATGGCTACGAGAGCATATGATTTATGCAGGCGACCCAGGAATCTGGGATGCGTGGCTCCAGTTTCAGTCCAATGCAAAAAGAGCTAGAGAAAAAGCGATTCGAGAAGAAAAGCAGCGTAAAGCAAAACAAATGGAATTCATCCTACTATGGATAAAAGTAGTAGCCGGTATCACAATATTGGTACCCGCTCTAGTATGGTTAATCGTAGGATTAGCCTCATAGGAGAAAGTCTATGCCAAAAGGTAAAGGAACATACGGATCAACAGTCGGTCGACCAAAAAAGAAGAAGCCGAAGAAGAGAGGCAAGTAATATGGAAATTTCAGAAAGACGCGGACGCTGGGTGCTTATTGATAATAATGGAAAGACTACTAAGCATGCTACAGAAGAAGAGGCCAAAAAAGCCGCTGGCTGGGTTCCTCCAGTAGAGGAGATTTTAGATGGCAGCAAAGAAAAGAAGGAAGACGGCAAAGAAAAAGCCGGTACCGACAAATAAAAGACTCTATGCCTCTGTAAAAGCTACAGTAAAACGAAAGTTTAAAGTATACCCTTCCGCATATGCAAATGCCTTCCTAGTAAAAGAGTATAAGCGAAGAGGTGGTAAGTACCGAATGGGGGTCAAGAAATGAGTCTCAAGAAATGGTTCAAAGAAGAATGGGTAGACATCTCCCGTCCAAAGAAGGGCGGAGGTTACGCTAAGTGTGGTAGAGGCAAAGCAAAAAGCAGCAAGTACCCGAAGTGTGTGCCCAAAGCAAAAGCAGCTCGTATGACTGCAGCACAGAAAAAGTCTGCTATTAGAAGAAAAAGAAAAGCAGGCAACCCTGGTGGTAAACCCACTATGGTAAAAACATTCGTGAAAAAGAAGCGTAAAGCTACTATGAAGCGAAGAAAGAAATAGGGTGTCAAGTGGCACTCTTTGCTAGGCCCTTTCCTGATATATCGGACACATTTTTTACCAAGGGCAGGACAATACGGAGAAACAGATGAAGTATTTAGTTATAGTATCTGCACTACTACTCGGAGCTTGTGGAACCATGAATGCAGCCATTGACGGCACGCAGGCCATGGTAAACAATACTCTAAGCGGAGTAGGCAACACAGTAGCAGATATTACAGTAGCAGTCGGACAAGACGTCAAAGGTGTCGTCGATTCCGGCAAGCAAGACAAGGAGTAATCTTTATGCCAGCAAAGCGAAAAGCGAAGAAAAAAGACTCAAGACTGAAACGGGCAGGCGTTAGCGGTTATAACAAACCAAAACGTACTCCAGGCCATGCTAAGAAGTCTCATATCGTAGTAGCTAAATCTGGCGGTAAAGTAAAAACGATTCGTTTCGGCCAGCAAGGAGCTAAAACGGCAGGGAAGCCGAAGGCTGGAGAATCTGCAGCAGCAAAAGCAAAGCGTAAAAGTTTCAAAGCACGACACGCTAAGAATATCGCTAAAGGCAAAATGTCAGCAGCATATTGGGCGGATAAAGTAAAATGGTAGACGACAAGAATTTTCATCCCGCAGACACTAATGGGGACGGAGAAGTTTCCGACGCCGAACAACAAATGTATATGGAATTCAAGCGCAAAGAACTTGAAGACCAAGATGCACAGCGTGATGCAATGCGAAAGATGACATGGTTTTCCTTATCAGGAATGCTACTTTATCCTTTCGGCATATTCTGCACATCATTATTCGGATTAGATAGCGCCGCTAAAATAATCGGTGATATTGCTCCCACTTACTTTGTAGCTATCGCAGCCCTGGTTTCAGCATTCTTTGGAGCCAACGCATATGCAGGGAAGAAATAATGGAAATGTTACTTGATTTAGCAATGACTTTTTGGCAGTGGACAGTACTCGCAGTACTGGTACTCATTGGTTTTATAGTAAACAAAGTAGATAAAAAAGAAGAAACACTGGTAGGATTTAAATATAAGTTTATGCCAGTTATGTCACCTTTACCGATCAAAACAAAAGATAAAGGTTTTTGGAAAGGTATCCTAATGTGGTTACTCGGTACACGTAAGTGGAAAATCGAACAAGATTTTAACTATACTCTGAATGATGTAGAATATAAGATTCCTGCGGGGTTTGAGTTTGATGGAGCATCTGTTCCTAAGTTTCTCGCAACTTTCTTATCACCAGTAGGAGTACTGCTTATGGGTGGCCTAGTGCACGATTATGGGTACAAGTATGCAACTCTTATGAAGAAAGATGGAAGCGATATCGGTTATCATGATCAGAAGTTTATGGATGGAATCTTCCGAGACATCTGTATCGAAGTTAATGGTTTTCGAGTTCTTAACTACCTCGCATACTGGTCTTTACGTTTAGCAGGATTTGTAGCTTGGAACGGACATAAAAAGAGAGGCACTCATGTTGCATAAATTACTAAAGAAAAAAGATGCATTAATACTTATAGGTGTTTCCACAGCAGTTCTACTGTTTGGAAATCTATTAGCCTGGGCTGGTTTAGCTTGGGGAATCTGGTCAATCATAAAAGAAGATTAATATGGCAGTAGAAGTAAGCCGCAGAGATATTATCTCTGACGAAATAGTTGAATTAAGATCTGAGACAAAGTTTCTAAAACTTCCAATAGCTCCGTACCTGGAGCTATTGAATGTCACTCCCTTACCGTCGCAGATAGCAATTATCAATGCGATTAACGATCCTAAATATCGTTTTGTCTCTGCCGCAGTCTCGCGCAGACAGGGTAAAACCTACATAGCCAATATCATTGGACAGCTCGTGTCTTTGGTACCTGGCTCCAACATTCTAATAATGTCCCCCAACTACTCTTTGTCTCAGATCTCTTTCGATCTACAGAGAAATCTAATTAAACATTTTGATTTAGAGGTTACAAAAGATAACGCCAAGGATAAAGTTATCGAAATCTCTAATGGATCTACTGTAAGAATGGGTTCTGTTAATCAGGTCGATTCTTGTGTAGGTAGATCTTATGACCTTATCATCTTTGATGAGGCCGCACTCGCTGACGGCAAGGACGCCTTCAACGTTGCACTTCGTCCTACTCTGGACAAGCCAAACTCCAAAGCAATCTTTATTTCCACACCACGGGGTCGTAACAACTGGTTCTCTGAGTTCTTCTACAGAGGCTTTTCTGACGACTTCCCAGAATGGGCATCAATAAGAGCAACTTATCGAGACAACCCTCGTATGTCTGAGTCTGATATTTCAGAAGCGCGTAAGTCTATGTCAGAGGCTGAGTTTAAGCAAGAGTACGAAGCTGACTTTAATACTTATGAAGGACAGATCTGGAAGTTTAACTTTGAGACACAGGTGAAAGACCTGTCTCAGTTTGATACTAGTAAGATGGACGTCTTTGCGGGGTTGGACGTAGGTTTCAAAGATCCAACAGCAATGTGTGTAATTGCCTATGACTGGGATGATGACAAATACTATCTAGTGGATGAGTATATGAATAATGAGCGCACTACAGAACAGCACGCAGAAGAGATACAAAAACTCATTAACAAATGGGATATAGACTATATCTATATTGATTCCGCAGCACAGCAAACTCGTTTTGACTTAGCGCAGAACTATGATATTAGTACTATTAACGCGAAGAAGTCTGTACTGGATGGCATTGGTCATGTGTCTGCAATTATTGATAATGATAAACTTTATGTGGACCAGGAGTGTAAACAATCGCTCATATGTCTAGACTCTTATCAATGGGATCCTAACCCAAATCTAATAAGAGAAAAACCGAAGCACAACATGGCTTCGCACATGGCAGACGGTCTTCGCTACGCACTTTATTCATTCCAAACCTCACAAGTGTCCTTCTAGCGATACCTACTCAAAAATAGTTATTGACAAGTCACCCCAAAGCCGATATAATTCTTTAAATGAAAAATCGAGGAACCAAAGGAAAATGCCTAAGCTAAAACGCGATGTAGTAAAATATGTACGAGATAAGGCAAAGTCCAAGTATGCAAAGGGTTCCTCTTGTGAGATTTGTGGCGAAACAGAGCAGTTAGACTTTCACCACTTTTACAGTTTAACTCCTTTGTTGAATCAATGGTTAACAAAGAACAAACACAATCCTGAGTACATTCAGTCACTTCGGGATGACTTTATAGAAGAGCATCATGCTGAGCTATATGACGACACAGTTACTCTGTGCCATACTCATCATTTAAAATTGCACTCAATTTACGGCAAAGACCCTGGGCTTGGAACAGCTAAAAAGCAGATGCGCTGGGTGGAGATTCAAAGAGAAAAACATGGCTTGGTATAATCCTTTTGAGAAAAAACCTGTAGAAGTTGAAGAGAAGCTGAATCCTGCACAGCAGTTTTACGGCAACGATATTCAAACTTCTCGTGAGCCTACCTTTTCTTATGAGAGAGCTTACGAAGAGCTAGAAGTCGTAAATCGTGCAGTAAACATTATTGTAGATGATGCAGCCGAAATCCCTACACAAGTAGGCGGACAACATAAAGGCAATAGCATCATTAAAGGCATCAAACGTGCTAAAGTAGACTTACTTTTAAACCAAGAGCCTAATCCTTTCCAAGACATTAATACTTTCAAGCGTAACTTAATTATTGACTTTATACTTGATGGTAACATCTTTATCTACTATGATGGAGCACATCTCTATCACTTACCAGCAGACAAGATGACTATTCACGCTAGCTCGGATACTTACATTGAAAAGTTCACTTACAATGAGAAAGTAAATTATAAGCCTAGTGAGATTATACATATTAAAGAGAACTCCTTTTACTCAATTTATAGAGGTGTTCCACGTTTAAGCCCTGCTTTACGTACTATGCAACTTATGATGAAGATGCGTAAGTTCCAAGATAACTTCTTTAAGAATGGTGCTGTTCCAGGCTTGGTACTCAAGTCACCAAACACACTCTCTGAGAAGATTAAAGAACGTATGATGGTGTCGTGGCAGTCACGATATCAACCAGAAGCAGGCGGTCGTAGACCCCTTATTTTGGACGGTGGAATTGAAGTAGATTCTATCTCAAATGTAAATTTTAAAGATCTTGATTTTCAAAATAGTATCGCAGACAATGAAAAGATAATTTTGAAGGCGCTCGGAGTACCTCCAATTATGATGGACTCTGGCAACAACGCCAACATTCGCCCAAATATGCGGATGTATTATCTTGAGACTATACTTCCTATAGTTCGAAAAATTAATTTTGCGTGCGAAAGATATTTCGGTTTCGAGTTAAAAGAAGACATCAGTGATATACCCGCTCTACAGCCTGAGCTGAGAGATGCATCCGCTTACTACACATCACTAGTAAACGGTGGTATTATTACTGCCGCAGAAGCAAGAGAACGATTGGGTTTCGAAGCTATCGAAGGCACAGAAGAAATAAGAGTTCCTGCAAATATCGCAGGTTCTGCAACTAATCCCGATGAGGGCGGAAGACCAGAGGAAACAAACGAAGATGGCGAATAGACCACAAAGAATTAAACTATGTCGTGACTTAGCAATGTATTTTGCTGAAAAAGGTAAGATTATGACCCAAGACGAGTATGTTAAGCAAACCGACAAACCCGTTATGTTAACAGGGATTCGCAACGTAGGAAGAAGTTATTCACGAGCAATTATTATGATGCAAAAAGCACATCCAGAACTTATGGAATTGATCGAGAAGAAAAAAGCAGAAGCAGCTAAACCTGTTCCTGCTCCAGCACCAAAGCCAGCACCAAAGGCCGCGGTCAAGCCTGCCCCTAAACCGGCAGTAAAAAAGGATTAAGATATGAATAAAATCTTTAATCTGACGTCTACTTTCAAGACTCATGCAGAAGATGACGGCTCTGTAATGATTCGTGGAATGGCAAGCACGGCTGACTTTGATCGCGCGGGTGACTCCATTTCAGCAGAAGCATGGCAGAAGGGTGGACTAAAGAACTTTGAAAAGAATCCAATTATCCTGTTTAATCATGACTATGATAAACCAATTGGTCGAGCTACAGGTCTGAAGTCCGGACCAGATGGCTTGGAGCTGGAATGTAAGATTAGTAAGGCCGCGCCTGCTAATGTTGCTCAACTAGTTAAAGACGGTGTTCTTGGGGCCTTTTCCGTAGGTTTCCGAGTCAAGGATGCTGATTATATTAAGGAAACCGACGGACTAATGATTAAGGACGCTGAATTATTCGAGGTATCAGTTGTATCTGTACCCTGCAATCAGTCAGCTACTTTTTCGCTCGCGAAGTCTTTCGACTCAGATGCTGAGTACGAAGAATTCAAAAAAACTTTCACAAATCGTGTAGATCTAGCAGGTCAGTCTCTGGCTAAGGATGAAGTTATTACTTCGGGAATAGCTAGTGACACACCTCAAAGCGCGGAGAAATCCGTAGATCAGGAGATCAAGATGGATAATCAAAACATCGACTTGGAAGCTTTTGCAAAGAAGGTAGCTGAAGACACAGCTGCTAAGATTGCTATGAAGCAAGCCGAGCAAAAAGCAGCTGAGCAAGCAGAAGTAGAAAAAGCAGCTGAACAGGCTTCATTTATTGAAGCACAAGAAATCAAAGTTAAGACTGGTATTCAGTCTGGCGTTGAATCACTAATGAGCAACTTCGAAGCTAAGCTGACTGAAAAGGACGCTAAGATGGACGAAGTACTCGCATCATTCAAAACAGAACTAGAAGAGAAGTCTTCTGAAATCGAAGCTATGCGTAACAGCAAGCGTACTTTCGGTGACCGTTCTGAAAAAGGCGACGTTACTAAGTGGGGCAAAGACTTCATGCACGCTTCATTGCTTGGTACTATGACTGGCAAGGGCATGGACACTGATTTTGCTCGTGGCGTTATGGAAAAAGCTGGTATCGACTATGCTAGCAACGCTGGCGACATCGATCAAGAAGTTGCTCGTCAAATCGAAAAAGAAGTTACTCTAAACTTGCGTACAGCTGGTCTGTTCCGTGAGATTCAGGTGAATGGTGCTGCTACTGTAATGCCAATCCAGCCTGACGTAGAGGCCGCTACTTTCCAAACTGGTGCAGCTGCAGCAGGTAACTTGGAAAACCGTGGTGCTTCAGACAACACTTTCAAGCCTTCACAGGTAATCTTGAACGCTTATCGTTTGATTAGCCAGACTTTCATGGACAACAACGTAGATGAGCAAGTTCTTATCAACCTAATGCCTATGCTTGTTGACTCAGTAGCACGTGCTCACGCTCGCGCTGTTGATAACGCTATCATCAACGGTTCAGGTTCTATCACTGGTCTTGACGGCTATGCCGCAGCTAGTGGTTCAAGCATCGACCTCGATGGCGGTTCAATCGCCGCAGGTAACTCAGCTACATTGACTGCAGCTGGCCTCCTTACTGCTCGTAAAGCTATGGGTAAGTATGGTGTTAACCCTGCTGATGTTGCATACATCGTGTCACAAGCTCGTTACTTCGAACTTATCGAAGATGCAGGCTTCCAGGACGTTACTGATGTAGGTTCTGATCTGGCAACTAAGATCACTGGTCAAATCGGATCTGTATTCGGTTCACCTGTAATCGTATCTGACAGCTTCGCTACTGAAGGTGCTGGTGTACCTGTAGCCTTCGCTGTTAACTCACGTAACTATGTTATCCCACGTCTACGTGGCGTAACTGTTGAGACTGACTATGAAGTTGGTAATCAGCGCAACGTAGTAGTTGCTTCACAAGCCCTAGGCTTTGAAGAGCTAGTAGCCGGTGCGACTGGTAACGAACCTGTAGTTAAGATTGACTGCGTAGCTTAATTTAAAAGCAAAACGAGAGGGGAGTTCGCTCCCCTTAAGTTTTTAGTAATGGACTTATGGCAAATTTAATCACATTAGATGAATATAAAACCTCTGAAAACATTCAGAGCACAAAGGAAGATGCTCGCATCAATTCTTTAATTACTGCCGTAAGTCAATTAGTAAAAACTTACTGCGGAACAACGATTGTAGATCACTACTCTAGCGACAAAGCAGAAGAGTTTAGTATAAACTGGTCTACAAACTTCGTTCAACTTACAGAGAGTCCTTTTGTAAGTATTACTTCCGTACAAGAAAGAGAAGACTTCAGTAAAGCATATGCTACTGTACCTTCCACAGAATACTATGTAGATGGTGGAACTGATAGTGTATATCGAGTTACCACAGACGGTACTAGAAAAAACTGGCCTACAGGCCCTGGTGCTGTAAAGATTACCTATAAAGCAGGATACGCAGAGTGTCCTAAAGATTTACAACTTGCTGTTATTGATTTGATTACTTACTATGTAAAAGACGAGCATAAAGCGCGTCAGACACTTCAAGGCGCTAGCATTCAAAACAACTCTTCTTCAAGTCAGAGAAACAATGTAGCGTTTCCTGATCATATTAAAAGAGTCTTGGATCTGTATAAGAACTTTTAATGAGTAGACAGGCTTTTGACAGAAAATTCACAAAGCCTCTGCTTAGAAAATTGGATGCAGAAGCCCGTAAAGCTGTAACTCGTCAAAGAGGACAGCTTTTAATTTTAACAGATACAAAAGAATTACAGCAGGTAATAGAAGCTTCCACAGGACATAAACCGAAAGCTGCTCACTTAGCACAAGCTTTAAAAGAAGCGCAGAAACACGCTAAAAAGCTACAAAGTAATTTTAAGACAAGAAATAAGAGAAGGTACAATGCAATAGTTGCTAAGTTACCAGAGATAAGATTACCTTATACTCTAAATACTGATATGTTCATAGTAAGTAGTTTTTCTAGATCCATTACTACTATTAAGAATACTATGTTAAAAACTTTAGTAGCAAGCGGAGCCATCTCAGATGCAGACTCAAAAACAGTATCTAAGAATCTTCACAAAGGTCACGGAGCAAGAGGTAATGCAGTTTCTCAGGTTCAGATAGCTTCCTCTGTTTCGGGATTAGACCCTGCAACTAAGAAGCTCCTTCTGTATAACTTAGAAGGGCAATTTAGATCAGGCAACATAGATAGCATATCTCATAGAGAGATAAAAAGACTTATTACTGATGGGGAACAGATAGTAACAAAGAAAGGTAAGCTTACAGCAAATTATGTTTCTGTTATTGCATTTCAATCAGGCACTGACAATATAAAAGACTCTGTAGAAGAGAAAGCAGTAAAAGCAGTATTTAGAAAATTTATAGGAGAACTCACTCCTGACCTTTTAGATATGAAAGGGTCTTCCACCTTAAAAGAGAAAACAGCGGCAGTACTTGTTGATAATTTTAAAGGTAAGAAAGGTATCAAAGTTAAAAGCAAGCCAGTAAAGCTTAAAACTAAAACTAAGAGTAAAGGCAAAGGTGCAAAAGTATCTGCCTCAGTAGCTTTAAGTTCAAAAAGACTAAAAAGTAAAAAGAAGAAGTCAAAAGCAAAAAGCTCGGCAGCTTCTCAACCTTTGGCAATGGTAGCAATGCTAAATAAGAAACTACCAGATACAGTTAGAAAAAATATGTCAACCCCTAGACTTGTTAATAGGACAGGAAGATTCGCAGATAGTGTAAAAGTAGTAGATGTGATGCCCACGCCCCAAGGGTTTCCTAGTTTTGGATATACATACCAAAAGAACCCTTATCAAGTATTTGAAGAAGGAGAAGGCACACCCCCTTGGGCAGACGGAAACAGAGATCCAAGAGATCTGATTGACAAATCTATAAGAGAGATTGCGGCAGAGTTTGCAATCGGAAGATTTTACACTAGGAGAGTATAATGGGAACAAGAGAATATACAACACGAAGACTTGGTATTATTGCTGCTCTTGTTGAGAGGTTAAAAGATATCGACGGGTCTGGTTCCTTTCTATCAGATGTGAATGAGAACGTTTCTCCTCGTTTAAAATTCTGGGATGAAGTAGAAGAATTTCCAGCAATACACTTAAATGCTGGATCAGAATCAAGAGAGTATCAAGGGGGCGGTTATAAAGATAGATTTCTTTCGGTAACTCTTCGTTGTTATGTACAGGCAGAAGATGCAGTAGAAGCACTAGATGAACTACTAGAAGATGTAGAAACTGTATTAGAAGATAACTCTCGTTTAACGTATATTGATCGCACAGGTGCGGTTCAGTATACACAACAAATCACAATAATCAGTATAGATACTGACGAAGGTGTACTAGAACCTCTAGGAGTAGGAGAAATACTTATAGAAGTTCGTTACTAGAAAATGCAGGCACGAGCAAACGTTCACGTCCTAGCCTTTTCAAGATAATCATAGGAGATTAACTATGGCAAATTCTTTACATTTAAGTCGCGAGGTAAAGGTCTATGTAAAATTTGGAACCAAATATTGGGAAATTCCAGTTTTAGATGGCTTCAGCTTCTCGCAAGCTACAAACACAGCAGAGGTAACCCTCAAAGAAATGGCAGGTGCTTCCAATGCTAATAGGCGAGCACGTAAGTTATTTACAGACTCGTTGGCTCCGGCAGAGTGGAGCTTCTCTACTTATGCGCGTCCGTTTACTCGTGACGTATCAAGTGCAGACGAGCATCACGCAGTAGAAGAAGTTCTTTGGGCAATGATGGCAGGTGCAGAGCACGCTGAGTACGATGCTACTTCAGACAAGTGGACTGATGTTATCAATAATGCAGCTACTAAGGCAACTATTGACTTTGAAAGCTCTAACCTTTTGACCTTCCCAACAGCTACTATTTACTTTAAGTTCCCAGCAAATGGCGGCAGTGATCTTTGGTACGAATTAGAAGATGCTACAATTAATGAGTGTCAGGCTGATTTTGATATTGACGGGATTGCTACTTTGAACTGGTCAGGAATGGCTAAGCAAATCAAAGAGCCTTCTAGCGCACCTACTGTTAGTACTTTGGAAGTAACTGCTGGAGAGCTTACTAACACTGCTAACTTTATTCGTAACCGTTTAAGTACTCTTGCTCTTACTACTTCAGCAGCAGGTAACCTACTTGCTACTTATAACTTAGTATTAACAGGCGGTAGTGTTACTATTACGAACAACGTTGAGTATGTAACTCCTTCTAGCTTAGGTATTGTAAATATTCCTCTAGGCCACGTAATGGGTACTCGTTCTGTTTCAGGTAGCGTAACTTGTTATCTAGACCATAATGCCGCAGCTTCTGCTGATCTTATGGAAGACTTACGTCTTGAAAGCGATAAAGAAACTAACTCGTTCTCTCTCAAGCTACAAGTAGGCGGAGCAGATGCTGCACCTGGTATTGAGTTCGAGTGTCCTAAAGCGCACTTGGAAATTCCAAGCCACACAGTTGAAGATGTTATTGGTATGGAGTTAAACTTCCACGCACTGCCAACAAGTATCTCTACTGCGGATGAAGTGAAAGTTCACTATAAGGGCATTACTTCTCAGTAATAGAGGCATCAAAAAAATAATTCTTGACATAGGAGGTCATTTCGACTATACTATGAAATAGAAAATCGAAGCAGGGGTGATTTTTCACCCCTGTTTTATTTAGACAACTTTACAATAAAGGATATAAAATGAACGAAACCCAACCAATTTCACTAGCGAGTCTTATGACCCCTAGTAAAACCGTAGCAATTGACTTCCCCGGCTTTAAAGGTATGTCAGTAGAATTGTGTTATTTAGCACGAGAAGAACTAGTAAAACTACGAAAGAAGTGTATAACTAACAAGTTCAATAAAAAGACTCATCAACCTGAAGAAATTCTAGATGAGGATAAATTCTTAGTAGAGTATTGCAAGGCAGTAATCAAAGGATGGTCAGGCCTGAAGTATCGTTACCTAGAAGAGCTTCTATTGGTAGATGTCTCGGCACTTGACGCAGATGATGTATTGCCTCACACACAAGAAAATTCCGAATTACTTATGAAGAACTCTGGCGTATTTGATACATGGGTTACAGAGACTGTGAGTGAACTGGAAAATTTTACTGGAAACAAGTAAGCCAGATACGGGGTTTACTTGAAAGATTCGTAAAAGAAGACGATCAATCCATTGACATAGATAAATACTTATCTATATGTGAGCAACTTGGACAAGAGCCAGACCCCAATAAGATGCCGCTCGAGATCTCAGACTTTCCCTCTGAGGTCCAAGTGGCATTTTTTATATTCAGCTACCTTGAAGATAGATTCGAAGGAATGTCGGGACAGTACATGGGCAAATCCTGGAATAATTTACAGTACTTATTTGAGTTGTTCGATGTAGAAGATAAAGCAGAAGTTTTATACATAATGAAAATGTATGAAGGAATAATAGTCAAGCACTACTCAGATAAAGCAGAAAGAAAAAGAAAGGCAGAGGAAAGAAAGTCTGCGAGCGGTGGAAAACAGTACACCCATAATGTGAAAGGCTAATGGCAGATACAATAACAGTAAAGTTTAAAGTCATGGAAGACGGTAGCTTAAAAGCTATTGGGAAAGATGCAACTAAAGCCGCAGCCGCACTCGATCAAACTTCAAAAAGTGCCAGAACTGCAGACCGTAATCTCAAAGGTGCTGCTCAGGCTTCTGCAAACGGTACAAAAAACTTTTCAAAAATGGCTCAAGGTATGGGTGGCTTAGTAGGCGCTTATGCAACTTTTGCAGCCAGTGTATTCGCTTTATCTGCCGCATTTAACTTTCTAAAGAATGCCGCAGACGTAGCCCTTCTCGAACAAAGTCAGGTTCAATTCGCTCAAAATAGTGGTATCGCTATGGAGAGTCTCACCAATAAACTAAGAGCAGCTTCCAAAGGAATGCTAGACTTTCAATCTGCCGCAGCAGCTTCCGCAATGGGACTGGCTAAAGGTTTTTCCTCTGAGCAGATGGATGAAATGGCAGAAGGAGCTCTTAAAGTTTCCAATGTTCTAGGACGAAACTTTACAGATTCTTTTGATCGACTAACAAGAGGTGTGTCAAAAGCAGAGCCTGAACTTCTCGATGAATTGGGTATTACTCTCAAACTAGAAACCGCAAAAAGAAAATATGCAGAATCTTTAGGTCTTTCAGCAGACGCTCTTTCGTCTGCGGATGCTTCACAAGCAGTATACTTAGAGACTATGGAACAACTAAATAAGGTTGTGGGAGACGCGGAAGGTCAAGCAAATCCCTTTATGCAGCTAGCCGCTACCTTCAATGATTTAGCCAAAACGCTTTCAGGTTTTATACTTCCTCCTTTCGAAGCTTTAGCAGGTTTTCTTAACGAAAATGCCGCAGTAGCTGCTTTATTCTTTGGAGCAATTGGTATGGGCATCATAAAGAATATGCCTTTTGTTGCAGAAGCAAAAGAAGCTATTTCATCTTTCTTCGATTCCCAGGAACAAAAAGCCGAAGAAGCTAAGTCCGCAATGGCAGCTTATGCAGAAGAAATCAAAAAGACTAAACAAGCAGCCGCCAGCTTACGAGAAGAAGGCGGAGCCGAAGTAAAATCAGGTGCTAGCAAAGCCGTAGAAGCTGGTTCCACTTCAAAAGTACTAGCAAGAGCAGCGTCTGGCGAAATGAAAGGAGCAGATAAATCTAATCTAAAGAAAGCTCTTAAGTCCGCGGAAGATCAGTATAAGAAACACGGAAAAATTACGAAAGGCATCTTTAAAGAAGTTGGTATAGATATTGCAAGAGAAATTGGAAATGGTTTAAAGAAAACAGAGACCCAAACACGAAGCACCGGTCAAAAGATAAAGGGGTTCTTTAAACGCATACAACTACGTTCAAAGGTTGTAGGTACAGCACTCAAAAGAGGTTTAGCAAATGGATTTAAAGCAGTAGGCAGAGCAGCCACTATGGCAGGCAAAGCTATGAACATGGCTATGAAAGGTACTGTTATTCTAGGAATTATTCAGATGATCTATGATATGATCATGGCAGTAGTAAACGCCCCTAGAACTATGCTTGATGGAATTATCAAAGGTATTAAATTTGCTCTAAAAATGATACAAGGTATGGCAAATATGGCTATTGGTCTTGTAAACTACTTAAAAGAGCAGCTCAACAAAATACCTGGAGTTAAGCTGGAAATGTCTGAAGATTTTACTTTCGGAGATGACTTAGGAAAGAAAATAGAAGACGGCATTAAAAACTCAAGTATCTATAAAATTGCAGATGAGCATCAAAAAGGTAGAGAAGAGGCCCTGGGTTATAAGGACGCTTTAGAGCAAATACGAGATAGTGCGAAAGACTTAGGAAAAGAGCTAAATACTATCGTTGCGGGTAAAGTATTTAATGTCGAAGATAAAGACTATGATCCTATGAAAGCAGATAGGGCTAAAGCTAATACTATGCAAAGCCTTCCTGTTCTGGATATGATGAGAGAGCTAGACGAGCTCAAACCTAGACTAGAGCAAAACGAGCTTGGTGAGATGATTCCTAAAGGAGATGCTGAGCTCTACTCACAAGGTCTAAAGAAAATAGGACTTGAAATGAAGGGTTTGGAGAAAATATCTCCTGCATTTCATAAAGCTGTAATCTCTGGTAATAGTGCAGCGGTTCAGGAAATGACCGAGAATGCCGGGAAGTTTAACCGCAATATTGAAGAAGCCCATAATCAACTAGGTAATATGAGTTCTGCTCTTAAAGGAGCAAGCTCCGAGGCCGTACTAAGTTATGTAGAAAATATAGAAAAACTAGGAACCTCTGCGGAAGACGCAGGAAAGGCACTAGGACTAACCTCTGATGTTCAGGCAAAGATAGATAAGAGATTCGAAGCAGCAGGTGGAGTCGATCAGTATATTGCAAATTTAAGAGCAGTAGAAGCAGAAGAAAAGCGTATTGCAAACGAAAAAAGTGTCAATGCAATTGCCAAAGTCGATGCGGGTGCAAATTTAAACTCTGCTTTCGGGCAAAGAGAACAACTTGAAATAGGACATAAAGAAGCTATTCTTGCTTTAGATGAAAAGAGGGCCGCCCTAGCCAAACTACGGAATGAAGATGTTCTGATTATGGACAAGGTACAACAAGAAATACATCAAAAAGCAATGGAGCAAGGACAGAGAGAGATAGATCTTGCAGAAGCAAAACGAGACGCAGCTGAGAAGGCCGCAGACGAAATGGCTCAAATGGGTTTAAAGATTGGCGACTCTTTACAAAGTAATATGGAAAGTGCATTTAACTCCCTTATAGACGGAACTAAGTCCGCAAAACAAGCCTTTGCAGATATGGCCAAAGCAATTCTTGCAGATATTGCAAAAATGATTACTAAAATGTTAGTAATGAAAATGCTAGAAAGTACTTTAGGAGGTACTAGTTTCGGTAGTTTCCTAGGAATAGACGGAGGCAGAAACGGTGGAGTATTTGAGGGAGGTAAAAAACAAAACAGCTATAGAAGTGGAGGTGTTGCAAAAGGGTCTCAAGGAGGATATCCCGCAATGCTACACGGTACAGAAGCAGTAGTACCTCTACCTAACGGCAGATCTATACCTGTTGAAATGAAGAATTCTGGAGGAAACGTTTCAAACGTAACTGTAAATGTTTCAACCGAAGCGGGTAATACAAGTTCTCAAACAGGGCAAAACGATGGTGGAATGGATCAAGAGCGTCTAGGAAAAGCCATCGCAGTTGCCGTACAAAATGAATTACAGAATCAAAAACGATCGGGCGGTATACTTAACCCATATGGAGTAGCATAATGACTGTAGGTTTTAAATACTTAGGAGCAAACTACGCAATTCCTGATAAAGGATTAAACAGGCAGAGTAAGCACAATGTTAATGTTGCAAAGTTTGGAGACGGTTATGAGCAACGAATAGTTAGAGGCTTAAACTCTATAGGAGAAACATATAACCTACAATTTCAACACAGAGAGAAAGAGTTCATTGACGATGTTGTTAATTTTTTAGACGGCAAAAAAGGTGTAACACCTTTTTCTCTAATTATTCCAGATTCAAATGTAACTTCTGACCCTGCAGGTGATGCAGGTGTAGGAGAAAAAGAAATTAAAGTAGTTTCTGATACGTATACAACTACATATTTGTACGGAAACTTTTATTCATTAACCGTTAGCGTAAGGCGAGTATACGAAGCATGACCAATTTAATAGCAACAGACGTACAAGGCACTACAGTCGATAGTGGCGTTGTTAGTCTCTTCGAAATAACACTACTTCATAGTGGTAATACTTTTTACTTTTGTGAAGGTATTGGAGACGACCTTGAAGATATACAGATGAGGGACAAAGAAGTTCCTTCAAATATACGTACCTATAAAGCTATTCCTATGCAGATTGAAGGCGTAGAAGTTAGCGCGACGGGTGCTTCTGCACGACCAACAATAACAATAGCCAATGTCAGCTCCCTTCTGAAAGATACTGTAGGTGTCACAGATTATGATGAAGTAGTGGGCGCAACAGTTGTTCGTAGACAAACGATGCAAAAATATCTTTACGGAGAGTCTGGAGACGCCAACCCTCCGATAGAGATGCCTACTTTAAAATACAGAGTTGATAGAGTTGCTAGCGAAAATCAATTAGCAGTACAGTTTGAGCTAGCCGCTGTATACGACCTGGAAGGTGTAACTATACCTCGACGTGTAGTCGTAGGTAAGTTCTGCAGTTGGATGTATCAAGGACAAGCTTTGGAACAGAATGGGGGTTGTGTCTGGAGAGCAGATAGTGTTGTACGAGCAAGATCCTCCACAATACCTTCTTCCTCTCCGTATAACTATAATATATTCTATAACGCAAAAGATCAGCCTTTACTAACTCAGACTCTTTTAAATGGAGTATCGAACTGGGCTTCCGGGGCCGCCATAACACAAGGATCTTATAGAAAGTACAATAATAAATGGTATAGAGCACAAATAGGGCATACTAGCAGCGGCAGTAATGACCCCGAAGAAAATGATGGAACTTGGGTAGAAGCACTAGGATATTCCACCTATAGCTCCTCTACTACTTATGCAGAGGGGGCTTTAGTCAAGGCCGATGTCACTACTGTTAATAGTGTAGTTATAACCACGGTATGGAAGTCTTTACACTCGGGCAATATAAATAATGCTCCTGCTCTTAACTCTCCGCATTGGATTAGAGAAGAAATGTGTGGAAAAACTTTACATTCTTGTAAGTGTAGGTACGGGGCGACTTTAATAGGAGATAACTCAAGCGGTGTAAAAATAGATGCAAGAACAGACAGCTCTGCTGTTTTACCTTTTGGCGGTTTCCCTGGCACATTGAAGTTTTGATTATGTTACAGTTTTTAGATGAAATAGAAGAACATTTTAAGGAGAATTATCCGCGAGAAGGGTGTGGTTTGCTAGCTGTCGTTAAGGGTGAATTACAGTGGTTTCCTTGTACTAATGTTGCGGAACATGAAGACGATTTCATACTGGATTCCACAGAGTATTTAAACATATCACGAAAAAGTGATATAGTAGGAATAGTCCACAGTCACCCTGATGCAAGTTGTGACCCTAGCGAGTCAGACATAAAGCACTGTAATGCTATAGGAGTTCCTTACTACATATTTAGTTATCCTAGTATGGATGTTCACATACAACAGCCTGAGAAAGAATCTAAACCTCTTTACGGTAGAGACTATGAGTTTGGTGTCTCTGATTGTTTTGAAGCAATGAGAGACTATCTAGCTTCACAAAATATAGAAATACCTTCTCGTGCCGCTTTCGAAGACGATTGGTGGGAGAAGAAATTAGACTACTTTACAGACGAAATAATTCAAGATTATGGGTATAAGCCCGTAGAAGGAAATATGGAAAAGAACGATGTTATTATATTCACAGTAAATGCCTCTGTAGGTAATCACTGTGGAGTTTATTTAGGGGAAGATATTTTTTATCACCACGCAGACAAAAGATTATCATGCAGAGAAAATCTGTATCCATTTTGGAAAAAGTACATAACAGGAGTGTATCGCCATGATGCGTAACGTATATTTACAAGGAGAACTAGGCGAACAGTTTGGTTCTGTTTTTAGAATAAATGCGACTAATTATACTGAAGTATTCAAATGCATTAATGCGAATAGACCCGATTTTTTGGCTTATGTCAGAGAATGCCATGAAAATGATGTAAGCTTTGCTGTAGATACTGCGGGCGAGCAAGCAGGTGAAGAGGATCTTTTAGTGCCTTTGAAAGAGGGGGACGTAACTATAGCAATTGTTCCTGCAGGATCTAAATCTGCATTCGGAAAGATACTTGCAGCTATTGCTATAGTAGCTGTTATGTTTATGTTTCCAGCAGTTTTTGGTACGACAACTTTTGGAGCAGGAGGCATGGGACCAGGATTTGCATCTTTAGCAAACGGTCTCAGTGCAGTTGGTATGGCAACAGCGGCAGTTGCACTAAATCTAGCAATGGCAGGCATTAGTCAAATGATGGCTCCAGACCCTTCTGTAGACGGAGAAGGTCCGGAAAACTATGCTTTCAATGGAAATGCTCAAAACATGCAGGAAGGCGATCCTATTCCCATACTCTACGGGAGACTAAGAGTACCAGGCAGACCTATAAGTATAAATATTCAGAACGCATCAGGGTATAGAAGAAATACAGGGGCTATTTTTGGAGGAGACGGATCAATAACAACCACCTCTAGTAATACAATATCACATCATAAAAAGACAGGCTCTAAAAAAGCCCACGAACGGTAGGAGATAAAAATGAGACATGGCGGAAATGGCGGTGGTGGTGCCGGCACAGGTAACAGTGGTAATTCCAATCCAGGAGGTACAGGCACATCTAGCAATAATGCTGCTACAATTAGTACAAGCGCTAGCGATGCGCAGCTTGTTTCTATTACAGATGTTATTTCAGAAGGCCCCATACTAGGTTTAGTAGACGGTTCGGCTTCTGTATTCCTGAATAATGACAGAATTCACGAAGTATCTGCGGCAGGGCAACGTGTATCTCATGGCCCTATGACTATCACTCTTACTAATGGGTCTACTTCAGCAACAATTAATAATGCAACTTCTACCACTCCCTTGACTGCAAATGCCTCGCTAGGAGCACAACTATTAATACGAGGAGGAAATTTAACAGAAACAAGTGTAACAAGTAGTTATGATACTAGACATAAAGTAAGTTTATCTACTTCTTCAAGTACTTTTACTCAAACTATGGTTACCGCAGTTGGTCAACGAGCAAGACCAGATAGTTTAGTTCCTGGGCGTATTAAACCGACGGGTAGCAGTACTACTCCTGACGGCCTTCCTATAGAAGGTTTTATATGGCGTAGAGTTAGCGGTACCGAGGCTCTTTGGAGATCAGGTGCTTTCGGTGATTATAATGATTTCAGGCTCGATGACGCAACGTACAAGCTAGAACTAGATAAAATAGTAAATATAAATGCAGGAGGTATTAATGGCTCCTCTATAACACTTGCAAGTGCTTGGGACGGAATATCGGGGACATATAGCTGGGATAAAATAAGTGTAGTTAATATGGATATTTCTGAGGTAGGCAGTAGAGCTTCTCAGCGAGTACAAGGTGGTACTGTTAATTTCAGACCAGGCACATTAAACCAAACTCCCATGCGCAGCGGTGGCGAAACTGCAATTAGTAGAACTATTGGCGAACAAATGGAGGTGGGAACTGCTCGATTTTTAGTGGGCAGTGGTAACTGCGGTCTCACAGAAGCTCAGCTTCTAGAAGTGGACAAACTAAGATGGCGTATTACTTATCCTGCAGGATTTAAAGCAATCAGCGGTAAAGGCAATGATAAAACTACCTACATAAGGTATAGAATAAGTATAGCAATAAAAGAGGAAGGAGACTCTGATTTCGGAGGTTTTACTATTATTAGAAATCCTCTAACTCATAGTGGTAACTATACTAACTCTAAAACTTTTGAAAGCGACTTAAATCTTGAAAGATTTCGCCCTTTCACAGACTTCAAACTAAAATTAGAAAGACTAGATACAGATGACGACCCCGGTTTTAAATCTGTAGGACAAACTTACAAAGACTGGACAAATGTTACTGCAGGTAGTCTTACAGGCGTGACTTCTATTCTAAATGAAAAACTTAACCATCCTTATACTGCTATGGCTGATGTTTCTTTTAGCACGAAGCAGTATCAAGGTATACCTCAAAGAACTTATGATCTATACGGTAAAATGGTTAGAGTGCCTTCAAACTATGTTACAAGAGAAGAAGCAACCAATGGAGTAGCTTCTTATAATAGAAATACAAGTACTGGAGTCATTACTAGCAATTACCAAGACTGGGACGGGGATTTTCGAGATGAATTAGTTTATAGTAACAACCCTGCTTGGATTTACTATGACATTCTTACTAATAATAGATACGGTTTGGGTTCCTTCATTAAAGAAGTGGATATAGATAAGTATGCTCTTTACCGCGTTGCAAGATATTGTGACGGCTTAGTTCCCGATGGAAAAGGAGGACTAGAGCCTAGGTTTACATTAAATACCTACTTGACAAAAGGGGCAAATAGTTATAAAGTTCTCAAAGACTTAGCAACTAACTTTTTAGGTTTGCTTTACTACTTAGATGGACAGCTTTATACCTCTCTTGATGCTCCAGCAGCTCCGGTCTATACATTCAATAAAACTAATGTAATAGATGGTACATTTAGCTACGAGAGTTCTTCGGAGAAAACTAGAAGCAATCAAATTATTGTAAACTGGAATGACCCAACAAAAGACTATAAGATGGAGCCTTTAATCGTTGAAGATGAGCGAAATATAGTCAATACAGGCAGAATTATATCTGAAACTGCAGTTGCTTTCGGCTGTACTTCAGAAGGGCAAGCTACACGATACGGTAAATGGAAACTATGGACAGCAGCAAATCAGAAAGAGATAGCTACTTTTTCAGCAAGCCTAGAAGGTGCATTTGTAGCTCCTGGCGATATAATCAATATCCAAGATGCGGATAGATATGCTGTAAGACTGGGCGGACGAGTTTCAAATACAGGAACTCTTAGCACTACTACTATACCTTTAGACTCTACTGTTCTTTTGAATTCAGGATCTACATATACTTTAAGCTTGGTTTATCCTAAGCCTGCTGCATTCACTAGAGAAGCTGTTACTATAAGCGGAGTTAGTTATGAAGCAGGAGATTTAATACATCAAGCGTATGTTGATGGCTCTTTAACAGTAATTGATACTAAAGAAAAGTCTGTAAACGCTAAAGTATCTGCATCTTCCGGAGCCGAACCTTTAACACTTGACTTCAATGCCAATCTACGAACAGAAACAAAAGATATAACTTCTAGTCAAATTGGAAGTTCTGTAACTTCTATCACTGTGACCTCTGCATTTACAGAGGCTCCTACTAGAGAATCCTTGTGGGTTCTTCAAGAGACAAAAACTGGATTACAGGTAAAAGGGTCTAAAAAAGAATACAAAGTTTTATCTATCTCTGAAAACTCTGGCAATGTCTACGATATAACGTGTATTGAACATTATGACAGCAAGTGGACTTCTGTAGAAGAAGATTTTACTACATACATACAAGGAGATTTAGAGCCCTCTCTACTAAGCACAGATGTTGTTCCGCCTGTCGAAAACTTGATAGCAAGAAGTCACGGCAGAGATAATGGTACAGCCCATGAAACCTTACTTGTTTCTTGGGATCCACCAGGGGCAGGACAAGCTTACGTTAGAAACAGTACCGGAGGTAGACATAATCAAACGGTTAGTCAAGAATACGAATACTTACTTGGATATATCGTAGAACACAATTTACCCGAATATGAAAATCCTATGAGGGTAGGCAGGGACACAACTGAACTTTTATTTTCGGATTTAGTCCCAGACGACTATACAATAACGGTAAGAACAGTTAATGCGATAGATAATGTATCAGAAGCAACTAGTGTTCAAACAACTATAACTGATCGTTTCCAGGATGCCATACCCAGATTCCCCTTAGGTCTTCCCTATGGTGGTACGTCTAATGTTGCTATAAAAACCATAAACAGTACTTCTGGCGATTCAGACTACGGATTATTTGAGTTGGCAAAAAGTGTTTACATCTTTAGTCCTGAACAAACAAACGGGTTCGGTATAAACCAGACTTCAACAGCAGCTTCTACATATCAACAAGATGTATCAGGAATTGCGGAAACAGCTGCAGTAGCTTCTTCAGAGTCTGGTACTTTTATTGACAGGCATTATTATGTATCTTTAAACTCAGCTGTAGCCACTGATAACCTCACACTACTTAAATATAATAAAACACCAAATCACCGTGTTCCATATTGGTATGATGCGGGGAACGGTAGTAATACAACTGGTTTAACGAATCTTACAGGTACTATAAGTGTATCGGGTTCTACTGTTACAGGTTCTGGTACAAGTTTTACTTCTGAACTAGTAGTAGGAGCACTTCTACAAACAACATCTACTGCAGCAGCTATAGTTACCTCGGTAGTTAGTGACACAGCCGTTTATATTGATAGAATTTTACCAGACGGATCGGGTATAACCGCTCAGACTAACAATCATAGATTTGATTTTGATAATGAAACTATTATAGCCAAAGTTTACGCTACAGATAATGGAGCAGCCAATAAAGTATTTTCGATGGAGCCTTATATGTCGTTGGACGCAAATGTCCAAGCACAACAAGGTGTTACCAGAACTCTATACTACAGAGCTACTAATAATGGAGCAGCCGGCACTATTAATACTACTGTAGGTACTTTTGACGACCCTGCAACTGGAGCAGCCACAGGGTGGCAGTTAGCAAATCCTGGACTACAAGCCAATGGCGATATTATTTATGCTATAACTCGTATCTTTACCAACGATGGTCTAGCCCCTCAAGAGGCTAGTTGGTCAACCGCTTCTATTGTTGCAAGACGACAAGATGGTGCGGCAGGTAATGCTGCAAAAGTAGTATCTTTGCGCGCTAGTAAATCAGTTATAGAGTATGCTGCAGATGGTACTACTGGCTCAGGTCAAACTATTACTTTAACTGCGGAATCAAAAAACTTCGATGATGGATACTTCAGGTTCACAGCAGATGATGGCTCTTTTACTACAATAGACTGGGTTGATGGTACTACCGCAAATACCAAAACAGCCACGTATAGTATACCTACAAGCTACAATGCAGACCCTATTACTTTTACTGTACAGGTTAAAGAGGGTAGCTCTGGCTCCGAAGAAGCTAGAGATGTTCTTACTATTCCTTCAATTAAGCCAGGTGTTGACGCAATAGATGCACTAACTGTAGTTATGACAAACGAAGCTCATGCAATTCCTAGAGCTTCGGCAACGGCTACACCTGACTTCACAGGCTCAGGAAATACTATTAGAGTCTTCGAAGGGACAACAGAACTAGACCACGATAATACAGGCACCGCTGCCAGTCATTATAAAGTTGTTACTACAGGTTCTACAAATATTACTCCGGGCGCTTTAACTGGTGAAGGTACTTCTGTTCTTTCAGCAACTTTTACTGATCATAGTAGTATGACAGGAAATACGGCACTCGTAAAATATACTATAACAGGTAAGCGAGCAGACGGAACAGCTTTCTCCCTTGTTAGATTCCAGTCTTTAACTAGAACAACGGACGGAGCTCCTGGTAATCCCGCTGTAGATGAAAAAACAGTCATTGTATACAAGAAGTTTGCCGCAGGAGTATCAGCGCCTACAGCAATTACATTTACTTCTGGCAATAATGCAACAGATCAAACCCACTCGAATCCTACAAATGAGCTAGACGGTTGGACTATTGCTTATCCTTCTATAAGTGTTGAAGGCGATCGAGTTTATTCAGGACAAAGAACCTTCACATTAACTGGAGGCGATAGCTCTTGGACTTTCAACGGACTAGTTGCAGAAATAAAGACAGGGCCTAGAACAGCTACAATACAGTTGCATTATTCTGCTGCTGTGACTGATGGAAGTACTCCTGCAAAGCCAACTACTTCCAATACTCACACATTTAATTTTGCAGCTAGTACTTTTGGGACTATAAAAACAGGATGGCAGCATGGAGCACCAACGTATGCTTCGGGTAACTCTAATAAATACTACTACTCTTTTGCGACTATTACCGAGTCTTCTTTTGGAGGTTCTCAGACTATAACTTTCGGTAATACAACTCAAGCTATAGGATTCTCCGGCTTAGTTACCTTTACTTCAGCAGGTGTGTTAGAGGACGACCAATATTCGATTACGCCTCTTACTACTCACCAAGATGTAAGTAGTTTTATGGAGGCAGCAGATGTCGCAGACCATATTGGTGGAGCCAACACCTCAACTATTGATGGAGGTAAGATCAACGCAGGCAGCTCTGTTACAGTAGGAACTAGCGGAACTAACCGAGCAGGCTTATCAGGAGTAGGAACTGCAGAAACCGATATTAGAGTTTTTTCGGGAGCAGCTTTTGCCAACAGAGCAACAGCACCTTTTAGAGTAACACAGGCAGGTGAATTTAGGTCTTCTACTGGTATTATAGGCGGATTTACGTTCGGTGATGATGCCATGACCACTAGCCAAGACACTATATTAAGACTTGGTTCTGATCTCGGAAATAACATAGATCAAAGTGTGACTTTATCTTCCAGGTCTGAAGATGATTATGTTATTTATGCAGGTCATGCTCCTACAGATGATGATCCAGTGACTACAGACGCTCCTCCTCCTTTTGGTGTAGAAAAGAACGGTAATGTAACTATGCGGTCTTATCAGCTTACTGATACTGCAGGCGCTATTGTATTTGACTCAGAAAACTTATTAGGTGGACCCGTACTAGCTCAGATTCAGAACTTGGTAGGGAATTTTACAGATAGTGTTACTACCTCTATTCACGCTTCCGGTCATATCAAAGTAGAACTAGGGGCTGCTCAAAACGTACAAATTGGTTATGAAGTACCTCTAGGAAATCCCTATGTGAGTGACGTATCTACAAGTGTAGCTGACGTTATGAATGCGTTACCTTCAGCCATTAAAGTAAATGTTGAGTACTCTACTAATAATGGAGCATCTTGGAGTTTATTTGGTGCTCAAACTTTTAGTAGACTATCTAGTACAGACGCCAATGCTACTACAAGCGCCTCTCAGTATCTTGTTCATGGAGATTCTTATGATGCTCGCTCGGGCGGTACCAGATACGTAGCACATATTGTTAGTAATAAAGGAGCAGTATCTGCAACAGGCGGCTTAAAAGGCACTATAACAGGTTCAGGAAATTTATCAGCAGGTACTTACTTATTTAGAATAGATGATACTTCAGGTACTTCCGGTAATTCAGGAATTGTATGGACTGCCGGGTCTTATACTGGCTATGGCTATACCTTCCATAAGTATGGTAGCGGCTCCTCGAACGACCCTGCTCAGGCTTTTGCAAAAAATGCAGATAGAGTGTACATTGTAGGTTCTAGTTCTTCGACAGGAGGTACAGCAGGTGCTGGTTATACTATTAATACAAATACTAGTCCACCTCACGTTAAAGATTCTACTTTTAATATAGAGTATATGCCTATTACAGGAGGTACTTTTACAGGTGCGCTTAACTGGGGAACAGACACTGCCAGCATAAACTATGGTAACTACGGTACGGGTACTGATGTTTTTAGCGTGAATCTAGGTAGCAACTCTAACGGGATAGTATTTGGACTGAATGGTAATGCCTTGCAATTGCAGGACAATCTTAGTGCACATCATTCATTTGATAATAATGGAGACATTAGGTTCACAGGAGACTTAAAACAGCTCGACGATGGAGATACTAAGATATCTTTCACCAACGACAAAATAAGTTTTCTAGCCGGTAATGCTACAATGATGGAGTTAGTTGAAGTAAGCACAGGATATGATTACGTTAGACTAGGAAATACTGGTGATGGCAATGATACCATTACGTTTAATCTATCAGCAGGCTCAGGTGTCTTTACAGGAAATGTAACAGCTTACTCAGATATAAGTCTTAAAGAAAATATAGAAGTTATTGATAATGCCGTAGATAAAGTCAGTAAACTAAGAGGTGTTACTTTTGACCGAATCGATAAAGAAGCCATTCCCAGACAAACGGGACTTATCGCTCAAGAACTAGAAAAAGTGTTGCCTGAAGCTGTGGAAACTAATGAGCTATCAGGTATAAAGTCGGTAGCTTATGGCAATGTCGTAGGTCTTTTAGTAGAAGCAATTAAAGAACTCAAAGAAGAAATCGAAGAGTTAAAAAGGAGTAAATAATGGCACTACCAGCGGCAGGGAATAGTCTATCTTTAAATCAAATTCATATAGAGGCAGGAGGTACTTCTGGTACCACTTGCTCTTTAAATGATAGCGACATTAGAGGGCTAACACCCGGGTCAGGTTATACTATCCCTACAGGAGATCAAACTGCTATTGATATTGGTGATTTTTTCGAGGCATCTTCAACTAATCCTAATATACATACTTTAACAGCAGGTTTCCAACAAACTACATTTAGCTCCAGGTCGGGAGGCTCTTCTACATATACAAACTACTACGGATATATGCCTTTTTATGGCAGCCCGACTTCGCAGAACGGTACTTTAAGTCCTACTACTTTTGCTCTGAAAAGCGGAGCGACTATTTTAGGAATCTACAAAAACACTAGCACCGCCAGCACGAGCCTTAATAATAAGTTATTTTTAAGAGTAAATGGTGCACAAGCAAATAGTGGATGGACTTCTATGAATATTGTTCAGGGTTCTTTAAATCTGACTTTTTATAGGACTTCTGCCACCCATGTGTCTGGTGCTAGTTACTCATATTGGCAGTGGTCTACTACCGCCTCCCTATTCCCCAACGGAACAAGTTCGACAATTACTTTTGCATAGGAAAATATAATGATTGAATATACAACAAGAACAGAAGATTCTGTAGTCTTTGCTTGCTTCACACATGAAGGGTTAAACTTAGAAGTACCTATAACCGATATAGAAGAGGAGCAGGTACAAGCTTTTTTAGCTTTTACATTAGATGATATAAAGAATACTCTAGCACAAGACGAGTTTTTAGAAGATGAAGAAAATCAAGAAAAAGGATTTTGGTGGAATGACTACGAAAATAGAGTAGACTGGGAATAACCATGAAAAAAATAATTCTTGACATAACACCCCAAGTTAGCTATAATTCTGTAATGGAGGAAATCAAATGAGTGCAGCCCGCTACAACCTAGTTATTGACCAAGGTTCCGACTTTGCCATTAACTTTACTGTTAAAGACAACGGATCAGTTAAAAACCTGACAGGCTATTCTGCGCGTGCTCAAATGAGAACTTCAAAGACAGCTTCCTCAGTTGCGGCTACTTTTAATTGCGCTATTAATACTCCAGCAAACGGAACAATTACAATGTCTTTAGCAAATTCAGTGAGCAGCCCGTTAACCGCAGGTACTTACGTTTATGATTTAGAAATCTTCACCGCTAACAATGCCAGTGTAACTAGATTAATTCAAGGGTCTGTAGACCTCACTCAAGAGGTTACCCGATAATGGCAATTACAATTACCGCAACGCCTATACAGAACGGCATCGAAGTTACGGGTGGAAGTACAACTATTACCGCAGCAGGAGTAGCTATTGCAAATACTAATGCAACAGCAATGGGTATTTCCAGTGTATCAGGTTTAAGTGCTACAAACGTGCAGACTGCTATTGAAGAACTTGCAGGTTCTACGTTCCAACAAGACAACACACCAACGGGGTCTCAAGTCAATGAAGGGGACACATGGTACGATACAGATGATAATCAATATAAAATATATCGCGAGACAAGCACCGGAGTATATCAGTGGGTACCTATAATGGTAGGTTCAGCCTCTGGAGATTCTGATACACTTGACGCAGGAGCCTTTTAAGGCTAATCCCGGAGATCCTAAATGGCTCAAACAATTCAAATCAAGCGTAGTACTAGTACTACAACCCCCTCAAGCCTTACTGCAGGTGAATTAGCATATTCAGGTAAGTCAGACAGTAATAAACTATTTATCGGACACCCCGACGGCACTACAGGTGTTGTTGCTATTGGTGGTCAATATTACACAGGCATTATTGATGGTGCCGCAAGTGCGAACACTGCAAGTAAATTAGTACTGCGAGACGGTTCAGGAAACTTCAGTGCTGGTACAATTACAGCTACTTTAACAGGTGATGTTACTGGTAACGCAGATACTGCCACAGCTCTTGCTTCAGGCAGAACGATTGCAATCACAGGGGACTTAGCGTATACTTCTCCTAGCTTTACAGGTGCTGGCAATGTTACCGCAGCAGGTACTCTTGCAACAGTAAACTCAGACGTAGGATCTTATGGTACTGCAACGGCAATTCCTGCAATCACTGTAAATGCAAAAGGTCTTGTTACAGCGGTTAGTACTAATAGTATTTCTTCTAGTTTTACTCTAGCGGCAGACAGCGGCACCAACGATACTTTCAATAATGGTGAAACTTTAACACTTACAGGCGGAACAGGTGTTGCCACAACTGTTAGTAACAATGCGGTTTCTTTTGCAATCGGACAGGCAGTTGCTACCACCTCTAATGTAACATTCAATAATGTTCAGGTAGACGGTACTCTAACTTCTGATGACATTACTTCTACAAATATCTCGGTTGCTGGTAATGCTACAATTACGGGTAATCTTACAGTTGAAGGTACTACAACTACTGTTGATTCTACTACTGTTGCCATTGGTGATAACATCATGGTTCTTAACAAAGACGAAACAGGTACTCCTTCTGCAAATGCTGGTATCGAAGTTGAACGAGGAACTGCGACAAATGTATCGCTTCTTTGGAACGAAGGCAACGATAACTGGACTGTGAGCAATGGAAGTGCAACTTCCGTAATATTAACTGCCGCAAACTTTGGAAGCACTTATACAGGTGCAATTGACGGCGGTACATTCTAAAATAAATTTTAATCTCTAGCGTACATACGCAAGGTATAGGAGAGCCAAATGGCACAGACGATTAAACTAAAGCGTTCGTCTACAGCGGGCGCTATCCCCACTCACTCACAACTAGCATTAGGTGAAGTTGCTATCAATACTGCGGATGGTCGTATGTATATGAAAGACGGAGCCAATTCTATTGTTTGGGTGAACAAGACCTCTGAAATTACAGGAACCACTCCGCAAGCATCGGACGGAACAAATAAGCCCGTAGGGTATGTTTGGTATGTAGTCTAGAATGACTATTAAGGTCTGGAACGGTTCCGCAGTACAAGAACCTGAGCAAATAGTAGTTAAAGCTGCAGCGGGAACGTTGCGGTTTGTAAACTATGTCGTACAGAAAGTTACGGATGGAAGTCTGAACACTGTATGGAATGCTATTTACAATACAAGCCGATCTACCGATACCTCTAGAAGCTCTACAACTACTTTTACGACTACCTTTGACACTAGTGCAAGTACCAATATTAGTACTACTACGGGATTTGATACAATCAGAGGTACTACCAGAAGCACAAGTAGCACGTTTACTACTGCGTATGATACTTCTGCTGTTACTTCCAAGTCTACTACTACCGCTTACAGTACCACATTCGGTACAACTGCAAGTACAACCACTACTTATGTGAGTAACTTCGATACAACTCGTGGTACTACAGTAAATACCACTACCTCTTTCAATACTACTTTTGCTACATCGAAAGATACTACTACTGCGTTTACCACTACTTTTGACACTGCTACTAGTGTGGCTACTACTACTGCGTTTACAACAACGTTTGAGACTACTCGCGCCACTGCGGTAGATACCACCACTACATTTACTACGACTTTCGCAACTAGTAAAACAACTAATACAGTATTTACTACTACGTTTAATACTACTACTACTCGTACTACCACTACTGCGTATACGACTACTTTCAACACGAGTAAAACTACTCTACGAAATACCACGACCACGTACACTACTAGCTTTAATACTACAAAAAGCACTGTTACTACGTTCAATACTGAATTTGCTACAGGTACGAGCAGAGCTACCACAACCACGTATACTACTACGTTTAACACTACTAGATCTACCACGATAGATACTACTACTGCTTATACTACGACTTTTAATACTACTCGATCTACAACGATAGATACGACTACTACGTTTAATACTACGACTACTCGTAGTACTACGACTACGTATACAACTAATTTTAATACTTCAAGAGGTACTTCTAAGTCTACTACTGTAAACACTACTACGACTTTTGATACTTCTCGAAGCACTTCTAAATCTACAACTACTGTATTCAATACTCAGACTTCAAGAGGTACAGATAGAGCAACCACTACGACCTTTAATACTTCTCGAAGCACAAGCAGGGGCACCAGTAAGTCTACCACTACTACATTCCTAACAGGAACCTCACGTAGTACAACAACAGCTTTTGTTACTCAAACAAGTAAGTCAACCTCCAGAGCAACAACGTCTGTATACGATACTAGTAGAGGTACTTCCCGAGTTACTAGTAAAGCCACTACTACTGCTTTTGCTACGGGTACAAGCCGAAGCACTACTACAGCATATGCTACGTCGAGAGGCACAAGTCGTGCTACCAGTAGAGGTACTACTACAGTATTCGGAACAACTACAAGCCGAGGAACAACGACAGCCTTTAACACGACGACTACTTTTACTACAACTCGTGCCTCCAACACTGTATATGCCACAAGCAGAACTACCGGTACTTCGAGAAGCACAACAACAGCTTTTGCTACCGCTACAAGTCGAAGCACTGGAGAAAGTAGAAGCACAACTACTACGTTTAATACAAGTAGAGGTACAACTTTTGGTACCACTACTGTATTTGTTACAGCTACTTCAAGAGGTACTGGCGAAAGTAGGGGTACTACTACGAGTCGAGGAACGGCTACGAGTCGTACAACATCTTTCAATACCACTACTTCTTTTGGTACTACGACTGCGTATACTACTACAAGTTCATTTACTACAACTTTTGCTACCACGACTGCATACACAACTACAACTGCATTTACCACAACTTTTAGTACCACGACTGCGTATACAACTACAACCTCGTTTACGACTGCATTCGGCACTACTACAGCGTACACAACTACTACTTCGTATACAACTACTACTACATTTGGTACTACTACTGCATATACTACATACTATACAGCTAGTACGAGCAGAGGTACTACTACGTCTCGTGGTACGTCTCGTGGTACGTCTCGTGGTACAAGCCGAAGCACTACTACTGCCTTTGTGGGGCAGACTGCCTATGCTAGTTTAGTAGTACGAACTACTACGTTTACTACGTATTATAATACCGCGTATACTACATACTACTATTCTCGTAGCCATACAAGCAGGGGTACTTTAAGAGCAACCAGTAGAAGCACAAGTAGAACTACCACATTCTATCAAGATGTAAGACATGATACGGCAAAAAGTCGAGGAACAACCACTGCTTTCACTACTAGTTATACTACCTACTGGAGTACAACTTTTGGTACTACCACTACTTTCGGTACTGCGAAAAGTCGCGCAACAAGCCGTAGTACTGCTACAAGTAGAGGTACAGGAGAATCTCGAGGAACAGGGGAGTCCAGGAGCACTACTACTTCTCGCGGTACAAATAGAGCAACAGCAGAATCTAGAGGCACTGCTACAAGCAGAGGCACTTCTAGAGCAACAGCAGAATCCAGAAGTACTGCTACAAGCAGAGGCACTTCTAGAGGTACAGGAGAGTCCAGAAGCACTACTACAAGCAGGGCAACAGGAACTAGTCGTACAACTACATTTACTACAACTACTTCTTTCGGTACAACCACAGCGTATACAACAACTACTACGTTTGGCACTGCCACAAGTAGAGGTACTACTACGAGTCGTACTACTACGTTCGGAACCAATAGAAGTACAACTACAGAGTATACAACAACTACTACGTTTAATACAATTACCAGTAAAGCTACTACTACTGCTTTTGGTACGACTACTACTTTTGACACAAGTAAGAGTACTACCACAACCTATAACACAAATAGGGCAACAGGAACGAGTCGAGGTACTACTACTGCTTTTGTTACAGCAACGAGTAAAAGTACAACCACAGCGTATACTACATCTTTTACTACTACTTTCGGTACTAGTAAAAGCACTACTACTTCGTTTAATACTACAACTACTCGTAGTACAACGACTACGTATACCACTGCGTTTTCTACAACTTTTAATACGTCGTTAAGTACAACTACTACATTTACTACTACATTTGGCACTACGACTACTAGGGCTACAACGACTGCGTTTAATACTAATACTACGCTTGCTACTACAACTGCTTATACTACTACGTTTACTACTACTTTTGCAACAAGTAAAAGTACTACTACCGCGTTTACTACTACTTTTGCGACAGCTACAAGTAAAAGTACAACTACTACTTTCAATACTACGTTCGCTACAAGCAAAAGTACTGGCTGTGTGTATACTACTGCATATACTACTACATTTGGTACCAGTAATATAACATCAAAGGCAACTACGACAGCATTCCTAACCGCTACTAGTAAAACAACTACTAGTACGTATACTACTACTTTTGCCACAAGTAAAGGTACTTCGAAAACGACCACTAGTACATATACTACTATATTTAATACTAGTAATGTAACCGATAAATCAACTACTACGGCGTTTAATACTACTACATCTCGTTCTACTACGAAAGACACTACTACTACGTTTATAACTAGTAGAACTACTACGAATGAAACTGGTTGCACCTATACTACTACTTTCGCAACGAGCCGAGGTACAACTAAAGACACAACTACTGCATTCTCTACTGCCACATCCAGAACTACTAATTTTGATACTACAACTGTATTTGATAGTTCCAGAAGTACAACAAAGAGCACTAGTAGCCAGTATACCACTGTCTTTAATACTAACCGAGGCACTAGCAAGTCCACTACCTCTGTATTTAATACTGCAACCAGTAGAGGCACTGATCATCAGACAAGCACCGTATATGATACAACAGGAGGAACTTCTAGAGTTACTTCGAGTGCATTTGTTACTGTATTTAATACGACTGTAACTACGGATAAAAGTACCACTACAGCATTCGATACCTCCAGAGCCACTACTAAAAGCACTACCAGTAATTATACTACTACGTTTGCTACTTCTAAGAGCACGCAAGTTACTACAACTACTGCATTCTCTACAGTTTATAATACTACTCGTAGTACTACTACTACGCGTACAACTACTTTTGAAACGAGCAAATCGACTTCAAGAGCTACCACTACTACGTTCGGAACAAACACAGTTGTTTATGAGCGTATCACAAGTACAGGAGTTGAGACCGAGGTTTCATCTTCTTCTGCACACAACTCACGATATTGGGATGGATCACAATGGACGGAATAACCCTCAAAGAATTAAACCACAAAATAGAAACAACTTTAGAAATAGTCATGGAGCACTTCGTAGAAATGGAAGAGCGAATGGAAGATTTAGAGACTCAGCTTGAGGAATTACAGGATGGGGCTTAAAAGACTAGCAGATAAAGATGAGCTAGGAAATAAGGCAGCACACTTCTTTAAGTCTGGTAATATAATGCGTACAGACGAAAACGATGAAGTTACAAAACTGAAAGAGCTGCTTCCTGCCCGAGGAAACTGGGGAACACCTTTAGAATACGATGTCTGGTACGATATTGCGGAAGAAGAAATTGCTGGGTATACGTACACCGATTGTTTTTCTAAATGTATAATGATACGTGTCGCGTCTTACGAGAAAGCAAATCGTACAATGAGACTAGCAGCCAAAGAGCCTATAAGCGAAGAAGGTTTAGCTATTTTTAACGAACTCCGTGATAATAGTCACGATAAGTATAAACTTAGCAAAAGAAAACAAAAGCAGCATAAGTTTGTAATCTTTCTCCCAGGTACTAATATCATAGACAAAGTTTTAAATTACGATAAAGCTAAAAGGGCAGTGGCACAAGGTGCTGTACTAAAATGCCATCCTTTAACAGCTCCCGGAATGGTAGCATATCTCAAATCAGAGTTTGGTAGAGAGAATGTTATAGACAAGAAACTGTCTGGCCATAAACTTCTGGATGAGGCTGATATTGTAGGTTGTTGTAGCAACTCTGAAATGGGCTTGCTTGCAATTGCGAAAGGGAAAACAGTATACACTTTTGACTCAAAACCTGATTTACAGACTACTTACGGAGCAATCTACAGAGCAATCTGGGGTAAGGATGATATGCCTAGCGTGAATAGATTTAAGAGATTACTTTCCTCAAAGTATTCCGGTATCATTCCTTACTTTATAGACAACCCGCAAGAAAGAATAAACTATTATTTTAATTTTTGGAAAGCAAACCCCCATGCAATACCTCGTAATTGAAAATGAGTTTACAGCCCTTACTGTAAACTCTATAAAACAAAACATGCCTGATGCAAAATACGTGACTGCCCCTATGGGAGAGGGCAGGATTCAGACAGCTTTAAAACTGTGCACAGAGCCTACTATGGTAGTTACAGGCGGTATTATACTCAATATAAAAGAAGGAGATTTACCAGACCCTAAAGTGCTGGAAACTAAACACTTGGCAATGAGTAGAGAAGCAGTTTTTGCAGATCACCCTAGATGGAACCGGAACTATGAACTCATAAAAAGTCGTTTGCATGACGGAGTTGTGGATATGTCTATTTTTATTATTAACCCTGTAAAATGGAAAAAGATACCTAAAAAAGATATTAATTTTTTACTTGGAAAAAAGATATTGTATATGCCAAGATATATGAATCATAGAGATGATCCAACACTAGGAACTTGTATGGGTGGAAAAGATATACTGGCATATGCGTCTTTGGGAGAGGACGCCTCTGTGCATAACTATCTTACTCACCTATACTCAGGAAAAGCTAGTGTAAGAGAGACGTTTGGATGTTGTTTTGATAAGCTACTACCCTATACGGAAGGTTTAGACGAAAGAGAAAAAGAGATAGTAGAAAAACTAGGTAATCTTACAAAGGTAAGGGTAGGAAAGTTAAGGCAGATGATGATAGACAGAAAAAAAGCCCCTGATTAAAGGGGCTTTCTTCGTTATGGATGTACTGGAAAAGTAATCTGTGCTTGTAGCATTTCTGCTATGCTTTCCACCTGCTCTTCCGTTGCCCAGACAATACCTAAATTGAACTGAATAACTCCAGGTTTGATACCTGCTTTAGTACACATATTCTCAAAAGCTAAGGCATACTTGCACACTGCCTCTGGAAACTCGTCAACTAGATTAATTTCTTCTATATTGACTCTTATGTCCATTAGACCTTCTCTTTTGAAAGTCTGTATTTCTGGACAATCTTCGTTAATATACAGTGCATCTTTCTTTGCATCTGCTCTATTAAACTCAGAGTTACCAAAGTTAGGGAAAGATAGTGAAATGTCTGGAAACCAGATATTACTACCAAAACTTTCTACTCTATCATTTTGCTCCACGTTATTTCTGGCAAGATCATCAAGCATACCTAAGTAGCTTAACTCACTACCAAAACGAGGGTCTTGTTCTTGTTGTTCACTCATTTTTATATTCCTTATACGATCTCACAAGCACCGCCAACACAGGCGAGTTCTTGAGATCCAGTTGTGTTATCTTCTTTCTCAAACTGAGCTAAATCTTCCCAGTTTACATTTTGTGGCATAGCCGCCACAAGCTTTTGGTACTCTTCTTCATTTATATCTTCGTATGGAGCTTGCTGATAAGTGTGATCACTTGTCGGAAGCAAACTAATACCAGAACATAGATCAAAATTATCCCAAATCCACTGTGATACTTGCAAGTATTCACTATCAGTATAGTATACAGTCACACTCGGTTTGTGCTCACACCAGTGATTCTGATAAGCTTTCCATAACCTTAGCTGATGCATTGCACCTACGTCTCGTACACAAGTACTTGCTTCTGGAGACTTAACAGGAAAGCTAAAGACTACAGAAGTAGGAGACATTACATCTTGTTCCATGGGAAACCCTGCTTGTTCCATATAGAGAGCAAGTGGGTCTTTTTTGTCTGAACGTACTCTCCGAATGTAATGCTTAGAGAAGCGAGGATGTATACCGGAAGCACTATCAACAAGCTGAGACACAGTACCAGATGGCTTAACACACGTAATAGCGACAGACTGATTAACACCAAGCCTTTCAGCCCATTCTTTATTTGTTTCAATACTAACATCTCTCATCTCCTCTAGCCATTCTGGCAGTATGTCTGAGTCAGGGTTTCCTAGGACTGCATGATCCATGATACCTGTTAGACTTACTCCCAACAATGCTTCTTCTTCAGTGTTACGCTTCCAACGCACTCGCAGATATCTAAAGTCTGTTAAAGTAGACTGTAGTGTACCAATGATTGTTGCTTTGCGTACTTTTTCTTTTAATGTTTCTAACGTGTCGTCTGCTCGTACAACTACTTCTGACAAGTTACAAAACTCGTTGCTTCGTAGAATAATCTCGGAACAAGGGTTAGTACCAAAATCATGCTCAGGGTCACGACGACCATTACGACCTGCAATTTTCTGTGCCGCTACGCGACTGAACAACCCACGCTCACCAGATTTAGACTCATATAGATTCTTCATCTCGGTCAAGAACGCTTCGAAGTCAGGCTTTTCTGTATATGCTACAGAATTGTTTGCAAGCCTACGCTGGCCTTGGTCAATCCACCACTGACCTGATTTAGCTTTTGACATACGCTGATCTGAAAGATTAGAAAGACTAATCAAAGCTGACCTACGAACGCCACCAACTACTACAATATCAGCAATCTTACAGCAGACATCATGACACTCAATACTTGTAAGTTTACGTCCCTTTGCTTTCTGGAATATTTCTACACAGAAACGGAACAAGTCTTGCAAAGGCTCTGGGCCACTTGCTCTACCACCAAAAGTTTTAAGTCTAGCACCTGCTGGACGTACTCGGCTCATATCCCACTGAGGTAATTTACCTGCATAAAGCATGGCAATCAACTCACGAAAGGCACTCGCCCATCCTAGCTTACTATCGCTTACTACGATTGTAGAACTTGTTTTGTGGAATGTTTCTGCTACTTCTGGTAGCTTATTGATGAAGTTACGTTCTACACTAAAGCCTACGCCTGTGCCACACATCAATACATACATCAGCTCGTCAAAAGCTCGTGGATGGTCGATATGCAAATAGCTACAGTTAAAGCCTGCTACGTTATCACGTTTCAACGCTTCACCTGCTGTCATCATACAACGCATAGAAGGCATAACTTCTAAAGCATTAATGGCATTCCAGATTTCTTGACCACTTTCGTCGTCTAACTGTTCTCTTTCTTTAAAGAAATCAACATAGCGACTACAGGTTTCATCCCATGTTTCTCTGCGGCCTTCGTCCTCTAGCCATCGTGCGTATCTGCTTTTATGAATAAAACTTTGATACTGATCCATTATACCATTCTCTCCTCAATATTGGACACATTGTCCTTGCCTATTGCGTCATCGCAATATGTTACTAAATCCATCAACTCATAGTTCTTTAGCAGTACTTCTGCGTTTTCATTCAATTCTTGTATGTACTTGTATTTGCCCTCGATGGGTATACAATCATAAATTGACATGGCATCGCCATACTGTTCTATAAGTTGTTGTGCTCTTTTCGGCCCTATGCCGTTGATTCCTGGGACATTATCACCTTTATCTCCTGTTAAACACTTGAAAGAGATATACTCTTCTGGTTTAACTTCGTAGTGCTCATGCCAGTTATCTATTGTTACCTCTTTTCGAGTAACGTAAGAAAATCTACTTACACCGTCCTGAATCAATAAGTCCCAGTCTCGGTCACTAGATACTAGCCAGATGTTTTCTAATCCGTACTGTTTTCTTTGCTTTACAAGGTGGGCAGCAAGATCATCTGCCTCTACACCTTTGTAGCGAAGAACGTCATAGCTTTCTGACAGTAATTCTAGTGTTTCTTCGTACTCTTCAAAGAAGTCAATAAATGCTTGCTTCTCTGCTTCAGTTTGTTCAGCATACTTATCTTTTCGATTCTGCTTGTACTCTGGTAATATCTCTTTTCTATAACTAGATGATCCCCAATCTGCGGTAATAATAACCTTACCACAATTGTAAGATGTTGCTAGAGATCTTACTGTTTCTACATACTGATGTCTAAAATCTGTTCTGCCTTGATGCTTCCACCGAAAAGCTAAGTTTAGTGCATCTACTATGAGTACACCATCTTGGTTGCGTTCGTTAAAATTAAAAGCCACCTATCCACTCCGTCTTTTCTGTTTTTAACCAATCTTCTGCTAGTAGTACATAACAATTCAAAAAACGAATATACAGATACTCTATAGTGTTCTCTGGTTTGTTTTCTGTTACTACAAATACTTTAGATCGGTCATATTTAAAGAATAACAAGGGCTTTTGATCGCCACCTGCTGCTTGTATTACAATCTTCTTCCACCATCTGATAATGTTATTTGTTTTCGGTTGTGTGAATATCTTATCAGTCAGCGGTGAGTCTTTATAATTTTTTACCTCTATACAATAATGATTTCTCTGATTAGGGACATATAAGTCCCCTTTCAGATATTCAAGAGCACCCGAGGCAGGCACTCTCTCAAATTTCAGTCCGGTCGCTTCCCTCAGCATGTCCCTCACCAGGTACTCGCCTCTCGCTCCCTTCGCTCTCGAATCTACCATCTTCGTCCTCTTCGTTCTTCTTGGGATCTGATCTTACTTGTTCCCAGTGATTTTGTTGTGCCCACCACATTCTTCGTCTACCTGCGCTCATCCTTACTCCAATACGCTAGTGTTTCCATCCTTGACTACTTCGATCTTCTCTAACAGTGGGTGAGACCAACCATGAGAAACTAGATAAGTATTCATATCTTCTCGTAGTAGAACTTCTACTATGCGCTCCTTTCCGGCATCATCAAGAACACTAATAACTTCATCTAAAAACAATACATTGATTTTAGACTTCGATATACTACTCATTAATCTACGAATAGCTATCAAAGTAGCAGTATTTACTCTCGCCAACTCGCCAGATGAAAGTGCTAGAATATCTACTACATTACCATTATCAGTAATTTCTACATTTAATTTATCGTTTGATACGACAAACTCTAGTGTGAACCTGCCGTCAGAGAGTTCAGCCAAGTACTCATTTGCTAACTCTTCGAGTTCTCCGACTAAGTTTTCAATCTTGTATGCAAGTAAACCATTTGTACTAAAAGACTTTTTCAGAACGTCAAGTTCTGTTTCTAGCTTTTGGTTGCCTGCAAGTTTACCTTCGTATTCTTCTTGCTGTTCAACGAACTCTGCTGTCTGCTCTTGTATTACTTGAATACGAGTATTGAGTCTTGTTCGTCTTTCATTCTCTGCTGCATTTTCTGCCAATTGGGTTCTGGCTTCGGATAATACGCTCTTTAGTTCCGCGATTTTTGAATCTACTTCAGACTCCTCCAGTATAGCACTTGGCAGAGATTTGTCGTACGAGCGATATAAGTCTTCCCAATTCTTTCGGTCTTTCTCATTCTGCTCAAAGATTGCATTGTTTGCTTTAATCTCATGAATTTGAGGACGAATCTTCATAGCTCTGCCATGAGCTTCATCACGCTTCACACGCTCCACTCCAATCATTGCTTTCTCGGAAGAAACATCAATAGGTTGCTTACAAGTGGGACACTCATCAGAAATTTTCTCTAATCTGTCCAGAGTCCGTTGAGCACCCGTAGCGACTGCTTGTAAAGACCCTAACTCTTCTTGTAAATCATCGTAAGATTGCCAAGAAATTGTACTAGAAGAAATAGCACCGATGTCTATCTTGTCCAGCATTGTTTTATATTCATTATTCTCTCGAATTTTTTTATTTTTTTCAGAGATATTTTCCTTCTCTGTCATCCAATAACGTAAAGACTCTTCATCTTTGGATGTATTAATTTCTAAATCGAGCATGGGTAGTATGTTGGTATCACTCAATTTATTTGTTTCTAACCATTTTTCTACTGTTGCAAGTTTCCCCGCTATTGTAGATGACGTATTCGATACCTCTCTAGAAGCAGATTTGAATATTTCAAATAACTCAACATACTTTTCTAGGTGCAGAAGATCAATAAGAAACTTCTTACGATTCGCATCTGTAGCAGTTAGAAACTGTAAACTCGCATTAGTATTTTGATATACTAACTGCGAAAAGGTTTTAAAGTCAACTCCGAGAATCTCTTGTAGAGTCTTGTACGTATTCGTAGCTGTGTGGCTAGATATATCTGTACCATTCTTTTCAAGTTTAACTTTTATATTTGTTTTGCGATTAACGGTGATCTGATAACTATCTTCATCTTTCGTAAAAGACAAAGAGATGTTATAACCATCATTCACATAACGATTAGGAATGTCTGCTTTTTTGATACCCTTAGAGTTCTTGTTATACAGTGCTTCCTCAATGATTAACGGGATGGAGGACTTCCCCATCCCGTTAGTACCAAGGATTTGTGTAACAGTGTTATCGTCTAATTGTAACTCATTACCAGAACCATAACTAAAGCAGTTATCCCATCTCAATGTTTGTAGTGTAATCATTGTATGTTCCTATGATGTCTGGTATTTTATCAGGGTTAATTTCTAGTATGTACGTTAGATACTCTACTAGCTCTTCTTGCACGGACATATCTTTATCCATGATAAGAGATGCCTCTGACTTACGTTTTACTACTTTTTTATCTAGCAATTCCGAGTTCTTTACTCCAGCTAGATCTTGCATATCTCCTTCTACTTCATAGATCGTGTGATCAAAATCAGTAGGAGTCATATCTTCACTACTTGTAACTGTTTTACGAATTAACTGTGGAAGTCTAAACTCTTCCCACATCCAACTCCAGTCCTGTTCGTTAATAAGCAAGTAACCTGTTTTTACTTTACTTCTATGAAAGGAAGTAGTCATAGGACTACCAGGATATACAATATTGCGTTGACAGTTGCTATGGGCGTGTAGGTCGCCTGCAAATACAACAGGGAAGTCTTCAAACAGGTCTAAGTCGACTTCGGGTTTAACGTGTGGCGGTATTTCTCCTCTAACGTGAGTGAATAAAGGCCGGCTCGTATCAAAATGATCTATGGCACCTTTCTTATGCAAATCTGCGTAAGGTAGGATACTGAAACCTAGGTCATGGTCTACATAAGACACATCTACAATATGAATAAGAGGATTAATATCTCTACTTACTTGCTTTAGCTGAGTAAAGAAAGTCTTATTCTTTTTAGTAGCTTCATGGTTTCCATCATAAATAATAGTTGGAACCTTTACTCCACGAATAAACCTGAAGTAGAGTTCCAACTCTTCCATATTCGGAAGACGATCAAAGAGATCGCCTCCGATTATGTGCATATTACATTCTTTTTCTAGTTCGTAAACTTGGTCAAAGAACATTTGATAACGGTTTGTAGCCCACTTTACTGGGACGTTCTTTTGTCCCAGCTTGATGTGCCAGTCTGCCGTAAAGAGAATCATCCTACATTGAACTCCGCGTCAAGAGCTTCATCATCAGTCTCGTCACCATGGTTACGAACTCGATCAAGCAACTCTTTCTGTGCGTCAGGAGTAGGACGTGTCATTACGTCATCCATAGACTTTAGGTCAGCAATAGCTTCACGCTCTTCGTCTGTAAGAGCACGAGGCTTGCACTTTAGTGCTTGCAACTGATACTCTACGTTGTATGGCAGAGGGCCAGTCTTAACTCGCTTGAAACAAATGTCCCAGCCAGTATCAGGGTCAGTAGGATCGCCTAGATCTTCTGCGGCAGTAATGATTTGCTCCCACAGCTTCTTCTTGAGGTTTACTACTTTTACTTCACCGTTGTCGATGCACTGAGTAGCGTAGCTCCAGCCACACTTCAGATCAGGGTAGTATTCACGAACCCAGTCTTTCTCGACATTGTTGAATCGCTCAGAGTTTCTATCAAAAGATAGGCACTCCATAGGAATGTTTTTACCGTTCTCGCCATTGATCCAGTAAACATAGCGTGCAAGAATGTCGCCAACTACGCGCATCTTGTTGTCGCCATCTTTATACTGAAAAGTTGAGATTGAGGATTTTTGGGCTCCGCCCGTTTGCTTATTGAATGATAATGCCATTAGTGTATAGTCTCCAGTTGGACTTCTTCATAGATGAACGTTATTTCGTCCGGTAATACTATGAGTAGCCTATTGTCGTTGATTTCATCTAGATGCACAGGACAATGTAGTGAATCTAGCGTAGTTTTTTGTGTTGCAAAATATTCCGCTGTACTTCTAAGAGAAGCCAGTGCGTAATATATGCAAAGTTCTTTTTGTGTGTACTTATAAGAATTGTAAAGAAGCATTTCTCCATGAAGAAGAAAACTATCGCCTGTAAAGTCTTTATAAGAATATTTATAGATAGGGTCGTACTTGTTACGTGGGATCTGACTGTTTACCAGCATTTCCATTATCATGTTACAAGTAGCAATATTTCCTTGCGCCGTATCAAAAACCTTCTTCCAATCAAATAAGAGCACTATTATACTTCCTTTTTACCATTTTGTCAAGAATTATTTTTCTAAAGGTACTTCATGTCCCAACCCTGCTTCATATAGAACCCAACACGATTGGAGGCTTGTTTTCGAGCCGTATTTCCTTTCAGATGTATATCTATAATAACAGGGTCGATTTTACCTTCTTTTTTCCGAATCACTCGTCCACAAAGCTGTGTCAGTAGTGGTTCATTATTTACAGGGGTTGCCAGTATAAGACAGCTAAGTGTGTCTACTGATATACCTTCTGAGAAGATAGCCTGTGTTCCATAAAGAACGTTTTTATCTCCGTAGAGTATTTCCTCTACGAGTGTTTCTCTATCTTCATGCGATACGTCACCAGTAACGCATATTGATTTGTCTCCTGTAAGTTCGGAACAAGCCTTCAAAAAGCTCACTCTATCACTTACTACTAAGACTTTGTGTCCTTTAGCGGCATAAGCTGCGGCTAAAAGTGCTATTGTATGTCTATACTCTTCATCATTTGCTAGCTTTGTAACTCTGTTAGCCCAGGGGATTCTAGCTCCATCCATGAATCGTATCTCTGACGGTACAATATGTACTGTAGGGGTCATATAGTTTTCTTTCGGTGGCTTGAAAAGAGTATTACCAAAGTAATCTCTGAACACAACGTGTTTTCCATCCTTTCTTTCTATAGTACCCGACAGACCTATCTTATATCTACAGTAATTTGTATCTAAAATTTTACTAAAGGTCGGACTGCTAACATGATGCATCTCATCTAGTATAACTGTGCCAAACTCTTTACGAATCTTGTCTACGTTTCGGTATAAAGTCTGTGTATTCCCAATGACGATAGGAGCATCAAGATCAAACTGACCACTACCTATGATGCCTGGTTTAATTCCATAGACTTTCTCTACTTCTTTTGCCCACTGATTACGCAGAGGGACAGTATGGGTAACAACAAGCGTCTTCTGACCAAGTTTACCAGCAATAGCTAAACCTGTAAATGTCTTACCCCAACTCACCCATGCGTTAATTATGGCGTTGTCTTCGATTTCGTCATAGACCTTCTTTTGACTAGCTCGAAGATCGAACTTAAACTCGGGGAATTCTACAGGCTTGTTTACTCGCCTATCGACTATTTCGTAATTTGATGGTATTAAATCCGTACGTCCGATAGGTAATGAGACTAACCCATTACGAATAATGCCCATATTCTTAATCACCTCAGGTGGATCAAGAGGATTGTGCGTAGGAATAGTATAGGTGAGCTCTTTGTCGATTCTCTCCTGTACTTCTTCGGTACAATCCATGTATATTCTGTGACTTATAACTGCCTTCACGAAGTCGCCTCTTTCAAGGCAGCTTTAACGGCCTGCACTGACATATAGTTTTCAGGTACTTGCATACATATGTGTGGAATCTCCAAGTCTTGTATCATAATGCTAAGAAGAGTATCTGCCACTGTAGTCCAACGCATACTAGGAACACCGCGCAATGCTACGCCTCCGAGATCCATTGTGGTAATCTTACATTGTTTCTCGGGACAATTCCAGTGTAAGTTGTTAGCATAGTGATTCAAAGCTGCTTTCTGCGCGGCATACATATACCCTTTGGATATATTCGGTTGGGCGGCACGAGAAGATATGTTAAAAATTATCCTCTTAGGATCAAATCTCCACTCATTGAATACATACTCTAGCAGCTCTACTTGCTTGAAGCCAACGTGTGCATAGTTTATGAAACACCCATACTCATTAATATCTACTCTACCTTCGAGTATATCTTCAATGCGACAAGTGTCAATGGGTATAAGGTGGTTAAGGGCAGAGTAAAGTGTACTAGTCCCGGTTATTAATGTTTTCATAGTGCTCCTTTACTAGATTAAACGATGGTTTTCCAAATAAAGAACCATCTACGCTACATTTATTGCAGGGAGACATAGATCTGTCACCCTTCATTAGTTTTTTACGAATCTTGGTCATAGGCTTACTGAACCATACATCGTATAGAGAATCTTGTAATAGATTGCCTACTACGTGCTCTCTGCCCCAATCATTACTACAGAACAGTACATCACCATTCCAATCGACAAACATTTTATAGAACGGGTAGTGACAAGGCTTACCTTGTAGTGCAGTAACACTACTCTCCTCTACTCCTACCCAATCCATAACTCCGCTTCGATTGTTCAGAATTAAACCATGCTTTTCAAAATCACCCCAATGCATACGGTACTTATAGTTTGCTTTAGGAATATCTTTCATAATTACATCAAAGTGTTCCATCTGCTCAATACCATCATACAAGTTGATATACAATATGTCGAGACCCCGTTGCGAGATCAAATCTTCAGCGTACTCTTTAGTCAGCCTATCTCCATTAGTATTGCACTCTATAGTAGCATCGGGTAGATACTCTCTAAAGGCTGATACTATTTCTGGAAACTGAGGGTTAAGTAGATTCTCTCCGAACCCGCTGAGAGATATTTTGCCTCTAAAATCATTGTTAGCAAGTTCTTTCGCAATAGTAGCAGCACCTTTTACAGTCATATGAAGGTTTCGGTTAGGAAACACTTCTGGATCGTGTCGAGGGCAGAATACACACGTTCTATTACACAATTCTGTAGTATTAATCTCTACAGTAAGTATAGAACGTAGGGGTGAGTCTTTTGTATTCCTTGACCAGTGTGCGGCTTCTTGGTTTCTTCTGTGTTCCAAGAAGTCGTACTGGTCTACTGCTACTGTGGGTATTTTCATAGTTCTAGTTCATTCTTAGCAATAATATAAGTTTTGACAAAATCAGACCGCACAATGTCCTCTACTTCAAACTCAATGAAGGTAAAGAGACCCATACGCTTTAGAACTTGGAAGAAGTCTTTTATACCGTTTCCTCTCAAATCTGCCTGCCGAAAGTCTCCACAAAACATAATTCTACAGTTCTCACCCATACGAGTAATAATAGAATCTAGTTCATGAAAAGACATATTTTGACACTCATCAATAAGAATAACTGCATCTCTGAGTGTAATTCCTCGTATAAATGAAGTGGTCATAAACTCTACTAAATTTTTCTGTTTCAGTATTTCATAGGCATCGCCTCTACCGAACAGATCATTAGCAATATCTTTATAAGGCTCTTCATAAACAGAGGCTTTTTCCTTTTCTGTACCGGGCAAGAATCCAATATCTCTTGTAGGTACAGCACTTCGTATAATTACTAGCTTTTGAAAGGCTCCTTTTGCCATATCATCGTATGCTAGGTACGAGGATATAAACGTTTTACCTGTGCCTGCAAGTCCATGCAGAACAAGGTGTTTATTAGATTCAAATGCTTTTAGCTGGTTACGTGTTAAAGGTTCTATTTCTTGCAGCTCAAAGTTGACTCCTGCAAGAGTTTTTCTTCGTTTTCCCATATTATACTTTCTTTCTGGTATCTTTGAGTTTCGTTTCCGAATACTCATACAGCACCCACGGAAGTCCATGTAAGTGCAAAATCCCCGCCCAAAGCATTCCATCTTCGGGAGGGCGTGGAACGGTAAAAGGAGTTTTATGTCCTTGTACCCATACAAGTGAAGCTACATCTTTCTTCTCCACTCTTTTAATTCTCAAGTATTTTAGTTGTGCAAAGCGTGTTTTTTCGTACACAAAAGGCTTTCCTGTATTGTCTATGAAGTACTTCTTACTTTGTTTGAGTATACCGTTGTATGAAGTCAACATCCTCTTGAGTTGCAGAAGATTCTTATGTGCTGTTTGCATACGCCTAGCCCCAAGAGTTCGTCCCTCTTTATTTCTATCATCTACTATCTTATCTTCAAGAAAAAGGAGTCCATCATGCAACTCCCAATTTCCTGAAGGTAATAAAAATACAGGATACTCTACACTGGTACGTATGTTACGATATGTAATCACCATATTTCTTCTCGAACTTTCCGCCTGAGTAATCTTCATGAACAATCTCAAAGTCACAGCCTACTGGAGCACCAGGTATAGAGATACCTCTGTCCATCTGTATCAAGTTTGCTAGTTTTTCCATGTACTCTTCAACTTCTTGATCTGGTACTTCTGCTAGAATGGAATCGTGTACGAGCGCGAAAATACGAGCCTTCTTGCCGTTTGCTTTGATCCATTCATTCATGTCTATTGCGCCTAGAAGGTTAATATCAGAAGCAGCAGACTGCACCAGAAAATTAAGACCAGACCTAACGCTATGACTCTGGATGCCTTTGTCTGTCGATGCGACATTTGGTAATCTCCTCTTTCTTCCGAAGAAGCTGTAAATGAAACCATTCTGTTGAATGAACTTCTGGTTCTCTTCAATCCATGATTTTAACTTATGAAACTCTTTGAAGTAATCATCAATTACTTCCTGAGCCTCGTTTCTAGTGAAAGGTTTACCACTGTCTTTTGTGACTTGCTCACTAATCTTATTTGCTCCGGCACCATACATGATACCAAAGGTTACGGCTTTAGCCGCCTGACGTTGCATACTGTATAGTTCTGCTACTTCGCTTACTTCACAAGGTAGCTTAAATACTTTGTGTGCAATCGCACTGTGGAAGTTGCCTCCAGACTTGAAGACATCCATAAGTGCTTTGTCTTTTGCGAGCACAGCAGCTACATATACCTCTGCTGTGGTCAAATCCATTGCTACAATTTTATGTCCAGGAGCGGCTTTAATGCATCCCTTAACAATGGGATTATCTCTGGGTAGTTGTTGCATATTAAGCTTGCCACTAGAGCTAAGCCGCCCACTAGTTGTGCCGTGAAGGTTAAAACCTGTCCGTAAGCGACTATCTCTGTCCAACTGCGGAAAGATTTTGTCCAGATAAGTATTTTTAATTTTAGACTTTTGTCGGATAGCAAGGATAAGTCCGGGGACTTCGGATTGCTCCGCCAACTCTTGAAGAACTTCCGCATCTGTTGAATTCGCGCCCGTTCCAGTCTTTTTTCCAGTAGGAGTAAGGCCGATGAAGTCAAATAGTAAACTACGAAGCTGAACAGTACTGTTAGGATTAAAATCTTTTCCATTAATTTGCTCAAATTTACTGATGGCAGGATGTTTGTATAGCTCCGCTACTGCTTCGTCAATCTCGTCTTGCATGAGAGATTGAGACTTGAGCAAACGCTGCTTATCAAACGGTACGCCATTGTCTTGGATGTCCGTTAGAAAACGGCAACCAGGAATTAGTATGTTATCATACACTTTTGCTAGACGTTTGTTCTGCTTAATCTTTACAAACTTCTCGTAGAGAAGGAAAGTACAAGCAGCATCCATACCAGCGTACAGTTTCATAACGTCAAAAGGAATATCACCCCAGTTGAAGTCATTTTTGAGAATACCATGCTGTTTACGATAGTTATCAATCCACTCGTACATTGGCTTCTCATAGTCCCCATACTTAGTGTACTTCATAGACAACTGCTTTAGACCGTGAGTACCAGGGTTCTCATCAATCAAGTAGTGTAGAAGCATTGTATCTTCAAAGCTAGGGAATTTAAAGTTAAAGTGGTACTCGAAGAACGCCATATCGAACTTGGCATTATGGAATACTACTGTTTTCTTGTCAAATAACTCTTGCAATAAACGCTCTGTCTCTTCGTCAAAGCATTCTGTATCTATGTATGCACCCCTATCAGCTTCATAACTAAGACTAATGCCAAGCATGTGGCCGTCACGTGGATAAAGTCCGGTTGTCTCCGAGTCAAGAGCAACGTAAGGAAGAGGGGCGTCAATAGCAGCACGTATAAAAGCATTGGCTTCCTCTGTATCTTGTATACCCCACGCATTGTATTCAGTAATTACTACGTCTTGTTTATCGCCAGTGATGTACTCTATAATACTTTGCTTGGAGTCGTCCCATGTGCGTTGTGCTTCGGGCTTAAACGCAAGCATGGCAGGGTTAATGACAGGCAGGAACTTCTCTTCGACTTTCTTGCCAGAATATTCTGTGACCGAATTCACAGAGGTAAAGTACTTGAGTGCATCACTACCGACTAGAATAAGCCAGTCGTACGCGTCTACATCAATCTCGATGTCGCAGTCTCGTTTAAGTACTTTTTTGATGCCTGGGTCTGAACAGAGTTGATACTGATCAAACTCAAACTCATCATCGAATTCTTTCTTAAAATTTGTTCTACTTGGTTTAGTTTCTACTAATGCAACTTTAGGCATATAATTTACTCTTTAGTGTTTGTACTGATTTCATGGGTAGTGCTCCTGGATCAGTGTCCTTGAGCGCCACGTTTCTACTAGCTAAGCCTACTCGCTCTGCCATCTCTTTTACTTCTCTTGCGGCATTCTGTCCTGCGTCATCTCCATCAAAGAATATAATTACTTCTTCTACACCTTGTATAGAAAGCATACGTAACTTATCTTCATTGATGTTCTTTGTTCCAAAGCAACACACTGCATTGTCTAATCCTTTGTCATGCAGATTGATCATATCATAGATACCTTCTACTAGAATAACAGAGCCTTGTATCGGCTCTACTACAGGGTAGAGAGGCATCTTCGCACCCGCAGGCGAGATCATGTACTTGGGTGTACCACCAGTGGTGTGACGACCATTAAATGCTACAATTCGACCTGATATATCTCGCACTGGAAATACAATGCGACCAATATGGTCAGGATCATGATGTTGAAAAGCTTCAAACCTTTTGTATGTTTCAGGTTTGATTTCTCTCCAACTACCCGTATAGGGTATAATATTTTTGGGAAAAGACAAACCAACCGACTCAGACCTCTTCTCTCTAATTTTCTTTTTTAGTAATTCTCGTCTTAGTTGTAGTTGGTTTGCCTTTTCCCCAAAATGGGTAAAAATGTTTCCTTTATATCCACAGGAAAAACACTGAAATACTCCAGTGATCTTATCAATCCGCATACTAGGATTTCTATCCGCGTGCTCAGGATTGAGACAGCTAACAATAGCGTCTGCGCCTTTGGGTATAAAATAAACATCTCTTGATGTTAATAGTTCTTCTACTGTCACCTACCGATGTCCTTGATGTTTTCTTTACTGATTACTTGGTACGCACCTTTGTTATAGGCAGGTGCAATCGTATACTTACTATCTAGCTTTGGCTTTTCTACTAACTCTGTATTATGGCCGCCCTGATCGTAAGACTTGTACTCAGGAGTCTCTCTACGATACGTAGTAGTCTCTTGTAAAGGCTGAAATTTGGGTGTATAACGCTTAGACTTAGGCAAAGGCTTTCGCTTTCTACCTGAGCTAGTGTGTCGTAAACTACCGAATGTAAGTGCCATATGCTTTATCCCCTTTAAGTATCCGTATATTATACGCAAAAGAAGATAAAAAGTCAAGAAATATTTTTATAGATCATCAATATCTTCGCCAGTCTTGTGCGAGGAATCATCTTTCTCTTTAGGAGTCATTGCAGTTTCTGGGCCAATCTTTAGGCTATCCCAGTCTACTTTAGAACTAAAAGAGTTCATAGAAGCAGATCGCATTTTTACACAGTTGAAAGTGATACACTCATCTTCATGATCCCAAGTTTCTAGGGCATAGGCGGCATCTGCCGCATCAAGAATACCTTTAGCGAATCGAGCTTCACCAGTTGCGTCTGTTTGATAGGGAGATATTACAGTACAGTCATACTCTTGTGCCATTGATTTCAATGCTTTACTTACTTCAATCTGTTCAGTCCAATCGTACTGACCTCCACGAGAAGGTAGACTCGACCGCTTTACCTGATTAATATAGTCAACAATAATAACACCAACATTCAGAGGTTTAACTTTTTTGTCAAGCTCTGCACGAATCTTGGAGAGAGTGAGAGATGCATCATACACTACGTCCAACTGCTGAGTCGGGAGAAGCTCGCAGGTGTTTTTTAGGGATGTATGCAACTTCTCAAAGTTACGATGTTGTCTATACTCCTTCAAGCGGTCTTGTCCATCAACATAACGACCTGCCCACCACGTAGCAACTTTCTCCCACTCGGTAACACTCAGATTCTGAGTACGGAGGCGAGAAAAAGGAACTTCTGTAGCGATAGCACAGCATCGTTGAAGGATCGACCGACTATCCATCTCAATAGTGAAATACATAGCCGATCTACCTGAAGCGTAAACACTGGTTGCAATGTTTGCACAAATGACAGATTTACCAGCACCCCGTTTACCACCGAACATAACAAGATCTCTAGGAGAAAACTTTATGTCGTGGTCGTACTCTTCATTGAGTCCGAGGGCCATATACCTGGCTAAATCTTCTTCTGGCTCAAACAAGTCAATACGTTGCATACTTTCTTGTGGGTCTTCGAGATCAACCTTATCTTCAACGTCTAGGACGATCTGATGTAGGTGGTTTACTGATTCCTGAGCATTTTCAAATGCAACAGAATTCTCAATATAATCTTCGAGTGAGTCCAGAATTTCTTTTTGAGTGTATTCGTTCTTCAGATACTCAAGAAGCATCTGAGGGTCTGCATCGACCTCGACTGCTTCTACTGCGTAGAGTTTCTCTCGAGTAGCTGAATCACGAATCTCAAACTTTAGATCTTCAATCGTAGGCATTCTATGGAACTCTTCGCAATGCTTATCAATAATCTTATACAGACTATGATACTCAGTTGCAAAGTACTGCTTGTGCGCTACACTCCAGGTCTGAAAGTCCTGTAGCGTAAGCACTTGCTTAATAAGCGCACTAGCGATGTTCAATTGAAAGTCTCCCGATTTCAAATCTAAAATGTAGGGTAGACCCCGAAGAGCCTACCCTTAGTGTGTACTAAGAAGGATTAAGCTGAAGCTTTTTCTTTCTTAGAAGCGCCATCATAGTCAGCGGCTGAAAGGCCACGACGAGTGAGCATAGTCTTAACGCCACGGGCGGTCTTACCAATTTGCTCTGCGATAGCTTCGACAGTCTGGCTACCAATGTCAGCGATGTCAGCCAAAGGATCTTCTTTAGAGGAACCTTTAGTAACTTCCTGCTTAGGGATAGCGTCAATGTCGCCTGAACGAAGCAAGCTAAGAGCTTTACCACGAACAGAGTTTACTGAACGATCAAGAGCGTCAGCGATAGCTTCTACGAAAGCGCCATCGTTAACCATCTGAACGAAAGTAGCTTCTTCAGCTTCAGAGTACGTGCGTACAGCTTCAACTTTAGGAGCAGGCTTAACGTGTCCAGTTAATTCCATAGACAAAATCTTGCCTTGGATTGACTTAGCTGAGAAAGCGCCATCTTCAAAGTGAGAAGCGATTTCAGCATAAGTGTAAGTGCCGCTGTTGTCAGAAACAAAAGCTGCAAGGGTAGCTTCTTGTGCATCAGTAAATGCGCGTGAAGCATTGGCAGAAGCCAACTCTACGTCGTAGCCCATCTTGCGCAATTTGCTAGAGATAGAACGTGTAGAGGTTTCAAGCTGGTCTGCTGCTTCTGCAACAGTAGCTTGGGATACGGGGCTTTCGCCACCGACAAAATCAGTGAGAGCAGTAGTACGCTCGTCAGTCCACTTAGGTAGTGCCATGATATTATTCTCCAATAAAATCTAAAAGGTTAGTTATGATTTGAACGCCAGCATCTCTGGCCTTCTTAGTTTTAGCAGATTCAATTCCGCTTTCGTTTACCAGGATAGTGACATCCCTAGTCAAGCTTGTCTTGACTGCATAACCAAGCTCTTGTAGTTTGTTATGAGCCTCGGCTTTCGTTTTGTAACTATTCAGTTTACCACTGATACAAATCGTGCCGTGGGTTATGTTTGTTGTTTGATTCTTTTCAAACTTAAAGCTAAAAGGTAGTAATGATACTTGGTAATACTCATTCTCAAGCCATTCGCACAAATTAGCAGTTGACTTCTCACCCAGTCCAGCCTGTCGGCACATATCGTAGTCTATATCTTCGATGTCTTCGCAGACTTTGGATAGCTTTTCCGATGCTGATTTACCAATGAGAGGTATACTAAATGCAGGTAGCAACACGTTAAGTGGAGCACCGCGAGAGCGTTGCAACTCATCTACTAACTTTACAGCAAGTCTCTCTGAGCCTAGTGACTCGGCAATATCTTCTACGCTTCTATCATAAAGTTCCTCTAGGGAGACAATATCTAGTTTAGCAATAGTAGCAGGGCCGAGACCTTTGATCTTCAGAGTCTTTGCAAAGTGTTCGATGAGTTTTGCAACTTTCTCACCACATTGTGGATTTCTACAATACAGAAGATGATTCACACTTTCTAACACCGAACTACAACTAGGGCAGTTTGTTGGGGCTTCGATAATGGTCATCGTGATTCCTCTGAAATTGAAATAGTATTATACGGACTTTTAAGGTTTCTGTCAAGAATTATTTTTTTGCAGGTAGCAATCAATCTAATCTCCTGACAATCCGAGGTATGATCTCGCCAGAGCGGATAACCTCTACCTTACAACCTATCTCAAGATCAAGGTCGCGTATGTACTCAATATTGTGCAGAGTTGCTCTCGATACCGTAGCATCTCCCACGACCACAGGGTCGAGAATAGCCACTGGACTTACAACTCCGCTCTTACCCAACTGCCATACTACATCCAACAGCGTGGTCTCCACTCCAGACACCTGCTCTTTCAGAGCAAAAGCACCTCGTGGGTGTTTAGCGGTGTAACCTAACGCATCGAACTTTGCATTTGACTTGAGACGATATACTTTGCCATCCTGAGGATAGGCATCTGCTTTAAAGCGAGTAACCACATTTAGACCCATCTTATGCAATAGCTCAAGAGCACAAGCATAATTAGAAGTCCAACTTGGTGTAACATCGTATGCTACAAATACTAAGGGACGAGTTTTAAACTCTTCTAAATCATTAAGACCTAGCGACCCCGAAGCAAAATTACGAGAATTAGGTACACTACTTGGAGCAACAACTTCGCCAGTAATCTGCATGAGTCCAGTATCATTGCACTCATTAGGAACTAACTGACGCATCTTATCTGTAATATCACGACCCTGAATGCCGTCTCCACGAGTGAGAGCGAGTTCAAGGTTGCCGTCAACATATAGAAGAGATACTGCCGCACCATCTAACTTAGGGGTAACAATACATTCATCAATAGGCAGAGGAGCATCGTTGATGTCAAAGCACTTCTGAAGAGAGTACATCTGGTACGCGTGCTTTACGGCATCTGTAACAGTGTAACCCACTTTAGTATAGTTGTGCTTAGCTGCTAGAAGATCGAACTCCGCATCAGAGATAGCGGGAGTACCTTCATAGTACAACTGACTCATTCTGTCTAAAAAGCTCTGCATGGTATTCTCCTAAATAAGAAAGTATATTATACGGAACTTCAGCAAGATTGTCAAGAACTATTTATACATATCCTGAATTAGATCTGAAAAGTGTTCTTCGATCAAACTTTTTGATTCTGCAAGAGATAGTATCTCTACTAACCCTGCGAACATCTCTCTTGAGTTGGAGAGATCTAAAGGCATTGCAACTCCTTCTGGGGTAGGTTTCCACTCCTCGTCAAAGTCCATATAGTATTTACGCAAGTGCATATACTCTACGTCTCTGAACGTATTTATGGTAAGTCTTATCTGTACTTCTTTTACTTTATCATAGTGTATAACACGAGAGTATGCTTCAGGAGCTTGGTGTAAGTCCATTATCGCCTACCTTCATTCTTGAGAATGGAGGACAGCGGGACTACACTAGACACATTCGCAGGTCTGAGTAATCGGTATGAGTCAGTATCCCAACAGAAGAAAAGAAGAGTGTCGTCAGTTTCCTTGGCTCTATTCTTCTTTTTCTGGATATAGGGAGTTGTGAAGTCTAATGTACAAACATTGTACTTTAGCTTTTTGGAGTGTTCGCTACGATAAGTAATAACGGCATCCCCATAGTCGTGCACTAATCGTGCCAGTTCTTGCTTTTTCACTTTAGCTCCTTGGTAGTAATTCAGCAATCTTTATTGTGAATCTACTTACTGCGAGGTGCTTTTGTTAGGTACAAGAAAACCCCGCTAGACGAATCTAGCAGGGTATCGGACTTATGCTTCGTTAATAGCTACTAAAATCGAAGTAAAGTACTGAGATGCTTTACCAGTAAGTTTGGCAATAATCTCTTCATCTACAGGCTGTCCGGCATCGCTAAGAGCTGCAATGAGCGCCTCAGCTGCTGCTGCTTTAGATACTCGCGTACCTCCACCTGTAGCTCCACCGCTAGCTTTAGCGGCAGGGGTTTTCTTAACATAAACGCCAGCTTTTGTTAAGATCATACGAACACCATTAGGTGACTCGTCTAATTCTTCTGCAATGTCTTTTACGATCTCCATGCTGGTTTCTGGAGTTGGTTCTGCTTCTTCATACAGGCTTACTGCCTGTGCTTTTTTGTCGTCGTCCCAAGCCACTTTTCGTGTCCTCTTGTTAGGGTTTTTGTTTCCTGGGCAATCGCCCAGAGCTTGTAGTTGTTGAGTATAGAATCGGTCGCCCAATGGTATTCTCCTAAATTTGAAATGATATTATACGCGGATTTTAACCATCTTGTCAAGAATTATTTTTTCTTATCTCTTACATTTTGTACGGCACTTTTTATTGCGTCTTCTGCTAATACTGAGCAGTGTATCTTTACGGGTGGCAAGGCTAACTCTTCTGCTATCTGAGTATTCTTGAGCAACTCTGCCTCGCCTAAAGTCTTTCCTTTTACCCATTCGGTGAGTAGAGACGAAGAAGCTATAGCCGACCCACATCCATAAGTTTTAAACTTTGCATTTACTATAACATCATTCTCGTCTACCTGTATCTGTAGACGCATAACATCTCCACAGGCAGGAGCTCCTACCATTCCTGTACCTACTAAAGGATTACTATCATCTAGTATTCCTACGTTTCTAGGGTTTTCGTAGTGGTCTATTACTTTTTCACTATATGCCATATTATAATCTCTCTAGGTTTACTCCGTACTTTTGTAGATGCTCTAGCTTACACAACTCGTAAGCAGGTGCATACGCAGAGAAACCGCCTTGTGTCACATTCGAAAAGAAGTTATCATCGTCTTGTACTTTTTGTCGAACATACACTGAGTATGCAGGACAGCCATATTTCTTTTCATAATCAACCATAGCCATACCTTTTTTAGTAGCAAGGTACTCAGCTGTTAGTCTATGTTTTACTTCTACTGCCGCATGATAAGTGGCAGACCATGCAATCTCACCCTCTGCAAAGTCGTCAGACATACACTCGTCAGGGTAGTAGTGTGCAGTTAGTCTTTCGTCTTTTCCTGCGGGTCTTTGCGGGACTCCAACTCTTTCAAGAAGAGATCGTACAAAGGAAGCACTTCTGAAGAGGAGCTTTGAGATATCTGTGATAGTATCTCCTCCGAGGTAGTTTTCGCACGCAAGAGCGATCTCTGCATCACTCGCAGGACGGCCTCGCAGACCTTGTTTACGCTTTTTAACATACGCTTTCGTCTCCTCATAATCCTCGATAATCTTAGTTAGCCTAGTTGTATTATAGGCTATGTTAAGAATATCACACGCTTCCTTCTTTGTTATAGGTTTTTCCGAAGAACTGGGGTTTAGCAGCATAATAACTTTCTGGATGTTTGCTGCTGACAGGTTCTCGTAACTTTTCTTCTTTACTCTCTTCGCCATTCTCTAACTCCAATTCTAGTTTAAACATCAAGCAGCAAATAGCGTGCGCTAGATGTGATAAATTTGTTTCTGGATCTTGTAGTTCTCCGTCCAGATGGGAGAATATGTGCCGTAGTGCACCACCGCTGTATCTATTCTGTGCATCTTCTAGTTTACGCCAGTTTTCTTCATCGTACTTGGCCGCACCAAAAGTCAGTACTTTTGCTACTTCTACTGTAGCTTTGGGAGGCAGGAGATACATCTTCGGCTTTTCACTATCAAACTTTCTGCCTACCATACCTTTCAAGTCCTTGATATCAGTCATGTACAAAGTCCTTAATCAGAGGAAACATTGGATTAATCTCATAAGCACAGGCTCGTGCAATATCCATATGCTCTTTCTGAGTACCAGGAGTTGTACGCACATCAATGAAGTGAATCCACGATCGTACTGTTCCGTGCATATACAAACGAGTCTTTGTCAGACCTTCGGGAAGTACAGTTCTTGCCTGCTCTTTTGCAATACCATGTTCGATTGCCCACTTATAAACATTAGACGCAGTATCAATAACTCGTTTCTGTTGAGCAATCCAATGCTGCTGTAGTAATGCATCATCAGTTTCAATACTGTTCTGACGATTCTTTGTATCCTGTAGACGAGTTTCTCGTAGTTCATATGGCCACCCTTCTAATGCCGCAGGGTCGGCATAGCGTTGGCTAAACTCCTGAAAAGCAAAACTACGATGGCGTACTATCTGGTGAGCGATGTCACGAGTAGTGTTGATCTCCATAGTAATACCACACATCTCAAAAGGAGACCAGTGTTTATGCTTGATTAGATACTCTACTAGCTTACGAGAAGTAAGTTCATTACTCTGATTAGCTGGGTTAGACACTCTAGCCATGTATGCAATATCTGCAATGAGGTCAGGCGAAGATGTCGATATAAGTTTTACGTTGCTCATTTGGCGGTGATCCTTTTGTCGTAGTCTGCATAGTCCTCATTCCACCAGTCAGGTTTCGCTCTATGCGACCAGGTGGCGAAGGTGGCTTTATCCAGATGGTAGTAGTCCCTGTAAGATTGTATAGGGTTGTCATAGTCTTTAAGTTCATCAGGCATTGCTAGTCCGAATTGTGTGAATCCTCGTCGTGGTAGATTCCGTGGCTCTGGTAGCTTGTTAACCACTTCCACAATCGACTTGTGTTGTTTCGCATAGCGGTAGTGATATTCATCATTAAGAGCGTTACCATAACAGTGTGTCCATTCAAAATTGTCTAGAGATGAGCGTACCCAAATAGTGCAAGGGTGGTTGTACATCATCGGTAGATACGGGGTTAGGGGTCGTTCTTCCATTGGAAGATGTTTAATGTCTTTCTTGAGAGCATTGAGATGATCTCGCTCTTCTTTGTTGAGAGCACGAGGTACAAAACCTAGATGCTCGTCAACCCAGATGGCAGTACACATTAGCTGTGCTACTTCTAGGGGCATCTTTACAATATGTTTGTCTACGTGATACTCTGCACACTTGTCGAGGTCATCGTCAAGATAAAATAAATTCATGGTACTCTCCGTAAAATAGAAATGATATTATACTAGATTTGGGAAAGGCTGTCAAGAATTATTCTTCAGGTACTTTAGCTCTACCAGGTGTAAACTTAACTAGAGCGTTTGTTCGAAGAGTGTACTCAGGGTTTGGGTTGAGAGCGGGGCCTTTCCAATATGTACCTTGTTTTTTCAGTATGTCTCTATAGAGTGCTACCTCTGCTCTGGAATCATGGGCTAGGCTGCCTTGTTGTACGCTGTAGTCTTCGGGGATAACCTCTGGACGTAGCATTGGTAAGTGCCAGCTTCCTGTAAACTGTTCAGAATCAGAGATAGAAGCGTGGAAGTTTGTAACTGTTGTGAAGGCATCAAAGTTTATGAAGGTCATACTATTCCAAGTATCACAAACATTTGCAAACCAATGGGCTGTTATCGCACCCGCAGAGAGTCTTTTACCTTCGTCAATGTTGTATTGATTTGCAATCTCTGTTATTGTTTCCTCGGAATACATACTACAATGCTCTACAGGAGGTCTTCCAAATGCTGGGTTATAAAGGCTCTCATTAAAAAGTATCTTTGTTACTTTCAATACGTCTTTAAATGTTTTCATTCGCAACTGCCCTGTTACCCAGATATGAGTGTTTGTACCTATACGATCAAATATTACTGGCTCCGGCAATCCTTTACCGAAACGAACTGTAATGTCAAACCCATCAATATAGTCACCATACGCATACTCTAAAGCATCTAAGCTATTTCCTACGAGAATAATATCTTTTCCTCGTACATAATCCTTCATATCATCTAAGGTCATTGTAGTCCTCCGCGAACTCGTCGTGGGCATAATCTGTGTAGATTGGTGTCCCATCTGTAAAATGTACTGCTACAGGGTCTTTCATGAAGTTGTAGTAGCCTACTAAATAATTGTAAGACTCGTCGAGCCTACCTATCTCACTAGCCCACTCGAATCTGTGTAGCCACTGAGGTGTTTGTTTGTTTACTGCTTCTAAAGTCAACTCTGAGCAGTCTTTGTGGTCGCAGTTGAATACCATCATAGAACTCCACCACTTTCGAGGATACCACTCATTCTTATGTGAAAGAAACTTATGATCCTCGCGTACTTGTTTTATTAGGTGTTTAACTACTGTTACAGGAGCATCTCCTATCAGTGTATTTAGTACGGCAGGATCTTTACGCCATACGAAATCACTATCACAGAACATGGCTTTGCCCTTATAACCACATAGGTAAGGTACTAGAAAACGAGTATAGGTAAATTCAGTAGACCCATCTTCCTTCTTTCTCTTGTATCCGTGATCTCTTTGAAGATCCCTCTTATCGAGTAACGTGACTTTGTGTCCGAATCTCTCAATAGACCGGACACAAACGGCTGTGTTCTCTGGCTGGGTAGAATCATGTCCTACAAATATTCTCACTCTTCATCCTTGTATGTATGTAGCTCGCCCTTCTTCTTTGCTTCTCGTTTTCTATCTTTGAATACTTTAGCTTTATTGTACTTTCGCTGGAACTTCGCTACTGGATTTTTCTTTTTCATTAGTAGTAACCTCTCTGTAATATACAATTACTTCGCCCAATTGGCTGATGTATCTTTTAATTTCTTGTGTATTATAAGCCATTAACTCATAATCTGCAACTGTCATTGCGACAAACACGAGATCTCCCCCATGTTTCTTTTTAATATCTTCTTCGAACTTATCCATGTAGGTACGCTCTTCTTTCGGTATCTTTCGATCCGAAACTACATACCACTTGGGTTCTTTAAGGTTTAAAGGTCGAGGCATAGTAGGCTGTACAATATCTATCTGTACTGGCTTACTTATAACTTCCACCTGTCTTGGAGGTTGCTGTAGTAAACTACAACCACTAAGGGTTAGGATTGCTAATGCGATTACTGACTTCTTCAATTGCATCGAATACCTCCTTTGTTCTCTGGTTTGCTTGAGTTTGTATCTGTCCTGGTCTTGCACTGGCTATCTTCGCAAGGTTGTGTCTACGAAAAATATCTAGGTATTCAGACATCTCAGATTCGTACTGCTGATTCTGTTGTTGCATTACAGCGTTTGCTGCTGCTGTCTTCTCTGCATTCAGTGTGATTGCGGCTATTGTAGCCTTCTGCTCTTGATCCCGCAGGTCTTGGGCAATGATCACTGCTGTCTGTTCTTCTAATTTATTTTTCATAGGCACAACAGCGAATTGGTAGTACAGAAACCCTGCACTACCCATCGCTGCTATGATTCCCATCAATAGTTTAGACATTTTCCATTCTAACCATAAGTCTTTCTGCTCGATTCCCTACTTGTCTGTGCCATAGCGAATCTCTGCCTTCAACCCCTGCTGTCTTCCAGTCTCCTGCATCAACAGCTTTCTTGAAGTTTTTGAACTTACTTAGTCGGGGACGTCCAAGATTAAACATCATATTGACGAGTATCTCTTGAACTTCCCCTGGATAAGTTTCCCACATATCAAAGAGAACTTTGCACTCTCCAATAGCAATGTCAAGGTCGGCTTGGAAGGCTTCTGTGACCCTCTCTTCGCTAACAGGTGTTCCAACGTCACATCCTTGCTCTGGATCTTTATCCGTGATTAAGTGCCCGATACCAAAGGTAGCGTAGCCTAAATGATCAAGATATATTTCGTTTACTATTCCTTCATCTACTGCTAATTGTTTCTGTACTTGTTCTCTATTCATGTTCTACTCCTTAGTATTACATTCCTGCACTGGCGTATATTGTTATAAACGGCAAGGCTAAACAACCAATTGTCGTAACCACTGCGCAGAATACACAAGCGGCCTCGTCTCTTTTTCTCACTTTCGTTCTCCATAGAACTTGGGCAATAGCCCGTATCTAGGCTACTCCAAGGTGAGCCTAATTTACCTATACCAAGTCTTTAAGGTCTTGGTACCCACCTATATGCTCCCCATTCAGTATAATCTGAGGAACCGTCTTAGCAAAAGGAAACAGAGAATTAAACTCTTCAACAGTAAAGTTGCGTTCTAGCTTCTTTACTGTAATATACATTTCCTTTTTATATGCGAGATCGAATGCCATGTCACAGTAGACACATCCTTCTTTCCCGTAGATTATTACTTCTTGCATACTGTTACCCTAACTTCATTTCTTGTCCACTGCATATTTTCTAAACTGAAGTAGACTCCTAGAGTTGCTTTCCACCATTCTTTATCTTCTACTATAAGATGTGCATTGCGTCCGTCACTCAATATTGACCTTGCTTCAATGGTACTTATAACAAAATAGCCGCACTTCAACATACAATCTCTTATATGTTGAAGTACGTTGTCTAGTAACTCTGGTTCGATATGCTCTAACACATCTGTGCAAACTACCATATCGGCAGGCTGTGGTAGCCCCGACTTACTTTCTACGGCAGGATCATATTCATAGAACAACAACTCACCTGGGTACTTTTTGTGAAAGTGTCTCTTCAGACAGTCCCTATGATTACTACTTCCGTAGTCAAGGGCAGTAGAACATTTGTATGTCTTTGCCCTTTTTAGTATATCTTCTGCGTGCTTACGACCTGTCCCGCCCCAATATCTATCATCATGAAGCTCTATCAGTTGTCGCTTGTAATTATCAGTTATTAATAAGTCCAAGGTCAAAACCTCTCTTTACAAGCTCGTTACGATACTTCTGCTTGTGTTTTGGTTTAGTGTTGCTATTTAAAATAGCGGCTACCAACTCTTCTTCTGAAGTGTTGCGTAGGTAATAATGAACCGTCTTGTAGGTTTTCGCCTGACGGCTAATCAAAATTTTGGCTGATTCTTTAAACTTTGCTGGCATTTTCTTTCTCCCGTTGGTATTCTAATTTAAGATCGTTGTAACAGGTTTCTGCAACCTTTCTACTTCTGGTACGCATATACAGTGTGTGAGCGTCTTCAACCCTGTAAATAGGGTCTGATATAATCTCATCGTATTCTGTGTTTATTTCTAGTTTATTCTTCATCTAACTCCAGCATCCCGTGGTCTACTAAGTGTTCTATGGTTGTCTCTATGCCTTCCTGTTTACCTAGGTGGTAGCTTGTCAAGCCACATCCAAGGGTACAAAACATAAATACGGCTAGTTCTAACATACATTTTCTCCGTCTTTTGGATTTGTTTCTCCATTTCAGAATAACTATTATACGCACAGTTAAGGATACAGTCAAGAAATATCTTTAGGATGCCCAATAAATTTCTATTTTCTTTTAGGGGAATTATACTCAAATTTATGTAGAATGTCAAGAAGAATTTTTGAGCGACCCCAAAAAAATTTCTTGACAAGATACCCGCTTTCCGATATAATACTCCCATGAAAAAATATAAAAGAAAGCCTTGGACTGATGAGGAACGCAAGATACTTGCTACTCATTATTTTTACCAAGACATTGAATCAATAATGTATATGCTCCCTGGGCGAACTGAGCAATCTATTCGTAATCAGGTATCATATCTAAGAAAAAGAGGATATAGGTTTAAGAAATGATGTTAGATACTACACAAGCCGCTGTTCTTATAGCACTATTAGTTTTCTGGATCATCATCAAAGATAAGGATGATTATGACGATTAAAGTGAGAAACGGCAATGTCGAGCAAGCACTCCGTATATTTCGCAGAAAGGTAAACGATAGTAATAAGCTGTTCGATTACAAAGAAAAGCAATATCACGAGAAGAAAACTACTAAACGTCAGCGCAAAAAAGCTGCTGCTAAACAAAGAGAGCGTAAACGACAATGCAAGGATATAAAGTATTAAAGAACGTAATCCCCTCTACCTATTTGAAGATAGCGCAGAAAGAAACTCTGCGCCTGAAGACTTGGTTACTCAAGGAAAATTTGCTCGGAACCCGTAGCGAGTTAGGCACGGGAGAGTACTGGAGAGGCATAGAAACAGCAGGTAGACTTAGTAGAGCTTTGAAACAAATGTATGAAAGCCCTTTCATGCTAGAACTAGCGAGAGAAGAGCTAGGCGATACATTCTATATGTACAACGACCAAGTTGTAGTAAAGATGCCAAAAGAACCTTTTGCTTTCGAGCCTCACAGAGACAATCAGTATGGACAAGATCCTACCGGCCACTTTAAAACTCTTAACTTTACTTGGATACTAGACGATCAGAAAGACATAAGAGTAATGGACGGCATGGTTTGGTTACAGCCAGAGCTAGAGGCAGGAGATATTCTTATTCTAGATGGTAATCAAATACACTGCTCTGGATATAACAATTCCGATAAACCTAGGCGTAACTGGTGTTGCGTTTATTCTAAAGAAAAGCCCGATTATATGGACTTTTACTCAGAGAAAGTGTCTTTTATTTCTTGACAACGTACTCAAATGTGCGTATAATATCTATATTAACTGGGAGAAAGACATGATTAACGTATACACTGAAGGCAAAAACTCAGACAAGTTCCACTCTTTTATTGATGAGTGCATTGTAGCACTGTTTCCCGAGGACGCAGAGTACACTATTTATGTAGAACTAAAGAAGTTTGTTGATGAAGGCAAAGAGTTAGGAACCCATGCAGGTTTATGCATCGGTGATGACGTTGAGTCAGTCGTTAGTGTAGCAACTCACTGGATGATGGAAGGTGACGAAGCAATTCCTTATGAAGATCACGAGATTGCAAGCAACATTGCACACGAACTTACTCATGCAAAACAATTTTGTAAAGGTCAGATCAACATGATCGACCACGTTTGGAAACACAATGAAGTATCTGTTGATTGTGTAGAACTTGACTACATGGAAACCCCGTGGGAAGTTGAAGCATACGCTTACGAAGAGATACTCACAGATATGTTATGGGAGAATGTATAATGTTAGATTTTATTATTGGACTGGTATGTATTGTTATCTTTGTAGCCCTTTCTTGGGGCATGATACTACATACTCGGGATGAACAGGCACTGTGGGAAGACCGCAGAGATTACAACAAAATGAAGAAAGAGGTAGAGAAAAATGACTCCTCAAGAAATATCTGATCATAAAAACAAGTGGAGAATGGCAAGTTACTTTGTGAGCCATACCCACAGTGACCTTCGCAGTGAAGCAACGCAGTGGTGTAAAGATCACTGCTTTCAATGGAGGTATGACATTAAGCACTTTACAGATATCTATGGTGATACTGTAAGGTTTGAATTAGAAGAAGATTTTAACGCATTTAACGAATGGTATCAGGAGAGAATGTATGGCTAAGTTTTGGATATTATGGAAGCACGCATTGGGTTCGTTTGATGAAGAAGATGGATACGATGCTAGTAATGAGAACTTTATTTCTTACATTCGTACTTTCATTGTCCTCTCAAACTTAGCCTGTGCCTACATTATTATGTGGAATATTATTAGGAGTTGGTAATGAAACTAAGAACTTATGGGAGAATGAGACGAATGTGGAGAATTTGGGCTAAATCATTAGGAGAGAAAGTTGGAGAAACTGATAAGCAAGCAGACACTATTGCCGTTATTCGCAGCATCTGGTGGTTTACACATATGGTTACTTGTTTGGCAATCATACTTAACGCAATAGCCAATCATGGCTGGGGACTAATAGGATTATGAACTTAATTAGAAACGCAATTCAGACACCTGATGGAACTATACTCGAGTCGAAGCACCGACATGACTACCGATCTTATACTGATGCAAACGGCAAAACTTATGTCATTGATGGTGGATTAGAGTATGTCAGAACCACAGTACACGCTGATCAGGTCTCTTTAGCACTCTACGACACAGAGCCGCACGAAGTACAAGCACAGCATCTTACCTGGGGTAGTTATGGTATACGAGGCGACCAACCCCGTAGAGATGTACGTATCGCTGACATGGAGACTGCACACCTTGAAGCTGTATTAAGAGAGTGCTACCCTACTGAAGTACTCAAGAACTGTATGACAAAAGAATTGGAGACAAGAAATGACACTACCGTATGAGCGCCGATGGGCTATAAACAACACTAAACAGTTTTTGCTAGACATCGGCATGAACGAGAGCTTACCCGAAGAGGTACGCAAAGAAGCATGGAGAAATCTTAAACACTATCCAGGTGAGTACCACATGGAAGAAGCAAGAAAAGCGGCTCCTGAAGTATTTGGCGACTGGGAGGATATGAAACATGATTGATGAACAAAGGTCAGACTATATGTTTGCAGACCGTCCCGATAACTGGGTAGTATTAGAAATAATGACATCAGTAGACGATACTAACCCTGCCTACAAAGTATTGGCAGGCTGGAGCGGTGGATACTTAGACGGCGATAACTGGAAACTCAACAGCGGTATTGTCAAAGTTCGTGAGCTGGCCGATTCTTGGGTCTTTATTGGCAATAGTGGTAGCGAGTATGTGTGTGATAAAGAGCAGTACAAGCTCAGAATGAATAACGCAGGAATCTATGAAGAGCTGATTACAGCCTATCCGAACCTTATTCGTATGATGCCTGAAGATACCGACTGGTCTACACTGTTAGATGATAGAGTAGATGATGGTATGACTGACTATGATGAAGTTACTCGTATTGAAGTAATTGACCAGATTGGAAGAGCTTGGATTACTAACACCGCTGAAGGTGTTACAGTATCTCTACAGGATGATAACCGTACTCTCAAGTTGTTTGTGAAATGATTACATACAGCACTAACTGGATGGGGCCTGTATCTACTCGTTGGTACGAAGAACGAGACATACCCTTTGTAATGAAGAAAACATCAGGTAAATTACTCCCTGCAGTAGAGTATAAAGATTACTTAGAAAGCTACTCTGCTGGTCGCATAGACATCTATGGATTGGACGAGGGTGAGCATTGGGGTGGTAAATCTGAGTATGGTGTTGCTCCAATGCTTACCGAAGATTGGAATAAATTTGGAGATTGGCTGCACAATATGCAGACTGAAGAACTGTGGAGCTACGAGAAGTTGATAGAACACTTTCAGTACTACAACAAAGCAGAGATAAGGTGGGCAGATTGATCTATCTTCGAATTTTATTATTAATTTGGTTAGCCTTCTCTGTAAAGTTAGATGATGACTTGTACGGAGTTCGCTACAGTATGTTAGCACTGTTAGAGTGCAAAAAGGTAAAACATGAGACCTAGACGGAGAGTAATGATGGGAAAGAAAACAGTATTAATGATTGATCCACCTAAAGGATCAGAGTACGGCTTTCCACAGCCTGCACCGCAAAACTGGGGCTTTTGGGAAACTGAAGAAAAGAAACGATGGCTAGTGAAAGCAGGCTATCCTAGCGAGGAGCTTACAGGTAAGTTCTCTATTGCACTTATACACGTAGAAGTAGAAGATAATTATTTAGAAGGCAGGGCGAATTTATTATGAAAGTAAAAATTGGTGAGTATAAGGATGAAGGTGAAAGGGATATTTCTGTAAAAATTGATAAGTGGGACACTTGGTCAATGGATCATACTCTCGCACTCATAGCGCACCCGATGCTAGTTCAGCTTCGTGACACTACGAATGGTTCTCCTTTTATAGAGTTTGAAGATCGACCCGAGCACTTGATCGGAACTGTACCTGTACGTGAGCGTGGGGATATTGATGAGTTTCATCATGACGCATGGCAGTGGGTACTTACTGAGATGATTCATGCATTCGAGTCAAAGCTTCAGGACGACTGGCAAGACCAGTTCTGGTCTGGAAAGTCTGACTGGGAGATGGAAGATATGGAAGGAGACTTTACCAAAATGATAGAAGGGCCAAACCATACACTAAAAATGGACTATGAAGGTATGAAAGTATATCAGGAACGCATTAGCAACGGCTTTAGATTATTTGGGAAATACTATGAAAACCTCTGGGACTGATGAAAAATCTCCTTGTATTGGCACTTGTCTCTACGACCCCGCAGACGGGTTATGTTTAGGGTGTAAGCGTACACCTCAAGAAATTACTGACTGGTTTATAATGACCAACGAAGAAAAAAGGAAACTAAAGGAAAAGATTCATGCAAGACGCAACCCTTAAATTCTATGTGCTTACTAGCAGAAACCTTAAATGTGTAAAGAGACAGTTTCACACTATACCGAAAGAACACACTACTGTTATCATTAATACTTTAGATGATAACTATGCGAGTGAGTGCTACGCTTGGTGTAAGACCAATGGTGTAGATGTAGAGATTACCGAGAGCAATGGTAGGCCAGGAAAGGGGAAGAATTCGGTTTTAGACCACTTTGGCACTACAAACTATAAGTTTATGCTGTTGATTGATGGTGACGACTTTGTACAGCCTCATGGAGTAAACTATTACACTGCAATATCTAACAGGGCAGACGCACCCGATGGCATACAGATTGTCTGGAGCAAGTCTTGGTCGAATGGTAGGAACCCTGGGAAAGAACTGTTTGCACCTTTTCCTTGGCTAGACAACTTTAAAGCATGGGCACAACGAAAGTCAAAGTGCTATCCTTTTCTCAAACAACACTTACAGCGACAATGGAAGAATAGGTTTGAGCTAGAGTTTCAATTCAATATTCATCAGAAACAAAACGAGACTTGGAACTACCCACCAGACTCCATGCACTTTATGGACTGTGCTCGACTTATATTCTGGAGTCAAAAACTTGCCAAGAGCATTCGATTTAGAGAAGATCTAATGATTGGAGAAGATTCACTTCTTAACTATGAAGTGAGAGACATGGCGTACAAGAGAGAAGTTGTACTCGAAAAAATTAAAGATAACCAAGAGAAGACTTACTACTATGACTTGACAAACTCAGGCATAGTTAGAAGGTTACAAAACAAAGTAGACTGGGAGTGGCTCGTACCTTTGAATGAAGCTATTGCTGCTAGAGAACCGTATTGGACAGTACCAAATCACTTTTCTCTAGCTGTAGCAGTTTTACCTTACGACATCGGTCGTGCACCCCCTCTAAAATTACAGGACTTATAATGAGCAATGCATCACATGGTGGCAAAGGCGACCGCAATAGAAGTAACAATACATCATTTCGAGATGGCTGGGATGCTATCTTTCGTACTAGAGAAACACAGGCAGTGGAAGACATAGACCCTGTAGTAAGAGAACGTATAGACGAGATTCTACATGAGATAGGTACTGGAGAAACTATATCAGATAAGGACTATAAAGAAGTCTTTGAGGCACCTCTTACTCAGGTACAGATTGATCGTAAACTCAAAGAGTGGGGCATGATGTATGATTGTCTACAAAACATTTCTTTGTATGAATACCCAGCAGAAGAGGCTAAAGCCCTTTTGAAGCAGATAAAAATTTCTTGACAAGCATGGTGAATGCGAGTATAATATACGCATAAACCAGATAAATAGGAACAAAAAATGAGCAGTACAAATATTAGTAATTTTGAGAAGGTAGGTGATTTCATGGAGGCTTTCGGTCAAGAAGTTCTCTATGTACCCACTATGCCAGATTTTAACCTCGCGGCATTACGCCTCGACCTCATCGAAGAAGAAGTACAGGAGTTACGAGATGGACTTGGAAGAAGTAGTTTACTTGAAGTTGCAGATGCACTTACAGACATACTCTACGTTGTATACGGAGCTGGTCATGCCTTTGGGATTGATCTTGACGATTGCTTCCATGAAGTGCATCGCTCTAACATGACAAAACTTGGTGAAGACGGACGACCGATGTACCGAGAAGATGGCAAGGTAATGAAAGGCCCGAACTACGAGGAACCTGACCTTGACCAATTTGTACGATGAAGTAGTCGAAGCACTACATAAAGTCTTCGAGGTAATACCAGAAGGTGTAGAACTTTCCAAAGGTGGATTGGGCGAGTTAGCTCTTGCTCACCACCTAGGTCATACACTTGTAGAGGGGGACAAAGGAGCTGATGCAATGGATGCAGATGGCCTTCTTTATGAGTATAAAGTCTCTACTACAGACCAGTACAACTTCTCTGCAGGAGGCAGGTCTGGTGACTGGGAGAAAGATAAAGAAACTATCGAAAAGCATTTCTATGATATAGAAGGTACTTGGATTGCATCAAGAGAAGGTATGCACATCACTGACTGCACCTATGTGTCTAGCAAAGTATTAGTACCTGTACTCGTAGAGCACTTCGAAAGAACAAACGGAAGAATACTTAACAAAAACTTTAGAATGAAAGCCTTTAAGGAGCTAAGCAATGTTTGAAGAATTTAATACAGTAGATGAGAAACACGAGTTTGAGATCGTTGAAAATGGTTTCATACTGAGAGTAAATGGTCGTGGACATAACGACAACTGGCTAAATAAAAGCTACATCTTTGATGGAGATGTTGACTTTTTCTCTGCCATTGGTACACTTGCCCAGAAGGATCGAGGCTAATGAAATACTATGTCGTTGAGACTGTTGCTACTTATCATATGAAATACCTGATTGCACAGCCAGATGATCACTTGCCTGAGTATTGTCTGGATACTGTGACTTGCGAAGAAGCTGACGACTTAGTACAAAACTATTTAGGAGAGCAGATTCTAGGTTTTGAAGAGGTGGATGACGCAGGTATTCTCAAGCATACGAAAGGAAGTTATGTTGAGTCTTGGCCTCTCGAACAAGTGAAGGAAGTCTTTACAAAGGTGGTGCAAGATGACTGAAGAATATGATATTTACGTACACCAGATGTGGATTAAGAACTGCGTTGAGAGAGATAACTGGTCACAAGATATTTACTCAAAGCAAGAGTATATTCGATTGAATTCACAGTTCTTAAAAGATAATTTTTATATTACAGAGATGGGTAATAAAGTCTGGGATGGTAAAGAGTATGTTAACCCCTCGATTTAATCCTCCAAAACAATGGATGGGCAACTACAATCATTTTGCCTATGGCTTTGCCAACATGATGATGAAACTTACTCGAATGGGAGTAAGAGGTTCTGCACTTGAGATAGGTTCTTACACAGGCGACACTGCACTGATGATGCATATGTTTGGTATCTTTGACGAGATACACTGTGTAGAGCCTTTCGAGGGTAAGGAAGAATTTCTTCTAAGGTCTCCACCTTTCGAATGGTGGAATGTTGAAGCTGAGTTTGGTTTGAACACCCGCCATGCACCCGTAGAGCTTCACAAAGGCTACTCCTACGATATACTTCCCAATCTTGACAAACAATTCGACTTCATCTACATTGATGGAGCGCACGACTACGAAAGTGTAAAGCAGGACATTGAACTTGCACTTCCGCTACTGAAGCCAAAAGGTATTATAGCAGGACATGACTATCTACCTCAACATGATGATGTAGCAAAAGCAGTACACGAGGTACTTGGTAAGCCCACACACCGCTTTGAAGATGATAGCTGGATGTATGTTGGTAAAAGGTAACTTTGATCTTTACATTACAAATGTCTGTAATCTACACTGCAAGAACTGTATCGTACTCGACTACAAAGGTCGAGTCACCATTCCTCATCTCTCACTCGCAGAGATAAAAGAAATTATAGAAAAGATTCCCGTACAGCTAGAACAGATACAATTAGTGGGTGGAGAACCCACTCTGCACCCGCAGCTAGAAGAAATTGTACTCTATCTGAAACAATCAAACAAAGCACAGAAGCTAAGCATCGTTACGAATGGTACTAACTATACACCAGAAACTGCTAGAATCTTTGAGATGTTTGACAAAGTA